>TBL_comb47_HYPODRAFT_10002358_pt1 | contig 23399 bp, 15 predicted proteins | sample TroBogypolimnion_40_FD_10682 | JGI IMG/M metagenome (IMG submission 10682)
GGACTCCTCCCTCCGCATTCTGACGAATGCGCCTACGGTGAGCGATGGCGCCGCCGCACCCTTGTAGGCGCGTTGGTCACAACGCGTTGGGAGTGCACGGAGCGCTGGCTTCAGCCGGCGTGTAATTGATGAGAGGGGCAGTGGGGAGAGTAACGTGTAAGCGGGACTCGCCCCTCCGCATTCTGACGAATGCGCCTACGGTGAGCGATGGCGCCGCCGCACCCTTGTAGGCGCGTTGGTCACAACGCGTTGGGAGTGCACGGAGCGCTGGCTTCAGCCGGCGTGTCATTGACGAGGGGGCAGTGGGGACAGTAACGTGTAAGCGGGACTCCTCCCTCCGCATTCTGACGAATGCGCCTACGGTGAGCGATGGCGCCGCCGCACCCTTGTAGGCGCGTTGGTCACAACGCGTTGGGAGTGCACGGAGCGCTGGCTTCAGTCGGCGTGTAATTGACGAGGGGGCAGTGGGGACAGTAACGTGTAAGCGGGACTCGCCCCTCCGCATTCTGACGAATGCGCCTACGGGGAGCGATGGCGCCGCCGCACCCTTGTAGGCGCGTTGGTCACAACGCGTTGGGAGTGCACGGAGCGCTGGCTTCAGCCGGCGTGTAATTGATGAGAGGGGCAGTGGGGACAGTAACGTGTAAGCGGGACTCCTCCCTCCGCATTCTGACGAATGCGGCTACGGGGAGCGATGGCGCCGCCGCACCCTGTAGGCGCGTTGGTCACCACGCGTTGGCTTCAGCGCTTTTTTCGGCGCTTGGGCTTGGTGAAGGGGCTGCCCTTGCTTTTGGCGTGTTTGCCGACGCGGTGGCCGGGCGCGGGCGGGAGATCGGGGTGGTCTGGGTGATCGGCCTTGAGCGGCGGCGGGGACCAGTCATTGGCCCATTCGGAGTCATCCAATTCGGGAGGCAGGTCGTCTTGGGAGGCCTGGCGTTGTTCATACTCGGCGCGCAGTTTGTGGAAATGTGCGAGGGCGAGTTCATATTCGCGCTGCTCGATTTGCAGGGCGATGGGAGACAAGTAGTACTTGACGAAACTCTTGTCGGCGGCCAGTTCCGGAGGCAGGCGGCGGATGTCGCGGGGCTGCGGGGGCTCGGGTGGTGTTAGATAATCGTCGGGGCGGCGTCTGAGGTGATCGCCGAGGCATTGTTTCATGACGCGGACACTGGGCTCGCGACCGAAGAGCTTGTCGGCAAGGGCATAGGCGCGCTCCATCGTCCAACATCGCGACGGTGCCGGGCCGAGGACATCGAGGCCGTGGTCCTTGGGCAGGGAGCTGTCGAGGGTTTGCTTGAAGGTGGTGGCTTCCTGCTCGGAGAGGCGCTTTTTCAAGTCATAGCGTTTGGCGAAGCGCTCGGGATTGGCCGTGCGCTGCTTGATGAGGGAGATGGCCGCGCGGGTGACCTTGAAATCCTTGGCGATAGACACCTGGGTTTCGCCGGTGGCCAGGCGGCGCAGGATTTCCTCGATCTGCTCGGGGGTGAGGATGGTTTTTTGACCGGTCAAACGAAATCCTTTGGGGACGACTTTTCGGCAAAGCATGCGCTGAGTCTGGCAGTTTGAGGGTGGCTTGGCAAGCGTGCAATGGCACCAGTTGCGGCCTTGCATGGAAACCTCGGGACGAAAGTGACCACGGATTTAAGGATTTCACGGATTACACGGATGAAGAGAAAGAGAAGAGTCTTGACCGCAAAGACGCGAGAATTTAAGGGTAAGAGCGAGAGCGAAGTGCATTGCGCCTTTTCTCTCCAACCTTTGCGGTCTGTGTCTTTGCGGTCATTTATCTTTTCTCCCGATCCATCCCCAACCTCCAATTCATCCCAACCCAAATCTTCCTTTTCAATCCGTGTAATCCTTTAATCTGTGGTGGTCTTAGGCGGTCATAACCCAAACCTTGTCAGACTAGCCGCGGTACTTCTTGGCGAAGAGGCAGTTCACACTTCCTCGGGGCGCAGCCAGCGGAAGGCTTTGACCACGAAGCGCCGGCCCATGTCGGTGGGTTTGCCCGTCTTGTCGGAGTTGATGCCGGAAGCGTCCGGAGCGATTGGCTCGGGGCAGCGCTGGACGACGGCCTCACACCACGCGCGGGCCTGGATTTTGCCGCTGGCATCCGCGGCGTCGCCATAGGCGCGAATGACGAAGGAGTCCGAGCGGGCGTTGAGCATGGGGCCGAGGACTTGGAGCAGATCGCCTTGCGTCAGGTAGCCGGGGATGCCCCAAGCTTTGCAATCGGGCTTGAGTGTTTGCTCCAGGCGGGTGGCATCCCTGATGTTGTCGGGGTGCGTGTAGTCGGGCAGCGAGCGGGAGTTGTCGAGCGGATAGGCGGCCTTGAATTTGTCATTCAAATGGGCGGCTTCGATGGCGGCCTGTAGCGCGCCCATGCGCCCGGTGTCATCGTTGGCCAGGCGGCGGTTGACGAAATCGGCGAGCGAGAGGAACGGCGCGCGTTTGCGCACTTCCACGACGATGGCGCGGGCGAGGCTGTCGATTTCATCATCGCTGAGGGCGCGCTTGCCCGACCAGGCGGCTTGGGCGTCCGCGGAATCGGTGGACATCCACTGGCCGTCGGGAGGCAACAGGATGCGGGAGAACACGGCGGTTTTGCCATTGGCTGACTGGCGCCGGGTGGCACCGAGGACCGCTTTCCAAGCATCCACGCTGGTGGAATTGACGTTGAACGCGCCATCGACGCTCAGGCCGTAGGCGCTGTGGTGGAAATCCGCGAGGTCATCGGCGGTGACGCCGGGTCCGGTGACGGGCGCGACGTGCATGCGGCCATTGGGCAGGGGCGGGTGCGTCGGATCGGTTAGAAGCTGGTGTTTGGCGTTGGTGCTGCCGGTGGAGAGGAAGAACGCATCCCAGAGCGTTTGATTCAGCTCGAAGGACAGGTCATAAACCAGGTTGTCGGTCACCGGATAGTCCTGGAAAATGGCACGGGCCTGGGTGGCCCACGAATCCGGGCTGGTGGAGCGCATGGCATCGCTAGACCAGCCAATGTCGGGGTTGTCGAAGCCGCCCTTTTGGGTTTCGGAGGGGCTGGCATAGCGCGGGGCGGTGCGGTCGAGGCCGGTGAGGCGGGCGGTGGCGAGGCGGGGGTCGGCGAGGGATTGGCCGATGGCATAGGAGGGATGCCAGATGAATTCGGACAGTTTGGCGTGTTGGAATTGGCCGATGGACAGCACGCCGGTGCCATCTCGCGGAATGTCAAACAGCACGATGGACTTGCCGGCGCCTTCCTGCGGAGGGCCAAAGGGAAAGCCATGGTAGCGACCGTCGCGCGGCACCGGCATTTGGTCATTCCATGAAACGGCGCCGTCATACAGGTCGCGGGTGTAGGCCCCGAAAAACCACGGTCCGCCCAACGAGCCGGAAGACGGCATCGAGCCGGCGAGGTTGTCGAACGGCGAGCGGGTGACGTATGCGGCGCGCGGATTCCACGTTCCTAACAACGCATCCTGGAAATGGGCGGTGCCTGTGAGGCTGCCGGAGCCTTCGAGGTTGGACTGGGTTTCATCGAACCAGCGCAGGCGGACTCCCTCGCGGGTGCGGACGTTGGGCAGGGTGGTCAGGATGGCGGTATCGTCGGTGGTACTGGTTTCCTCGACGGGGATTTTCTCGTTGACGCTCCACGAGATGCGGGGTTCGCGGCCGCCGCCGTATTGCAACGAGGCGGACAGCAGCGCGAGTTGCGGCAGCGCGTCGAAATCCTCGAACCTCACGTTGGTGGCGGTGCCCAGTTGCTTTAAAATGACCCGGCAATCATCGGCTTGGTCCGTGATGCCGCCGTTCCAGTTGATCGGTGCAAACCAGTAGAGGTCGGGAATGAAGTCGATGCCGCCGTCGATCTCACTGTCGGAGGTGTAGTAGCTGCGCGAGGGATGCGGCGGCTTGAGGCAGGTGAGGGTGTTGGCCTCCAGCGCGTAGTTGCCGCTGGTGTTGTTAGGCATGTTCAGCCGGTTGTATTCGGCGGATTTGTCAGGTGAGAACACCAGGCATTCGCCGGGGCCGAAGGTGGTGCGCGGAATCGAGAAATACCAGCAGCCGTTGTAGGGGTCGGTGTAGCCGGTGCTATCGAAAATCGTGCCGCCTGTCGGGGGTGTGAAATTGTTGTTGCGCCCGCCTTCCGTCCAGATCCATTCTTCCAGGAAGTGAAACGACGGGGAGGATGGCCAGTAATTGTCGGTCCACATTTCCTGGCGTCCGTTGCCCTGGATCATGGCGAGGCAGCGGTCGAGGGTGAGTTGGACATTGTAGGGGTTCCACAGCACGATGCGCGGATAGATGTGGAGGCGGATTTGATAGGGATGGGTTGGCGGAGGTTGGCCGGCGCGCGGGATGGTGGGATGCCAACTCATGTTGTAAAACAGCGAGCCCTCAACCAGGATCGGGGTGATTGCAGGGGTGTCGGCCGCGGCGATGCTTGCCGGGACTTGATTGGCGAGGGCAAGGGCCGCGGAGGAAGCGGTGCGCGGGTGGGGTTCGGGCTTGGGCGGGACGGCGGCAAACTCGCGGTTTGCGGAGAACGACGCGGCGGTGGTGGCCCAGCGCCGCAGCAGGCCGAATTTGGGCGAGGTGAACTGGTGGCGCGTGTCGGCCCATTTGACGTTATCGCGGGCGGCGGCCGGGTCATGGTCATTGGCCGGGCCGACGAGGTTGTCCTGATCGCTGAGACCGGGCAGGCCGTAGTGGTCGGGGATGGTGCCGGTGCTTTGGAAAAAGGCGGTGAGGTCGCGTTTCAAGCCGCCGTGGGCCATGTCCGCCAGCAGGCCATCGGAATGGGTGGTGAAATCATGAAAGTGCTTGTCGCTGGTGGCCGGCGTTTGCAGGGTGATGATCTTGGGCGTGGCTTCGGAGGCGAGGCGGCGTTTCTTGGAGGCATCCAGCAGCGCCGGGGTGGCGACGGCCGAGGCATCGGCTTCCTGCGAGGTCATGAGGCGAAACCAGCCGCCGGCGCTCGGATCGTTGGGATCGGGGTTTTTGCCCTCGAAGGCGTCCGGGGTGGCGATGTTGGCCTTGATGCCCAGATCCCCGACCCACCAGGCGTAATGCCCGGGCTGCTGCGAGCTGGAGCCAATCGCCACCTGGGGGGCGGACACTTCGTTCGGTGCGGCGTTGGCACCGACGGTTCCCGGTCCTACGAGTTTCACCGGGTCGGCGGAAAGCGCCTGGCGCGGGCTGACGGCCGGGCCGGTCTCGCCACCGCTCACCAGCCAGGCGAGGGCGAGTTGCTCCCGATCCGTGGCATTCTTGCGCGTGTCACTGAGTCCGCCCGCTTTGTCGTCGCGGGTGAACAGCGGCCCGCCATCGGCGGCGCGAGTGCTCCAGACACCCGTCCAGTGCGGCTGGGCTATGCCATCGGCACCGAGGATCGAGGCCGCCGCGGTGGCCCGAGTGTCCGGCCCGGCCTGCCGCTGCAAGTCACCGAGGGCAAGAATCAGGGCCAGCCGGGCGTTGGACTGGGCGCGCACCACATAGGCGGTTTGCCCGGAACTGCGCAAGGCAAGCGTTGACAGACTGAGCAAACCGACCACCAGAATTGTCATCAGCACCATGCACGACAACACCGCCACAAGGGCAAAGCCACGGGCTGGCAGATAGAATGGGTTTCTCAGGCGCGGGGTCATGGCCACTTGGCGGTAATTACATCGTGATTGGCCGCGACGCGAAGGAAATTTGCGCTTTCCCGTCACTTTTTGGAAAACTCGGCTTGATTCCGCGGCGCGAATGGCCCACAAGATGCCCCCCCGCAATGGAATCCTCCAAATCCCTGAGATTCGCCGTTCCCAAAGGCAGCCTGCAAGAGCCCACCATCGAGCTGTTGGCCAAGGCTGGATACGAGATTTACGTGTCGTCGCGCGGCTTGCGGCCCGCGTCTAACGACCCGGATCTGGCGCTCTACCTGATCCGCGCGCAGGAAATCGGCCGCTATCTCGGCCAGGGATTCATCGATTGCGGCATCACCGGCTACGATTGGGCCTATGAAAATGGCGTGGAGCTGGTGGATCTGGCGGAGCTGCCCTATTCGCGTGCCACCACCCGGCCGACCCGCTGGGTGTTGGTGGTGCCGGAGGATTCGCCGATCCGCACTCCGGCGGATCTCGAGGGCAAGCGCATCGCCACCGAGGGCGTGGGCATCACCGAGCGCTACCTCAAGGAACGCGGCATTAAGGCCGAGGTGGAATTTTCCTGGGGTGCCACCGAGGTGAAGGTGCCCGATTTGGTCGATGCCATCGTCGATGTCACCGAGACGGGCTCCTCGCTCAAGGCCAACCACTTGCGCATTGTGGACACGTTGTTGACATCTTATCCGCATTTTTATGCCAGTCCGGCGGCGGCGGCCGATCCCTGGAAACTGGAAAAAATGCAGCGCATCGTGTTGTTGCTCAAGGCGGCGCTTGGCGCGCGGGGCAAAGTGGGACTCAAAATGAACCTGCCGCAGCGCTGTCTGGCGGAACTATTGCTCGCGCTGCCCTCGCTGCGCCGCCCCACCGTTTCGCAACTCGCCGAAGAAGGTTGGGTTGCCGTTGAGACGGTGATTGACGAAATCGTGGTAAGAGACATCATCCCCGACCTCAAGCGTTTGGGCGCCGAAGGCATCATCGAATATCCCCTCAACAAATTGGTTCCGTAATTCACCACAGACCGCCGCTACAATTCACCCAGCAGATTTTTCATTAGCTCGCGACGGTCACAGACCGCCGCTACAATTCACCCAGCAGATTTTTCATTAGCTCGCGACGGTCACAGACCGCCGCTACAATTCCACCAGCAGATTTTTCATTAGCCGGCGACGGTCACAGACCGCCGCCACAATTCTCCAAACCCTTTTCATCGCACCCTAACCCCAATCGCACAAGCCATGGGCTCCATTAAGAAACGCCGTAAAACGAAGATCAACAAGCACAAGCGCAAAAAGCGCATGAAGCAGAACCGCCATAAGAAGCGTCTCCGCTACAAGTCCTAAGCCCTGAGCCCCGCCCCACGCTGCAAGGCTGCGGGCGACGGCCGCGAATTGTTCTTGGTTTCCCCAGCCAAGGTCCTCATCTAACGGGCCTTGGCTGATTTACGTTCTCACCCGGTATTTTTTGTTAGGCAGCCGCCGGCTTCAGCCATGCCTGTTTCCCTCGCATTATCGCCGAAAGGCCACTTGCTCATCGACGAATGGGCCGAGGAGATTTTTTGTTTCCGCAAGGCGCTCGAAGAACCTGCTAGAAAGGCCTGTGACAACGGCAATGGCGCGGTGTTGCTGTGGTTGGCCGCGCAGGCCTCCGGCGCCGAACTCCCCGCGCCAGCAGGGTTTTTCCGGGATTTCGCCGGGCTGTGGCTCACCGCGTATTGCCATCGCAGCCGCGAGGGCATGGTGCCCCCGCAGGCCGCGGAATTGGCCGAATTTCTGCTAACCTGTCCACCGCTGCGTGGCAGCGAATATCTGTCTGCGGCGGTGCTGCGCGGATTGTGGCAGGACTTCGGCGCGGAAATCGAGCGGCAGATCGCGGCCTCGGCCAAAGGCGCCGACGGCTGGCTCAGCGCGACGTTGCCGCACTGGCATTCGGTGGGTCGCGTTACCTTTCACCTGGCCGAAAACAAGCGCGATGCGGATCGGCCTTTCGCGTTTTTGGCGACCTATACGAGCGGCCTCACCCCTGACGGCAAGGCGCGCCACGTGCTGTTGCAGCAAGCGATCAAGGAATATGCCGGCGCGCAGAACCGGGCGAGCCTGTTGCACTTGCTAGAGCCGGTGAGCCTGGCGGCGGGCAAGAGCCCGTGGCTGGCAGACCAGGTGGAAAGCGCGGCGATCTATCGCCAGCAGGCGTGGCGGCCGGCCGAGGCGCTGAAGTTTTTGAAGGAAGTTAAAGTGTTTGAGGATTGCGGCCTGGCCGTGCGTATTCCCGATTGGTGGAAACCCACCAACCCGCCGCGGCCCAAGGTGAGCGTGACCGTCGGCGGCGATCGGCCGTCGGCACTTGGACTTGATAGTCTGCTGAAATTCCAGATCGAGGTGACGCTTGATGGCGAACCGCTCTCGCGCGAGGAACTCGAGGCGTTGCGCACCGCCCAGGGCCTGGTGATGGTCAAGGGTAAGTGGGTTGAGGCCGACTCGGAAAAAATCCAGGCGGTGCTCAAGCATTGGCAGGACGCGCAGAAGATGCACTTTGCCGACGGGGTGTCGTTTCAGCAGGCGCTGCGCTTGCTGTCCGGCTCGGGCATCGATCCGGGCGAAACGCGCTTGCTCACGCCCGATGCCCAGGAGTGGAGCGGCATCCAGGCCGGCGCCTGGCTGGCGGACATGCTCAATCGTTTGCGTGACCCGGCGCAAGTGGCCGCCATCACCCGTCATCCGGATCTGCGCGCCGAGCTCCGGCCCTATCAACGTGTCGGGGTCAATTGGTTGTATTTCATGACCCAACTCGGACTCGGCGCGTGCCTGGCCGATGACATGGGTCTGGGCAAAACCATCCAGGTGCTGGCGTTGTTGCTGCACTTGAAACGCGAGCAACCGGCGGCCGGCCCGGCGTTGTTAGTCGTGCCCGCCTCCCTGCTCGCCAACTGGCAGGCGGAAGCCGCGAAATTCACCCCCAGCCTGCGCCTCTTCATCGCCCATCCCTCGGGCGGCGAACTCGCCAAGCTCGCCGCGCTGGCCAAAGGCAAACTCCCTGCCCTGGCCAACTCCGATCTGGTCGTCACCACCTATGGCATGCTCACCCGCATGCCGCTGCTCAAAACCCACCCCTGGCGCCTGGCGATCCTGGATGAGGCCCAGGCGATAAAAAACCCAGGCGCGGCACAGACCCGTGCCGTGAAGGAAGTGAACGCGAAAATCCGCATCGCTCTAACCGGCACGCCGGTGGAAAACCGCCTCGGCGATCTGTGGTCGCTGTTTGACTTCACCAACGCCGGTCTGTTAGGAAACGCCGCGGCCTTCACCCGCTTCGTCAAATCCCTCTCGCAACAATCCGAGTTCCATTACGCACCGCTGCGCAAGTTGGTGAGTCCCTATATCTTGCGCCGCTTGAAAACCGACAAGTCGATCATCAGCGACCTGCCCGACAAGACCGAGATGAACGTCTGGTGCCAACTCACCAAACAACAGGCCGTGCTCTATCAGGGAGTGGTCGAGCAGCTCGTCAAGCAACTGGAAACCACTGATGGCATGAAGAAGCGCGGACTCATCCTCGCCGCGCTGATGAATTTCAAACAGATCTGCAATCATCCCTCGCAATTCAGCGCCGACGGCCATTACAACCCCGCGCACAGCGGCAAGTTCAGGCGCTTGGAAGAGTTGTGCGAGCCCATCGCCGAACGCCAGGAGAAGGTTTTGGTTTTCACCCAGTTCACCGAGATCATCCCGGCGCTACGCCACCATCTCAAAACCGTGTTCAAACGCGACGGCCTCGTTCTAACAGGAAAAACCCCGGTCAAGCAACGCCGCGCTTTGGTCGATGAGTTCCAGCGTGACGCCGGGCCGCCGTTTTTCCTGCTCTCGCTCAAGGCCGGTGGCACCGGCCTCAACCTCACCGCCGCCTCCCATGTCATTCATTTCGACCGCTGGTGGAATCCCGCCGTGGAAAACCAGGCCACCGACCGCGCCTTCCGCATCGGCCAGAAAAACAACGTGCTGGTGCACAAGTTCATTTGCCGCGGCACCCTGGAGGAGAAAATCGACGCCATCATCGCCGACAAGCGCGACCTGGCCGACGGCGTGCTTGCCGAGGGCGGCGAAATCGCCTTGACTGAAATGAGCGATGGCGAATTGCTGCGCCTCGTCGCGCTGGATCTCAACCAAATCAACACCAACGAATAAACCGATATGAGTCGATATGATTATTACGGATTTGCCCCCTATGTTTCCGTTGCCAACAAAAAGCTCAACGCGGCAAAGCTCGCCAAGAAGCTGGAGAAAAAGGGCGAGAAACTCACGCCCGTGAGCGTCGCCGGCAGCAAGCTGGTCACCACCTTTTGGGGCAAATCGTGGAACGAAAACCTGGAGCGCTATCGCGATTANGAAAACCGTCTGCCGCGGGGCCGCAGTTATCTCCGGCATGGAGCGGTGATCGACTTGAAAGTCAACGACGGCGTGATCGAGGCTCTGGTCAGCGGCTCATCGCTATACAAGGTCAGCATCACCATCAAGGCACTGAAAAAAGACCGCTGGAAGGATTTGAAAAAGGAATGTTCCGGCAAGATCACCTCGCTCATCGGCTTGCTCCAGGGCAAATTGCCGCCTACCGTGATGGAAGCCGTCACCAAGCAAGGCACCGGTCTGTTTCCCGAGCCCAAAGACATATCATTTACTTGTTCGTGTCCCGACTATGCCGGCATCTGCAAGCACTGCGCCGCCGCCGTCTATGGCGTGGGCGTGCGCCTCGACGACCAACCGGAATTGCTCTTCCTGTTGCGCGGCGTGGACCACACCGAACTCATCACCGGCGCCGGCGATGCCGTCATCGCCCACGCCGACGACGGGACTGCGGGAATTATGTTAGATGACATCGGCGGCATCTTCGGCATTGAACTGGACGTGGCGCCAGCCTCGGCCGCGTCCGCAAAAGCCACCCCAGCCAAGAAGGCCCGGCCCGCGAAAGTAGCGAAGGTAGCGAAAGCAGCGAAGGTAACGAAGGTAGCGGCAGGCGCACCGGCGCCAACCATATCCGGCGCCAAAATGCCTACGAAAGCCGCCGAGACGATCGCAAAGAAGGCCGCAAAGAAGGTTCTAACAACCAAATCGCCGCCCGCGAGCCCCGCCCCGACGGCAGCGCGCAAACTCACCAAACCCGCCAACACGCCCGCGAAAAAGGCCGCCATCCCCTAACGGTGAGCTTCTTCGGGGCCAACGGTCCCGGATTCGATAGCCCAGGCCATCGGCCTGGGTTCCGGTCCCGACCACAGTTCGTGCGCCCCAACGGTGGCGCCATCCGCGCGCGGCGGGCATCCCGGTCACACCCCAGAATGTCGCGCCTTGTAGTCTGCCAAAACGGGACTTCACAGGACCTCCGCGACATTCCCAGGACCGATCGGACCTCAGGATGTCGCGCCGCGCAGTCTGCCAAAACGGGACTTCACAGGACCACCGCGACATTCCCAGGACCGATCGGACCTCAGGATGTCGCGCCGCGTAGTCTGCCAAAACGGGACTTCACAGGACCCCGCGACATTCCCAGGACCGATCGGACCTCAGGATGTCGCGCCACAGATCCCGCTCGCCAAGCGGCAATGGCCCTGCCATCCTCCGTCCAATCCATCCATGAAAAGCTCCCGCCGCCTGCGCCTGTTGCTCCTCTCTCTCCTCTTCGCCAGCTGCCCCGCCTTCGCCGCCAAACCCCGCGAGGCACAGTGGCAGAAGGTGGACGAAGCCACCGAGAATGACCAGCCGCAGACCGCCATCCGCCTGCTCAAGCCGCTAGAAGCCGCCGCTTTCGCAGCTCATGCCTGAGGCGAGGGCACCAAGGCGCTGGCCATGCGGCTCGCCCTCGAAGCCAAAGCCACGGGCCTCCCAAGCGCCGCGATTAAGAAACTCGCTGCCGAAATCACCACCGCCCCACCCGAGGCGCGCCCGCTGCTGCGCCTGCTCCAGGCCCGTTCGTTGTTCGCTTTGTATGACGAGAACCGTTGGGAATTCTCATCGCGCAGCGCCACCGCCACGGCTCCTGGTGATGACATTGATGCATGGGACCTGTCGCGCGTCCTCGCGGAAATTGACAAGCGCTTTCAAGACTCACTCGCTGACAAGTCCACCTTGCAAATAGTCCCAGTCGCGGACTTCGGCGGGCTGTTGAAACCCGTCGATTTCGGCGATGACCTGCGGCCGACCCTCTATGACTTCATTGCCCACGCATCCCTGGAATTTTACTCCATGGAAGAAGTCGCCGCCTTGAAGCCCCACGATGTCTTCGAGATTGCAGCCGACTCTCCCGCCCTCGACTCCACCGCCGCCTTCCTCGCCTGGCACCCGCAAGCGGCGGATCCAACATCGCCCAAACTTCGCGCACTCCAACTCTATCAGGACCTCCTCAACTTCCACCAAGCCGACAAGGACCCCACCGCCTTCCTCCACTGCGACCTCCAGCGCATCCGCTGGGCGGGGAATGTCGCCGTCGGACCGGGCACGGACGCGCGTCTCGACGCCGCGCTGCGCGCCTTCATCCTGGCCCACGCCCAGCACCCGCTCAGCGCCCGCTCAGCGCCGATGCCCTCCAGGATGTTGCGAGGGCGCTCATTGAAAAGAAGCGGACCCTGGAAGCCCACGACTTCGTACAAGCAGGTGCTGCCGCATTCCCCAAGCATCCCTTTGGGAGGTTATGCAAGAATCTGCTCTACGAGTTAGAAAACAAGAGAGTCGATCTCAAAACCGAAACCGAGTGGACCCCCGCCGGCGAGAATATCACCATCGAACACGCCAACATCTCACATGTTTGGTTCCGCGCCTACCGTCGCGAGTGGACCCCTGACAACAATAGTTTGGATCGTGATTCCGACCCAGTGTACGTCGATAAAGAAGCCCTGTTCCATCAGAAGCCCGTGCTCGCATGGGATACCGCACTTCCCGATGACGGGGATTTTCGCCAACGAGTCACGACACTGGCAGCCCCGGAAAATCTGGATCCCGGGTATTATTTCATCATCGGCAGTGTGCGGGAGAATTTTCCCACCAAGGACAATATCACCTTGAGTCTTCCCGTCCACGTGACAACACATGCCATGGTCGTGCGTCGTCACGTGAAAGACCTCGATGGCTTTGTCACGGATGCAGTCACCGGCGCCCCCCGCGAAGGCGTTGACGTCAGCATCTGGACCGGCCGGAACACCCAACCGAAGCTTGTCAGCGAATCAACGAAAACCAATGCCGACGGCTGGTTCTCACTACCCAGACCGGTGGTTAACGCTAAATTTCTTGCGGTTGCCGGGGCCAAGGATGATTTTGCATGTGTGAGCTGCGACACTTCTTCGTATGCTAACGGGGATTTTGGAGGAATCCGGGAGAAAATGGTTTTCTTCACCGACCGCTCGATCTATCGGCCCGGCCAGACGGTGCAAAATCTATCGTGCCGTGTTTGTCACCAAAGACGCCAACGGACGCAGCGTACAAGCCATCGACGATTTCCAAGTCGTCAAGCGAAGCAGCGACAGATTCCCGACAAAAATTCCATTCTTTGCCGCCGCACCTAAATGGTCATCGAGCCGGGCCAACCCTTCACTTTGCTCTGGGGCAGCGGCTATCAAACGGCCCGTGCCTGCGTCGAATTCTACCAGGACGGCACTTTGCTCAAACGGGAATGGTCGGCCCCGGATCGCACGCAGCAAACCTTCACCTTCACACCTGATGAATCGATGCGCGGCCGCATCACGGTGGTCGTTACGCAAACCTCGCTGAACCGCCTCAGCGAGTTTGCAGAATCAATCAACATCCCATGGAAGAAATTGGAACTCCGTTGGGAACACTTCACCTCGAAGCTCGTGCCCGGACAGCAAGCGACATGGACCGCCATCGTCACCGATCCGCAAGGTGCCGCCGCGGCAGCCGAAATGGTTGCCACTCTATATGATGCATCGCTTGATGCCTTTGGTCACCATGCCTTTTCGGGTTTTCCGTCGTTTACCTCATTCCCGTGCAGTTACACGTCAGGCACCTTCAGCACGGAGGTTTCTTCGGGCACTTGGACCCGGTATTCGGGGGGGGGACCTGGAAGATTACTGGATTGAAACTTCTTATTACAGAACCTTCGTCGAGGGTGTTGAAATCGTCGAAATCGCCCCGCAGTTGCCTCAGCAGAATAATGGCCTCCAGTCGCCTCAGGTGAGTAATCGTTGGGGTGCCGACAGCCCCGATCCAGCCACTGTCACCGCCCGCAAGAACCTCCAGGAAACCGCGTTTTTCTATCCGCATCTCACCGGCAATGAAAAGGGCCAGATCCGCATGATCTTCACCCTGCCCGAGGCACTAACCAAGTGGAAGTTCCTTGGCTTCGCGCATGACAAGGACATGCGCTGGGGCACGCTCGAAGGCGACGCGGTCACCGCCAAGGACCTGATGGTGCAGCCCAATCCGCCGCGCTTCCTGCGCGAGGGCGACGTGGTGGATTTCACGGTGAAACTCAGCAACCAAAGCGCCACGGAGCAATCCGGCACCGCGCGTCTAACGCTTTCTGATGTCGCCACGCAGAAGGACGCCACCGCCGCGCTGGGCATCACCGCGCCTGACCAGCCCTGGACCATCCCGGCCAAGGCATCGCGCACGCTGGCGTGGCGCCTGACGGTCCCGGAAGGCAGCGGCTTTCTCACGTACAAGGCGCTGGCCACCAGCGGCACGCTGTCCGATGGCGAAGAGGGCTGGCTACCGGTCATCCCGCGGCGAGTTATGTTAACTGAATCGATGGCGCTGCCGATTCGCGACGCCGGCACCAAGGAGTTCACCATTCAAAAACTCCTCGACAGCGGCAAGTCCACCACTCTGGAAAACCGCCTGGTTCAGGTGCAAGTCGTGTCGCAGCCCGCGTGGTACGCGGTGATGGCGCTGCCCTATCTGATGGAGTTTCCGAACGAATGCGCGGAGCAGGCGTTCAACCGTTACTATGCCAACGCGCTGGCCCGCCACATCGCCAGGTCCAATCCGAAAATCCGCCGGATCTTCGACTTGTGGAAAAACACGCCCGCGCTCGACAGCCCGCTCGCCATGAACGCCGACCTCAAGGGCATCCTGCTGGAAGAAACCCCGTGGCTCAATGAGGCGAAAGATCAATCCCAGGCCCGCCGCAACATCGGTCTCTTGTTCGACGACAACCACCTCGGCGAACAACTCGAACTCGCTCTGAAGACGCTCGGGGAGCGCAAAGACCCGACGGGTTGTGGCCGTGGTTTCCCGGCGGCCGCAGCAATGAGTATATCTCGCTCTACATCGCGACCGGCTTCGCCCGCCTGCGAGCCCTTGGCGTGGAGGCCGACATCACACCCGCCCTCAAGGCCTTGCCCCAACTCGATTCCGTTCTAACTGAAAGTCTCGACGCGATAAGAAATGCCGCGGCAAACGACCGTGCGAAGCTCAGTGCCAATCATCTCGATGCCTGGATCGCCCATCACCTCTACACCCGCACGCTGTTGCTGAAAGATTCCGCCGTCAAAAGTTATGACAAGGAAGCCTTCGATTACTTTACGGCCCAAGCCAAGAAGTATTGGCCCAGCCTCCACTCCCGCATGTCGCGCGCCCATGTCGCGCTGGCGCTCGCCCGCCTCGGTGATAGGGAAACCGCGCGCCTCATCATCCGCTCGCTGCGGGAGCATGCCGTGACAAGCGAGGAGTCCGGCATGTCGTGGAATGATGGCGAAGGCGAAAGCGGCTGGTATTGGTGGCAGGCGCCGATCGAAACCCAGGCGATGATGATCGAAGCGTTCCGCGAGATCGATCACGATGACAAGGCCGTCGAGGCATGTCAGGTCTGGCTCATCAAACAGATGCAAGTGCATAACTGGAACACGACCAAGGCCACCGCCGACGCCATCCACGCCCTGCTGACGGGCGGCAGAGAGTTGCTAGGAAGCGATGCAATGTTGCAGGTGTCCCTGGGCGGCACCCCGGTGAAGCCGGAAGGAGTCGAGCCCGGCACGGGGTTTTTTGAGGCGCGTTTTTCCGGTCTCGCGATCAAACCGGAGATGGGCAGCATCCAAGTCACCAAGTCCGATCCCGGGGTCGCCTGGGCCTCGCTTCATTGGCAGTACCTCGGGGACGTGGCCAAGGTCACCGAGCACAATGCCACGCCGCTCAAGCTGGAGAGGTCATTGTTTGTTAGATACAACTCATCGCAAGGTCCCAAGCTCGATCCGGTTAGCGGTCCGGTGAAAGTCGGCGACGAATTGGTGACGCGGCTCGTTCTGCGCAATGATCGGGCGATGGAGTTCGTGCATTTGAAGGACCTGCGCGGCAGCGGCACCGAGCCAGTCAACGTGTTGAGCGGCTATCGCTGGCAGGATGGATTCGGTTACGACGAGGTGACCCGCGACACCGCCAGTCATTTCTTCATCGACTCGCTGCCCGCCGGAACCCATGTCTTTGAGAGCAGCGTGCGCGTCCAGCATGCCGGCATCTATCAAACAGGCGTGGCCGAGATCCGCTGCATGTACGCGCCCGAGTTCAGCGCGCACTCCGCCAGAATCAGGCTCGAGGTTGGGCAATGAGGACCAAGAGGGGCACGGGCGGCCCGCCCGTGCAAGGAACGACACTTGCCAAGTGTCGTGTGCTTTAAATCCAATGGACGTGCGAAAAGCCTACCCACGACCGCGCCTTTGCAGTCGATTCTCCCGGGCTTCAAGACTGGCCGGAGGCGCGCAGACACGCATTCGATGGGCCCGGCCCTCCAGCATCAGGCTCGAGGGTACCCGCTGAGACCGCAGCCGACGCGACAATCCAGACGTCCGATCGGACGTGTGATTGTCGCGTCGGCATGTTGGTCATGCGCGTCAAGCTCGCGCCCTGGGTTCGGTATCTCGGGTGCTGCACGATCCCATGGTGGCGGGGTGATGTCTGCATCGTCGCGCCTCGTCTCTTCCGCTTCGTTTCAGGCTCAGGCATCCTGAGGCCAAAGGAAATCGAATGAGCCAACGAGTTGCTTGGCGGCGGGCAGGATGCCCGCGCCACAGTGGTCCGCGCATCCTGCCCGGATACAAACGGGTTCATTCGATGTTTCTGAATCCGACCATTTCCAGGCCGGGGTCAGGATGTCAGAGGATGTCAGATTTTTTGGCGCCGCGCCTTGCCTTACCAGATGGTGACTCGCTGGGCGGCGGGACGGCGCATGGGTGCATTGTCGGGCACGTTGAAGGCGCGGGCGAATTCGTCGAGATTGGACAGGGGGCCGCGCACCCGCCACTCGGGTGGGGAATGGGGGTCGGTGTTGATGCGTTTGCGCATTTCCTCGGGCCGCACGATGGTACACCACAGGCTGGCATAACTCAGGAAGAAGCGTTGCTCGGGGGTGAAGCCGTCGATTTTGTCATGCGGCTTGCCGGCGAGCGCCTTTTGCAGGGCGGCATAGGCGATTTTCAGGCCGCCGAGGTCGGCGATGTTCTCACCTTGGGTCAACTCGCCGTTGACGGCCATGTCGTCCACGGTGTAGGCGGAGAATTGTTTGACGATTGCCATGGACCGTTCCTTGAAGCGAGCGGTGCACTCTGGGGTCCACCAATCCTGGAGATTGCCCTTGGCATCGAACTGGCGGCCCGAGTCGTCGAAGCCGTGGGTCATCTCATGGCCGATGACCGTGCCGATGCCGCCGTAGTTGAGCGCGGCGTCGGCCTTGGGATCGAAAAAGGGCGGCTGCAAAATGCCGGCGGGAAAGGTGATGCCGTTAGACTGGGGCGAATAGGTGGCGTTGACGGTTGGGGCGGACATGTGCCACTCGGACTTGTCCACGGGCTTGCCGATTTTGGCCAGTTCGCGGCGGATCTCGAAGTGGCTGAGGCGCTGGACGTTGAGCACCAGCGGCCCGCGGTCGATGATCACCGAACTGTAATCGCGCCACTTGTCGGGATAGCCCATCTTGACGTCAAAGGCCTCGAGTTTGGCCAGGGCCTTGGCGCGGGTGGGTTCGTCCATCCAGTCTAACTGCTGGATGCGGATCCGCAGCGCGTCGCGCAGATCGGCGACGAGCTGCAACACCTGGGCTTTGGCTTCCGGCGGGAAGTATTTGGCGACGTAGAGCTGGCCGAGTGCCTCGGGCAGGGACATGTCGGTCATGGTGACGACGCGTTCCCAGCGCGGCTTTTGAGCCTTGACGCCGGAGAGGGTGGCGGCGAAGAAACGGAAGTTTTCCGCGGCGAGCGGCTCGCTGAGGTAGGGTGCGGCGGCATGCACCAGTTGCCAGCGCAGATAGGCTTTCCAGTCGCTGACCGACTCGGTCTTGAGGGCGGCGGCAAAGACCTTGAAAAACTCCGGATGGGCGAGATTGATCTCGGTGAACTCCGGCGTGGCACGGGCCTTGAAATAGCCGGACCAATCGAGATCGCCGGTGGTGGCAGCCAGCTCGGCCACCTTGACCTTGTGGAAATTGAGTTGTGGGTTGCGACACTCGACGCGGCTGAGCCAACCTTTGGCGAGCGCGGTTTCCACTTTCAAAACCGCCGCCGCCCCGGTCGTCGCGGCGTCGGGCGCATCGCCCGCCAGCTCTAACATTTTCGCGACATGCGCGAGGTACTGGCTGCGGATGGCGACGTATTTCGCATCGGGGTTCAGATAGTAGTCGCGGTCGGCGCCATGGCCGCCAGGCAGGGTGATGCCGCCCTGGCCGACTTCGGCCAAGACGGTGTTAGAATCGAGGGCGTCCGGTCCGCTGCCAAAGCCGAAGCCCGCGCCCACGCCGATGTCGTGCAAGCGGGCGATGCCCATCAGCACGTCGGCGGGCGCTTGGATGGCGGCGATGTGCTCAAACTCCGCGTGCAGGGGCGTGATGCCGGCGGCGTTGATGGCGGCCTCGTCCATGCCGCTGGCATAAAAATTGCCGACCATGCGCTCGACCGGACTGTCCGGGGGCTCCTTGGCGGCGGCCTGTTCGCAGAGCTGGCGCAACAGCTTGCGGTTGCGGTCGGCCAGCTCCACGAAGCCGCCCCAGGTGGCTTGGTCGGGCGGGATGGTGGCGGTTTTGAGCCAACCGCCGTTGGCATAGCAAAAGAAATCGTCCTGCGGCTTGACCGAGACGTCGAAGTTGGCCGGATCGAGCCCGGCATTGGCCATGGCGGACCACGCGAGGGCCGTCGCGCAGGCGAAGAAGGTGGATGTATGCATGGGCGGACCATCCACCGCCGCGGCCCGCCGCGCAAGCGCAATGTGCGGGCGGTTGCGCGTGCGTGGGCTTTGCTTGCATGTCGCCTCGAGGGAGGAGGATTCGGCAGGATGCCGAATCCTGCCGGCGGGACGCCGGCGCTCCCCAAGGCATTGTGACCAACGCGCCTACGTGGACCAGGCGCCATTATTTCCTCTGTCTGGCGCTGGCCTTGAGGCGCAGGGCGTTGAGGGCGATGAAGCCGGTGGCGTCATCCTGGTTGTAGGCAGCTTCCTGGCCGCCTTCCATGGTGGCGACGGCTTCCGAGTAGAGGCTGTGAGGCGAGCGGCGGCCGGCATTCATGACATTGCCCTTGTAGAGCTTGACGCGCACCTCGCCGGAAACGGTTTGTTGGGTATGGGTGACCAAGGCCTGGAGGGTCTCGCGTTCGGGCGCAAACCAGAATCCGTTATACACGAGCTGGGCGTATTTCGGGATAAGCGTGTCGCGAATGTGCATCGCCTCGCGGTCCACGGTGAGCGCCTCCAGATCGCGGTGCGCGGCTAACAGAATGGTGCCGCCGGGGGTTTCATACACGCCGCGGGATTTCATTCCGACAAAACGGTTTTCCACAATGTCGATGCGGCCGACGCCGTGCTTGCCGCCCAGCGTGTTGAGCACGCGCATGATGCCGTAGGGTGTTAGAAGCGTGTAGCCGTCGCGTTCGCCCAGCACCCGGAAATCGCCGAGGCTGGCGATGAGCGCGCCGAGGCCCGCCGCCTGGAGGCCGATGGCATCGCCCTTATGGAAAAGGATTTGCACGTACTCCGCCTGGTCCGGGGCGTCTTCCGGCGAAGTGGATAGAACATACATGTCCTTGTCGGCGGGGGTGGTGGCGTCATACCACGGGTCCTCTAACATGCCGGCCTCGAACGAAATGTGCAGCAGGTTGCGGTCCATCGAATACGGCTTTTTCATCGATGCCTTGATCGGGATGTGGTTTGCCTCGGCATAGGCGATCATTTCGGCGCGACCGGGGAATTGGGCGCGGAACGAGGCATCGCGCCACGGGGCGATGCACTTGATTTGCGGCGCGAGGGTGGCGGCGGACAGTTCGAAGCGGACCTGGTCGTTGCCCTTGCCGGTGGCACCGTGGGCGATGGCGTTGGCACCTTCGGCCAGCGCCACATCGAGCATCCCCTTGGTGATGCAGGGGCGGGCGATCGACGTTCCTAGCAGGTAGCGGCCCTCGTAAATCGCGTTGGCCTGGAGCATCGGGAAAATGTAGTCGCGGGCGAATTCCTCCTTCAAATCGCCGAGGAAATACTTGGAGGCCCCGGTGCTCAGGGCCTTTTGTTCGAGGCCGTCCAATTCGTCGGCCTGGCCGACGTCGGCACAATACGCTAGAACCTCAGCGGAATACTTTTCCTTGAGCCACTTGAGCAGGACGGAGGTGTCGAGCCCCCCAGAATAGGCAACGAGAATTTTCATGTCGCGCCGAGACAAGCATGGACCCGCCCCGCGGGCAAGCGGGAACCGGCGGAATGCGCCAGCGCTCAGTCTTTCGCCTGGTGCGCCGCCGGCCTGGCGAGGGACTCCAGATAGTCGCCGAGCGCCGTGACCTCCTCGGCGGTGCCCACCAGCGGCGGCATGAACGCCTTGTAGGGCGAGTCGGGCTTGGAGTCATGCAAAATGGCCAGCAGCCGGCTGATGGCCTCGCGGTCACGTCCTTCCAGCAGGACTTTCATCGAACGGTAGGCGTCGGCGGTATGGCAGGCCATGCACTCACCGCGGAACATGATCTGGCCGCGCTGCAGCACCGTGGCGTTGGCCGGCACCCACGGCGATTGCGGCAGATAGCCGTCGCGGTTGAATCTGGCAACCTCGCTGACCCGCACGCCATTTGAATACATGTGGCGGCCGATCACGTAGGGCTTGCGCAACATTTCACGCGAGTATTCGCCCGCCGCGGTGACCACCAGACCCAGCAGCAGGATCGCCAACGCGTGCGCCCGGCCAAACGAAAGTGGCAGCCGCCAGGCCAGGAAATACACCAGCCCCACCACCGTGGCCGAGGTGAGAACCATGATCAGGGCCACCCGCGTGACCTGGGTGAATGCGCCGGTGCCGATGGTGGTCATGCCTAACTGCAACAGCGCGCGCTGCGACTCCGGCACCAGCCACAAGTACCAGCCAAGGATGAACGGCATGGCGATGAACGAGGGCAGCAGCCATTTGGCGCTCCAGCGCACCAGGTCGGTCTTGAGCTGCGGCCGCGCTTCCCCATCGATCCGGCTGCACGTGACCAGCGCCCAAATGCCCGCCAGCGAAACACACACCGCGCTGCGCAAAAACAAACTCGGCCAGTAGGTGGGATTGAAAAACGCCTGCCAGAACCGGCTGGCTTCCCGGCCCGTGCCGGCCACCGCCAGCCACGCGTCGCCAGGTGTCAGCATGAACGTCAGGATGCCGTTGATGACCACCAGGGTGAGAAACGACGAAATGGCGTAGGCATAGCCGACCTTGATGTGGAGTTCGTTAGATATGCGTCCCCACGTGTAGTAATAGACCACGATGGTGCTTAGTTCGACCAGAAAAACGACCCACTCGATGGCCCAGGCGAAGACGAAGTTATGGATCAGCGTGCTGGTGGCCTCGGGATTGGCCAGGCCGATGGCAAACCAAATCCCCACGCCCGAGACGGTGCCGAACACACCCGTTAGAACAAGGAAGAATTTGGAGTGGGAGCGCAACGTGTCCAGCCAGTCCTGGCGGCCCTCGCGCAACGCTTTCTGCTCGGCCATCGGCAGATAGAGACCGCCGCCCACCGCGAAGTGCGAGATCATGATGTGGAAGATGGCAATGAGGCCAATCACCCAGCCGCTGCCGATGTGCGGGACGTTCCAGAATGGATAGTTCATGGTGCTGGTGGATTGCTACGGATTTGCTGGTGGGGAGTTAGGGCCGCGCCCGCGATGGGCGGCGCGGGCCGCGCGTCTGTTAGGGTCTCGCTGTGGATCGCCCAGTAGCCCCAGGCGGTGGTGACGATGAGAATGAGCAACGCCAGCAGGCCGAAATAGGTGGCGCGCCGCCCGCGTCGTCCGCCGTCGTTCCTGGGATCGTAGAGGGGAATGATGCACCACAGGATCATGCCGAGGGTGAACCACACCAGGCCGATGATTTCGCCCGCCGCCCCCGGCAGCCAGTTGCCAAACACCTTGAGCACCTGGAACTGGCTCATGAAATACCATTCCGGATGAATGCCCCGCGGCGCCGGCTTGAGCGGATCGGCCGCCTGTCCCAGGTCCCACGGAAACATCGCCGCGAGCACTGCCAGGATGTTGAGCGCGATGAGCCACATCGCCAGGTCCTTGAGCATGAAGTTGGGGAAAAACGGGATGCTGCGGCGCGCCGCGGCCGGGCGCGCCTCTTCGGATGGCGGCAGGGCATTGCCATGCTTTTGCACCAACCACAGGTGGAACCCTAACAACGGAATGAACAGCGCCGGCAACACCACCACGTGCAGCGCGAAAAACCGGTGCACGGTGAACTCGTTGACCTCCAGGCCGCCGCGCACCAAGTCAGCCATCACCGGACCGATGACCGGCAGCGAGGCCGGGATTTCCAGACCCACCTTGGTGGCGAAATACGCCAGTTCGTTCATCGGCAACAGGTAGCCGCTGAATCCGAACACCATGGACATCATCAGCAACACGATGCCGCTCCACCAGCCGAATTCGCGCGGGCTCCGATAGGCCTTCATGAAGTACACCGAGAACATGTGCACGAATATCGAGATCAGCATCAGATTGGCGGCCCATGAATGGGTCGAGCGGATGAGCCAGCCGAAATGGATGTCGAAGGTGATTTGGCGCACCGATTCGTAGGCATCCGGCCCCGGCCTATAGTAAAGCAACAGCAGCACGCCGCTAACCGCTTGTGCCAGGAAAAAGAACAAGGTGATGCCACCCCAATAGTACCAGGCCGAATGGCGGTGCTCGGGCACGGTTTTCTTGCGCGCGAATTTCACCATGTCATCGAGGTCGAGGCGCTCGTTGGCCCAGGCGTAGGCCGCTTGTATCGGTTTTCTCATGCTGTGATGTTAGGTTCGCGAGACAACGACGGCCGTGTCCGTCACTTCCTTGACGACAAATTGCTTCAGCGGCCGGGGCGGCGGCCCGGCGACGTTGTGGCCGGTGGCCGGGTCGTAGGTGCCGCCGTGGCAGGCGCAGAAGATGTGGCTTTTGTCGGGCAGGTATTGCACGGTGCATCCCAGATGGGTGCACTTGGCGCTCAAGGCCACCCATTTGCCATCAGGCAGATGGATGAGCAGGCACGGCTCCGGTCCGAACTTGAAGATCAGCGCGCTGGCAACCGGCAGCTTCTGCGCGTCCTTGAGGGTGATTTCGGTCACCGCGGCGGCCAGCGCGGCTTTCTCCACGGGGGAATTAAGGAAGCGGTAAACCGGGTAGCCGATGGCCGCCGCATAACAGAAGCCCACGCCGCCAACCACCACCTTGGCGAAGGTGCGGCGCGTGGCCACTTGCGGGCTGTCCGCCTGCTCCGGTTGGGAATCAATGGGAATCTCGTCGCTCATCATGATAGTTTTCCGGAACGGGTTTTGCCCTCAGCATCACCGCAACGAGCCAGGCC
>TBL_comb47_HYPODRAFT_10002359_pt1 | contig 23386 bp, 25 predicted proteins | sample TroBogypolimnion_40_FD_10682 | JGI IMG/M metagenome (IMG submission 10682)
GACTGACGATGCCACTCTGAAGTTAACATTTGATATGCAGCTGTATCATAATCTTCTGCCATTAAAGCATTAAGCATAAGTTTAAATTTAGATACTCCACCTATACCAAGTTGGAAAATCATTTCTACAATAACTCCTATAGCTTTATTTGGAAGATTATAACCGTCTAATAATTGTTGGGCTTGGTCTAAAGCATTTTGAAAATCTTGTTCAAATAAATCATTTAAAACAGAGGTTTCATAATATTCATTATCTTTAAATGAGTCTGTTGGTAAAACTAAATGACCATAACCTATAGTTTTTTTACCTAAAGAATCTTTATATACTCTATTATTAAACCCTTCATGACCTTTTATTCTTTCTTTTACATCTTCAAACATTTTTTATAAAATATGAAACATTTTAAGGATCATCGTAACAAATAATAATAATATAGAACCCATACCACTAATTATCATTTTTGTTTGATTATCCATTTTAATATTCATTTTATCTTGACCTTCTTTTAATTCTTGTCTTACACTTTGAACATCTTCTTTTAAATGACGTAAATGATTGTCTTTAATATGACACATTTCACGTTTTAATCCTTCAATATGACCATATATTTCAACAATATGTTCACCTACAGTAACTGATTTTTTAGACATAGTCATACAATATATCAATTAGTGTTTTAATTGTAAATAAATTTATCCTTGAGGAAAAGCTCTTTGAAATTCATTTTGAGTTGCAGAAGTTTGTTGTGAATTAGGTGTTACTGTTTGTGGATTAACATTTGGTGTATTAACGGGCGCAATGTTAAATACTTGTTTATTATTTACTGGTGTTTGTAAATTGCTTTGATCCCCTGGTTTTTTAATAATATAATCATTAGGATTAATATAATCGTACATACTTCCTTTTAAAGGTTTACCAGCTAATTTACCAAGTACATTACTAATTTGTCCAAGAGCTTGTCCTAATTGATCGTCATAAATTTTATTTGGAAATGAATTGTTTAATTTTTGAAGATTTAAATAATAACTTTGTATTTCTGTGGCTGTAACATTTCTAGGATAAAATATACCTTTTCCATCATTTGCTAATAAATAACTTAATTCAGGTCCTGCTATACGTTTTTGAAATAAAGGAATAGTTTTATCATATCCAAAATTCAATGTTTTAGCATTTTGTATAGTTTGTGCCATATCTTTCATTGCATCCCATCTTGCTGCTTGTTCTTTTATCCAATTTTGCACTATTGTATTTGAATCAATCGCTGGATTACTTCTAAGTGGTGTAGAAAATAATTGATTTGATTGATTAAGTTTTTTTTCATAATCAGATATTTTTATAGGAAATTGAACTTCTATATTTAATGGAAATGCTTGATTACCAAGTAAAGAAGCTAATACATAAGGAACACGATATTGTTGTCCTTTTGGTCCTGGAGCATTATTTATTGCGTAATATAATTTTTCTAATCTATTAAAACCAAGTGGAGCTAATTTATTAGCTGCATATAAAGTTGCGTTTGTAACTTTATCTCCTAAAGGAGCAGATTGATTCCAAATTCTATGCCCATCTTTATCAGCACCTTCTCTGCTAAAAATATCCATAACAGCTTCTACTAACATAGGAGCAGATAAATATGGTCCTGTTAATTTAGCTAAGTGACTAACTAATCCTTGAACCGCTCCTTTTATAAAAGGAGTGTTTGGATCTAAAGATTTTGCATTATCTACTCCTGCAAGTGCAGAAGCAACAGGTCCTACAAAAGCATCATAAACAAAATTTCCTTGAGCATCTACATAATTTAATTTTCCATCTTTATCTTTAAATAATATAACCTGTGAATTTTTTGACCAACTTGGTAAAAAATCATTAGCTGCAGCAACCATATTATTTGTTATTCCATATAATCCATGAACAATTCCTTGAATTGTTGGAATGACTGCTGCGGTGGTTAAACCAAAACTAAATAATCTATTTTTTCCTATACTTCTAAGCACAGGATCTTTCATTTCTTGCAAACCTTCCCAAATAGTATTTCCACCTGCTCTTACTACTTCAGCATGAAAAGAAGGAAAATTACCCATAGGTAATCTTCTTAAATTTCTAATATTTGTTCCTACTTGATTATAATTTGGAAAAACATCTCCAACTATTTGAGCTGCTTTATTCCAAATATCTAAAGTACTTGGTTTTTCGGCAGGAGTTATTATTTTATTTATAATTGCTTGATTATAAGCATTTTCACGTTTATAAACTTCAGCTAAAAAATTATATATTTTCCATATATCATCACCTGCCATATATGAATCATGACCTATTTTAACTAATTTTTTCATACTATCTCCAAATTTATCGTAAATTTTATTTAATAAATTTGGTCCACCATTTTGAATATCACTTAATAAAGCTCTTAAATCTTGTGCATCAGATACACTATACACAACTCTTCGTTCTAATAAAAAATTATATAATTTTTGTGCTTCCGTTGAATTTCTCCAGGATAAACCTAACGTTCCAACTTTTCCTAAAGTTGTTCCCCATTTAGTAGTAAATTTAGAAACTAATTGTGGTTGTAATGTATCCCAAGACTCATTAAATATTTTCATCATTACTCTTGGATCAAGTGTAAGATTTCCATTTCCTAATGCAAAAGTAGAGTTAACTGTAAATATTTTAGTGTGTGTAAATGGATCAAATATAGTTTTATTCATTTGAGTAATTGCTTTAGGAACTAAAAAAAGATTTCTATAAATTATATTTTTAGTTAAAAAATCAGTTGCTAATTTTTGATTAAATTCAATAGCATCTTTATATAATTCAGATGTAAACCAACCATTTATTGGATTTGCATAAACACTTGGATCTAAAGAAGATGAAATATCTAAACCTTTATTTATAATATTTCCTTTAGGGAATGTTCTATTCCAAGGCAATTTAGAATCAACTGAGGTACCTTCTGAAGCTATTGCTAATCCTGTTTTTGGATTTTCAGCTGCTAATTTAGTTGGATATAATATAGATCGTTCACCGTTTTTAATTAATTCTTTACTTTTATTAAGTAATTGAGTGTAAAAATTATCTCTAGCTGTTAATGTACCTAAATCCATCATTGTATTAATAATAGTATTTTTTATATTTGGTTCAGCTTGGCCAAAAAATTTTAAAAATGAATTTAAATCATTTTCTGTTTTAAAAAATTTAGTAGGTTTAAAATTACCACCTTTAAAATTATCTGCTATATTTATAACAGGAGCTTCTTTAACACCTAAAGAATCATAATTTGTTATTTTAAATGAAGGTATTTTTGTAACAGGATCTAATTTTACGTTTTTAAGAATAGTTTGTAATTGAACTTTAACTTCATCATCATCTAATATTTTTCCACTTTTAGCTGCATAATCTTTTAATATTTGTCCAGCTGCTTCTAGTTGATTAGCAACAGGTTTATAGTTTAACATTGGAACGCCAGTATTTTTATCTGCATGTATTTGAAAATCATATTTCATCATATTAATAATTCTGTCTGAAATTATTTTATTAAATTTAGAAGCATTAATTTGTATATTGCCATTTGCTAACATGGTATTAACATAATCTGCAAAAATATTTCTTGCACTAACAATATGACCAATTAATTCTTCTGTATTTGTTTTTGATATTCCAACATTATTAGAAAAATTTCTAAAATCTTTTAATTCTTTTTCTGTAAATCCATTAAATACTACTTTACTATTTTCTATTTCATTATTTACTGGATTTAATAAAGTATTTAATTTTTGCATTATAGTAGTATAAGCAGGATTTCCTTCTTTTATTCCTGATTTATTTGATATTTTATTTAATGTTATATCAATACTATCTGTTAAATATTTCGCTGTATTTTTAGAAACATCTTGTTGACCTATTGCTCTGTCGGTTAATGCTTTTAATTCAGGTGATTGAATATTTCTTGATCTAAATCCAGAAGATACATAATCTATTAATCTATCTAATTGACTATTACTAAAAGATAAAAATTTACCTCGTTCTGCTATTGCTTGACCTACTTTTGAAATACCATAATGAAACACAGGGGCAGCTATAGCTCCTTGCAAACCAGCCATAAGTCTATTATCTATTCTTCTCCATGCATCATCTTGAGTATCATTTCTTACATCTTGATCTAATCCAAAAGCTGTTTCAGCATAATCTGTAATTAAAGCTCCTCCTACTAATCCTCCAACAGCTATAACACCAAATTTTTGAGCTTTACTTAAATTATTTAATTGAGCTACTTTTTCATAAGCATCTGATATATATTTATTTGGAGTAAGTAATTTACCATCTTTACCTGCTTGTATATATTTTTCTACTATTTCTTTTCCTTTTGTATAAGCCGCTAGTTCCTCTTCGCTTGCACCTAGTCTATTAGCCCATTGGAATCCTTTAACTGCTAATTTTTCTGCGCCTAATATTTTTTGAGCTAAATAAAATTGCCCAGCTAAACTTACAAATTGAGAAATAGCACTTTTTTTAGCTTCTTCTTCTATATTAGTTCCAATTTTACCAAGCATATTTTGGCTCATCCATTGTTCAAATTCAGCTGTTTTTTTAGGGTCTATAAATAAACCATCTTTTTTAAGTTCATTTATATCTTTAGAAATAGAATAACCTGCAATAACTGTTTTAACTCCAGCGTCTGCAATACCGTATGCAACATTTTCAAATATATTATGTTGTGTTTCTGGTTCTCCATGACCTGTTGCTTTTTTAGCAGCATTAAAAATTATACTTTTTAAACCTAAATCAATGTTGCCTGTTAAAAAAGGTAACATTGATTTTAATTGTCTATCTTTTTCTGTTTCTAATTCAGCAGCATTTGCAGTAGCCATACCAAATAAATCTCTATCTATTTTTTGTTTTTTTTCAGGCTGTTCTTGTGCTTGTTTTTCTGGTTCAGCGGATATAACGTTACCTTCTTGATCTACTTGTAAATTTTTTTCAACAATACTTGGTTCTTTATCTGGACCATCTTTAATTTTAGGTGCACCTTCAGTTAAAGTTATTCGTTTGGCTAAAGATTGATTATCTTCTGCATTTACTTCTTGATGTGGTACTACATGTACTTCATTTTCGGTGCTTGTATCTTTTTGTGTTTTATTTTCATTTAAAACACTAGCTAAAGGTAAATTTTTTAAATTTGCTAAACCTTCATTTTGTTGATAAGAAAGTTCGTTTGGATTAGATAAACCTTCCTGTGCTTCAGGAATGTTAGTATTATCAGACATAGTAATAATTACTGTTGTTGAGATTCTGTATTACCTGAACTACTTTGTGTTTTATTTTTTGTAGTAGTTTTAGTATTATAATAATTATATTGCCATCCTTCAGGATTATTTATAAATTGAAATTTTTTAACTCCACTTGGTAATTCAGTTACTTTATAAAATTGATTGCTAGAAACATCATAATAAACATCATTTGTTTTATATTGAGGAGTATTTTGTGTTATTATAAAATCTTTATTATATTTACCACTATTAATGATACCTTGTATATTTGATATATTTCCATTGTTTATATTTTGTTTATAAATAGCATAATTTTTAGCTTCAGTTTGAGTAGGTGTTGAACCAGGATTAGAAGGATTAAAATTTTGTGGATTTTTAGTTGTATCTAAATAATCTTTCATATCTTTATTAAAAACATTTTGTGGATTTTCAATTTTTGTATAAGGAGAAGGTGTGTACACTCCTTTTTGATATAAAGCTAATTCTGCTGCATCATGTTTTTCTTGTAATGATTTACCTGGCATAAAATTAGGATTTTTAGCTATTTGCCAAGCTTTTTGATCATATGCTTGTTTTTGTGCTGCGTTGATACCTTTTAATTGAGCTATTTCGCCTTCAGCACCATATTTATTAGCTTCTTGTAAATTTTTTTGAGTTTCAGCTTCTAAAGTTTGAGCCATTTTTCCAAAAGCCTGTCCCCAAGTTTGTTTAGCTCCTGCAGGAACATCTGCTCCAGAAGCACCAAATGCACCTAAAGCATTAGATAATGATTGTTTAGTTGAAGGTAAAATTTGATTTTTAATATCTTGAAAAACATTATGTAAAACATTTGGAGGCACATTTAAATTTGAAGCTAATGCTCCAGGTTGACTATTTAATAAATATTGATCATAACTTATTCCAGAATTTGGATTATAATTAGCTGCTATTATACCAGGTGTTATATATTTATCGATATTTCCTAAATCAGATTGTTGTGTTCCAGCTTGAGTTGCACCATCCTCATAATGAGCTCTTCTATTAGTTAAACCAGAAGTTATACCTGCACCTTCTGCAACTGAACCTCCTCGTCTAAACATTGGTCTATTTAAAATATTTGGCATATTAAATACTCCAACCTAAAGTAGGATCAATTACTGCAGTAGATATAAAATTTGCAGCTGCACATTGATAGTTATAATTAGGGTTTCCCTGTCCTCCAAATAATGAACCTATTCCCTGTATTGCACTATTTGCTAAATTTCCTGCAGAACATCCAAGTCCACCTAATCCATTTGCACCTGCAGAACCTCCACCTAATACAGCAGCAATTGTTTGAGCTTCAGTTAAAGTAGGATTAGTTAATAATGGAGCACCTGGTGTTCCCGGTGTTCCAGTTAAATAATTAAATATACCACCTGCTGTTTGCAATTGTTGTAATGGATATTGAGAAGCAAAAAGATTACCTGATGTCATAGCATTTAATATACTTTGATTATATCCTTGTTGCGTACTTCCATACGTATTTAAAGCATTAGCAAGAGAAGAAGCATAAACACCTTGTTGAGTTCCTAAAGTATTATATTGACCAAACGCAGTATTCGCTGCTTGCTGCGCCTGTGTAAATCCTTGTTGTTCCAATTGAGCTTGAAGCACTGATCTATTTAAATCACTTTGAGATTGATAAACACCTCGTTCAACACCACATCTTGCTCCACCATATGCTCCAGCTTGAATTGCTGCAGCTGGTAAAGCTTGTGCATTAATTTGAGATTGAATATCATATTGTTGTAATGTTGGATTAATAACTTGTTGTTGATAAGGTGACATATATTGTTGATATGCATTTGGTCCAACATTTTGTTGAGCTGCGCATAAATATTGTTGATACCCAGCAACTCCTGAACCACACGTAGCACCAGTTAATTGTCCTTGAGCATTAAATTGTAAATTTCCTAAACCTGCTTGATTAGCAACAGTTTGTGCACCTGCTTGTTGAAGAATATTTTGTCCAGCAACTTGTGGCATTAAACCAGTAAGATTTGTAGGTTGGTTTAATAAACCTGATAATTGATTTCCTATTTGTTGTCCAAGAGGTTGTAAAAATGGTGCACCATAACCTGGAGTAGTAGTTATGTTTGAAACTCCACCAATTCCACCTGTATTTGTTGCCATAATTATTTACCTTCTAAATGTTTCATAAGAGCATACATTCTTCTTGCCCCTTCTTTTACGTCTCCACCACCTGCTTTTCTAACAGCATCAGCAGTAAATACAAACTCATTATTACTTAACATAGCAGGAATGTCATCTGCTTTTTCTTTAACACCAATTGGTGGTACATAGCCACCTTTTTTTCTATAATCAATTTCATGAATACCATGTTGATTTTGTCTTAAATTACCTGTTGGAATACCTCCTGTTTTTAAACCTTGAGCACCCATTGAAATCTTAAGAGAATCTAATAAATCTTGTGGTAAAGATGAAAGACCGTTCATTCCTGAATTTTTTTGTTGAGCATCTGTCATTTGATTTTGTAAATTTTCTTGTAATTGATTTTGATAAATTTGATTTGCAGTGTTTTGTAATTGTTGTTGTATTATATCAGCTATACCACCTACATCATAATGAGCTCTTCCACCATGAGACATGTAAGCTGTAAAAGGATTTAATGTTGCTCCACCTTGAAAACCAGTTGGCATAGCTTTTTGTCTAGTTTGCATTAATTTTTGTTTTAATAAAGCTCCAAGTTGTGGATTAGATTTTAATTGATTTAATAATGATGCTTGTCTTTGTTGGTAATTTGGATTGTTTAAAAAACTTCCTTGTGCAGGTCCAATTGGTGTACTACCACCTAATTCATAATGATGTCTTGTTGACATAATACCACCATGTGCTGCTTTAGCAGGAAGAGTTGGAACTTTACCTGCGTTAGTGTTTATTGAAGTAATTCCACCAGAACTTGTTGGCATAGATACAATATCAGAAGCTGTTCTTGTTGTTGGAGCTTGAACTGCTTGAGATAATGGAACATCTCCAATTGTATAGTGTGTTGGTTGAGCGCCGCATGTTACTCCATAACCTTGTGCAATAGCATTTTGCTTACCCATATAAGCATCATACATAGCTTGTGTAATAGTATTTATGTTTTGTTGACAAGAACGAGCTTTACAACCAAGTTCAAATGCAGTTCCTGCTGAGACTAGGGGTTGCACAGCATTACCTACTCTTTGAGCAGTTGTAGTTGGGCCACAACAACCTCCAAGCAAACCACCAACTACTTGAGATGCAACAACACTACCTATTGTACTTATAGGGCAACCCATTACCAATTCTCCTTAGTTAAAATTATACCTTTTCTATATATTTTTTGATTATCATCTAATCTTAACCATTTAACTGGTTTGTTAATTCCAATCATATTTTTAAATTTTTTTTTGGCTTCCGACATAACTTTTATTACGTTTTTAACACAAACTATGTCCATATGCCATACATTATTACCACTATTCCAATCACTTGCAGGTAAAGAAACACCAGAAATAAGACGTTTTTCTGCATCATCACTTAAAAAAGCCCAATTTGTATAACCAATCACTTCGTCTCCTTGTTTATGCAATGTATATTGTTTTAATTGATAAGAAGGTAATATATGTAAATATAAATCTTGATCGGAATATTGATCATATCTTTTATATTTACGATATAAAGATATTATTATTTTAATATCATCTAACATCTTAACTGCAGGATATAGTCCTGAAAGAGTCTAAATTACTTTGTTTTCTTAGGAAAGTCAATAAGTCTAGGTTCTGGATTTCTAGGTTTAAACATTAAATCTAAAGCACCAGTATATGAATGAGATCCAAAGTGAGATAATGCTGTTTTTGCATCTCCATATATTTTAATACCTTTATCGGTACATAATTTACAGAAACAAATATCTTCCCCTAAATAACCATTTTCAGGATCAACACCAGTTTCAAAGAATGTATACCAACCTTCACTCATGGTTTCTACTTTATTACCTACAAGTTGTTTATTAACTGTTTTCTTTTCTGGATATGCTTTTGCAAGTTTAGCAAATGTATCTCTTCTTATCATCATAAAACCAGTTGGGCCTGCAGTAACTTCTGTAAAACCATCTTCGCCTATTTTAACATTATCTTTATCTGGGAAGTGAACTATAAATTGTAATTGACCTTGCGCACCAAATCCTTTTACCGGATATGGAGTAAGTACTACACCTGCATCAGAGTTTTCCATTTTATCTATTTGACGATAGATAGCATCTGGTTCAAATCCAATGTCAGCATCAATAAATAAAAAATGTGTACATTCAGTTTGTAGAAAAGATGCTACACAATTATTTCTAGCTTGAGTAACTAAAGCCATACCTGATTGTAAATGTAATGCAGTTGATACTTGGTATTTAGGATGTTGGGTCGAAATAAATCGCATAATGCTGTTCATATAAGTTGTAGTAACTTGATGACCAAATGCAGGGGTTGCTATAAATAGTTTAATTAATTTCTTATTTTGTTTTTGTTCTGGCATATTCTAAAAAGTTCTCCCATTCTTTAATTCTTGTATTCCAAGAATAATAGTTGTTATAATATTGCTTTTGCATTTCTAATTCTTCTTTATAAACATTATTTTTATAACTATCAAGTGTTGTATTAAGAAGATCAGCATATCGATGTATTAGTGTTAAAGCGCCAGTATCAAATTCAATCATATTGGCAAACTCGCCGCACGTTTCTGGCAGCGCGCCATAATTAGTGACTACCGCTTTGCAACCTGCAGCCATTGCTTCGATAGCCGATAAACAAGATGTTTCTTCAAAGATAGAAGGATAAGCAAAGATATGAGCATTCGATACCGCTTTTCTAATTTCTTCATTAGGAGCATATTCTTTAAAATCTATATTTTTAGTATTTTTACATAAATCAAATAATTCTTTAAATTTATTACCTTCTGATTTTTCAAACTCTGATCCATATACTTTAGTGGATGAATAAACTTCAACTGTAAAATCATCTCGTTTTTGATTTAATAATTCAACTGCTTTTGCTAATACTGCAAGTCCACGCCATGGAGTTGAGGTATATATAATTTTAATTCTACCATTTGGTTTTTTAATATCTTTAAATGGATAGGTAGCGTTTTTAATAACGATCGATTTATATTCAGGTATTCCAAAATGTTCTCTAAACTTGTTATATTGCCAGTGGCTAACATAAACAAATAAATCAACAGAATCTACAAATTTACGATCTTTCATTAACTGAACATTAGGTTGATCATAGCTTAAATGTTGCCAAATAATATTAACTTTATCTTGTTTAATTAATTGTGGATGACAGATTGAGCCTACTAAATTAAAACCCTCTAAACTACCTTCAGGTAATTGTTTTATAAGTTGTTCTTTTAATATTTCTGTTCCGCCTTTAGGATTCATGCTTCTATTTCTACGTTTCTATTAATAAATAAACAGTCCATTTCAATTAAACAATCTCTATCGTATTTTAAATCAAATATATCTACAAACTCAAACCCTAAATCATGTAAATAGGTTACCATTTCAGAGAATCGTGGGGTGCCTTTAGTATATTGAACAGTTTGTAATTCTAATAATAAAAACTTTGTATTAGCCATAATAGGAAGTGATCCTTGTATAATGTCTCTTTCTGCTCCTTGCACATCCATTTTTATAAGATCAAAACCCTCATCTGAGCCAAGTAAAGTTGATAAGGTTATTGCTTTTCTTTTTTCAGGTTCAAATTTATAATCTGTATTTTCAGGATATATTCCATTGCCTGTAGGAACGCCGTTTAAACATTTATAATAATTAACTTCTTCATCATCTGTTTTACCAAGCACAGCTATTTTATAATTACCAATTTCTTTTAATACTGATTCTTTTTCAGTATTAGCTTCAATCATTAACACATCAGCAGTTGGATAATAATATTTAAAGGTTTTAGTCCATTCACCTTCATAAGCTCCAATATCTAAAACTTTATTAAAGTTAATATTTACTTTTCTGTAATACTCTAATCTCTTTCTTGATTATCCATTTAATCTTTTTACTTGTTTAATGCACTAATGTCAATCTCTGGTACTTTTACAAATACATCGCGTCTAATATCTTCAGGATAAACGGTGGTATCAGCTTTAACTTCTGCTTCGTCTTTATAAATATAACCTGTTTTTAAATTGGTTATAACTGTTTCAACTTCGCACTTAATTCTAATCTCTTCCATATTATTTAGCTATCGCACTTCTATTTACTTCCATAATAGATAATGTTCCACTTACTGTAGTATTATTTGTACAGCTTATTAATATAGCATCATTTTCTTGTAATACAATAGGTCCTGTTGCTAGATTACAATAAGTAGGTCCTACAATAGATGCATAAGATATAATAACAGTTGTAGCTAAAACTGAACTATAGACTAATACTTGAATTGTATTATTACCTGAATAATTAGCTATTTGAATATTTTGAATGATTGCACGAGCTGTAGCATTACATGTATATACAGTTGTATTAACTGTTGTTGTTGGATCGTAAAATGCGTTTTTATATACGTTAGACATATTAATTTTTAACTAGTATTCCTTGTATAATTGATGCACAACTATGTGTACCAGTGTTAACACTATACAACCATTGTATATCTGTTTTTTGTGTATAAGCAAAAGGTAAAGGTCTTGTTACACTATAATTTAATTGCCAAGTAGTTTGTAATACTACTAATGTTCTAGGATAAGTTAAATTGTTATCTGTAGAAGAAACTGAAAAATTAACATATCCAGATGCAGCATCTCCTTGATATTGGTCAATTCGTATTAAATAAAAAGTATAACCATTAGGAACAGTATAAAGCGATGCTTGGGTTTTACCAATACCAGGATTTATTTGACCATAAACAGTAGAGCCAACTTTTGCAGTAATAGTTCCAACATTTGTTTTTTGTCCTGTTCCAGGAACAGTTAATACCATATTATTAATTCTTAAATAAGAATTTGAAGTTGTGACATTAGATGTACCATTTAAATTTTTAACTTCAGAAATAACATTATAATTTGAATCTAAACCATTAATTAATACAGCTGCTTGTGTATTATCGGTTGTTGAATTACTAACTAAAGTCATTGTGGTTGCAGATGCAGGATATACATATTGAGAGGTATTTGTTAATTCCCATAAAATAGATTGTCCACCCATTGCACTAGATGTTCCAAGATTTGTAGTATAAGCAAATATACTAACTGCACTAGATCCTGGCACCAAGCCTTGAGCGACTTGAAAAAAGTAATCTTCATTTGCTACATAACCTACATTGACATTATTACAACTCATTAACAACTCCCCTGACTTATAAAAAACCACGCTTCCGCTTCATTTACATCTTGTACGTCTTGCGTAAAATTTGAATTTAGTTGATTTACAATATTCTCTAAAGTCTTATTTACTTGATCTAATTGACCAGGATCATATTGTGGTTTAGCGTCAGATAATCGGTTATATTTAATTTTTGCCATACATTACCCTCTATGTCCATCTGGTTGTATTTCTAGGTTAACCGTTCCCATACGCCACCAATCCCCAACATTACTACTTCCTAAAGTAACAGTTACAAATCTTCCTCTAGCACGACAGCTTAAATAAGTAGTTGTAGAATATACGGGTAAATTAATTTGTTTATAAGAACTTGATTGAGGATAGTTTAATACATTAATTTGCATATTGACTGTACCTGTCATATTTTTGAAATCCGGTAGAATTTTTTTAACAAACATAAAACTATCACCATCTGCAATAGAGATATCTGCAGTTTGAATATAAGAAGTCATAGCCGTTGATCCTGCATCATAACCATTTTCTTGATACCAAACATAACTCATTCCACCATTAGTATTATAACCATAGACTGTTGGTGATAAATAAGTAGTGCTTGCAACCGTTGAATATTCCGTCGCTACTGGATAATCAAATACATCTTTATCTGCCCATGTAGTTCTAGCTAATGTTCCAATAGTCCATAAATTATCTTTGTAATTATAGGTAACAACACTATCAATAAATTGTGAATTAGATGATGGATAAAACCAACTTATTTCTGAAAATTTAGAATTAGAGCCTGCATAAATAATATTAGAACCAACTCCAACGTTTAAATTTTTAAATACATAATCTTGTACGGTACAAGGAATTTGTTTAACTGTTCCATCATACATATAGAACGCATTAGTTGACATCCAAAATACTACGTTCTGTGATTCTACCGCGCAGTGTGGAGATATAGCACCACAATAATCACCTATTTGTGTAAATCCAAAAGTATAAGGAACTCCAACATATTGCATTGCAAATGCAGAAATATTACTTAATACTAAAACAACACCTCTGGTATAAACAGCGGTTACTAAATAATTACCTTGTGCTAATCTTTGAAATCCTGCGGTGTTTGTAGCAGATGGAGTATAATTTGTATAATCTCCTTGATCTGAAAATAATACCGTCATTGGATCAAAAGTTGAAGTTGATCCTGGTGTTGTTTGTGTTCCAAAAAATACCACACTTCTATTAAGTGAATCAACCACCATATAATTAGATTTAGTTGGCGCTGTAGCAATTGCTGTTGCAGATACTAAATGACTGCCGGTATTTAAAAATGTATTGGTAGATAAATAATAAGATGGTCCACCAACAATAGTTGCTATTAAATCTTGACCAAAATTATCTAAAACCCAAACTCTAGTATCAAATGTTTTAACATTGACTGTGCTATAAGTTCCCCACGTTCCAGTTCCCCAAGTTCCAGCTGACCAGCCATTACCATATTGTGTATTTGGAAATCCAGCTGTTATTTGAAACGCGGCGCCCGCTGCTGATCCCGAAGTTGTAACTGTTCCAGGTGTACCTAAACCATCTAAATTAATTGTAAAATTATTAGCATCTACAGTATTATACACTTGAAACTGCGATGCCATGGTTGTGTTAGTAATATTAGTATTAGAAACACTAACTCCAGATACAGATGAAAATGTAACAAAGTCTCCAGCAGCTACTCCACTTGATGTTGATAAAACATTTACCAAAGTAGTACCAGAAGTCATAGTAAACACCGCTGGAATAGTTGTTGATAATGGAGTTACATCATAAAAAGTATTATTATATAAAATATAAAGTTTAGCATTTGTTGCAATTGCTGATAAAGATTGTCCATCGTTAGAAACGTAATTGTGTATAGCTGTTGGATTACCTATAATTTGGTTAATAGAAACGGGTTGCCAGCCGCCTATCTTTTCTGGTACGCCATAACGAAATCTGACATTATCAGATGAAATCCAACCACCTTGTGCACCGTATGCAGAATCTTGTTGGTTAATACCTGGTTTTGGAAACTGTAGTTTAGTTACTGGCATAAAGTACCATTATACTTAATATATCTAATAAAGTGCTTTTATATCACTTTTTAAACCAAGCAGGAAGTCCTAAATGAGGTCTTTTATCGTAGATATTTTCTTTTGCACCATCAGTTTTAATATCATTATAATGTAAAAAAACTTGACCACAATCATCAAAAGTTAATGTATCTCTCCAATGTTCTAATTCATTTCCACGGTACACTAACATATCACCAGGTTGTAATAATACTTTAACCCCTTTAGATTTAGATGGTTTATAATTATCTGTTATTTTATCAACTTCACCTTTTGAAGAATCTGGCTCAAGATATATAGGCCAACATCCACCACCTAGGTGCATAGTTATAGATATTTCACATGAAAATCTATCTTTATGACGATGGAGTACATCACCTTTTTTATAAATCCTTGCATAAGAATAATTAGGAATTAATTTTAATTCTGTTTTTTTTTCAATAATAGATTGAACTTTAGTAAGTAAAGTTTCCATCACAATATCTGAATAATGAGAATAAGTTTCTGGAACTTGTTGGTCATTCCACACGCCGAAATACTCAGTAAATTGACTGATGTAACGTGTGTCGAATAAAGTTCTTGCAACTTTTCTTTTCAATATAAAATATTGATAAGCAAAATCTGCTAATTCTTCTGATATAGCATTTTTTATGACTGTGTATTTTTTATCTTTGAAGCTCATTTCTTCTCCTTTATGTTTTCTTTTATAGTTTCTTTAGTTTGTTCTCTAACTACATTAGTTATCATTTTTCTAACTGCTTGCAAATTAAAATGTATAAATCTAAAGTCCTCAATTCCATTATCAACTACATATTCGTGCATTAAATATGCTGGAATAAATATCATAGTACCTCGTTTAGGGCGATAATTAATTTTATCAGTTCCAAGGGTTATATCATTTTCATTCTTTAAAGGTAATTGCGTTATTATTTTAGCTGGTCGAGGATCGTGAAATAAAGGAAATGATGTTTTATCTGAACAACGTAAAAAATAAAAACCACTAATATGGTTATCATAGTGCATGTGTGGGCTGTGATGACCTGCTCCTTTTTCTGCAAATTGTTGAACCCAAAACTCTGTCCAAAACAATTCATAATTAGTTAAATCATAACCCATGTGATCTAATATATTCCAACTTGTTGCACCAATATATTCTTGTAATTCTTTTAAATCAGGATCTCCGACAAGCGATGTACTATGGTGGCTCATGCTATGATCGCCTATTTTTTTACCTAATGTTTTTTCTCTTTCTTTAATAGCTTTTTTATTATTATCTTTTGCAGTTTTAATATATTTATCACAAACTTTATCTACATGACTTACCCATTCAGGTATTTCAATTGAATAAATAGGGGTTGAAAAATATAGTGATGAATTTAATTGATCTGTTTTCATATTATTTAAATGGATATCCAAGGTTCCAAATTACCAATGAATATCTTGTTCCTTTTGTTACTGGTTTAACACGGTGCCATACATGAGAAGGAAATACAACAATAGAACCTTTAGGTAATATTTCCGTACATGTTCTAATTTCTTGTTTTTTATTTGGTTCCATGTTTCTAAAATTAAATTCTAATTCTCCACCTTTATAATCTTTTTGATCAGATAAAGAACACGTAACAGATAATTTTCTAATTTTTTTGTGTGTATTTAAATCATTTGGATTATCATAAGGTTTATCCCATGCATCAATGTGCCAATCATAAAATTGATTTAATTTATATTTTGTAAATTGACAACTTTCAGAATAATCCCAATCAAAATTCCAATCAGCTAATTTATTTGCTTGATGAATATATGGTTGTATTTCTTTATAGATCCAACGATCATTTAACCAAACAATATTTGAATTTCTTTTCTTTTTTAAATCTTTTAAATCTTCTTCAGATAATGGTTTACCATTTTTTAATTTATCAGTTTGTCCACTAGTAATTGCTAGTTGTTCTTGTTGGGAAGTACCATATTTAATTAATTCATCACAAAACCTAGGTGTAAGTGCATTTTTAAAATAATAGTAATAATTATGTAAATTCATTTCTAAATTAGAAATAATGAATTATAAAATATTTGTCAAGTAAATTATTCCCCTGTAGATATCCAAGAAGAAGATTGTGGTATCCAAGCAAACTTATTACTATTAGCATCAAAAGTAATCCATCTTTGATTTGATTCATCCCAATAAATACCAATATAAGGAATATTGTTTCCATAAGTTAATACTGTTGGATATGGAATAGGTGCTTGCCAATTAAAATTAGAATCAAGTGACCAAGATGGGAAAGGTTGAGGTATTATAAATACATCATGTTCTGGTAAATAACTATATCCAACACCTGCATATTGTTTTTTAAAATTGTTATTGTAAGAAGTTTGAATCCATTTAACACCACCTTCACTAAATTTATTAAGTGATTCAAAATATAAAGCAGCTTGTTCAGATTGATCACCACCATTATTTGCAATATCTTGATTACAAGCAGTTAACACTCTTATTACTTTATTATTAATATCTAATTCTGCAAAATGTCCCATAGTTATATAGTTAAATTTCCAGGCACTGTAAATGTTGCAACTTTACAACCTCCTGGTACAGTTGTAACTGTATTAGTCCCTGGAGAAACAGTAAATTTAGAAGATCCAGGTGCTTTTAAAACAACAATTCCTGAACCACCACTTCCACCAGTTCCACCTGAGCATCTTCCTCCAGATCCTCCTCCACCTCCACCTGAATTAGCCCCTGCATTTGATCCAGGGTTAGCGTTTGGAAAACCTGCACCTCCTGCACCACCAAAAGCATAGGTTACAGCAGATCCTGTAATTGAATTACTTGTGCCAGATCCACCTCCACCAGCATTACACCTAGAAGGCGCAGAACCACCAGCTCCTCCAGCTCCTCCTCCACCACCTGCTGAAGTAGCTTGACTTCCAACTGTTCCATTTCCTTGTCCTCCAGGGTTACCTTGCCCTGGTGTTCCACTTCCAAAAGGAGTATTACCACCGTTTGATCCCGCACCAGATCCTCCAGGGTTACCATTACCTCCACCACCTGCTATTGCACTTGTTGGCACTGTAGCAATTGATGAATTATTTCCATTGGTACTTGCTGAACCTCCAGCTCCAACTGTTATTGTATAAATTCCACTTTTAAAAATCACTGGAGTTGTACTATATATATAACCACCAGCTCCACCTCCACCACCTCCAACGTTAGCCCCTGAACTTGCTCCACCACCTCCTCCAGCAACAATTAAAAGTGCATTAAAAGTAACTGGTGGTTTTGCTCCAGCTGTTAACCCAAATCCTTTTGCGGAAACAGCACCTCTTGTAGATAATAAAGGCATTCTTTTTTTCCTTATGCAAATTGTGTTAAACTTGCTAAAACAGTATAAGTTGTTGCTGCTGTTTTTATAACGCTAAAACTATATGTATCAATACCACTAGCATTACCTGCAGTTGGTGCTGATCCACCCTGCCATTTAGTAGTAACACCCGTAGTCGTACCATCTATTTGAATAGAAGTAGCATAATAAGATGTTGTAACTCCTTGAGTTACTAAATGAGCCATAGTTATAGATTCCCCTGTGTTTAAAAAACTATTTAATGTTGTTGTAGCATTACCTGCTATATTTACTACCCAAGTACCAGTAGCAGCTGTTGTATAAAGTAATACTGCTTGGTTACTAACATAGTAATTAACTGTTCCTGTAGCAGCTGTTGCAAAAACATTTACTAATTCAGCTGTTGCTTGAATTTTACCAGTGCCTGCAAAAGTAACTTTACCTAAACCTTTAGGAATAAAATTAACACCAATATTAGTGTCTGATCCAGTTGCTGTTAAAGTAGGATTAGAACCTGTTGAAGCATTAGCTATAGTCATATAATTAGTAGCAGATGCTGCAACAGTAAATATTAATTCTGGGTTAGAGTTATTATCATAAATACCTGTAGCATTATTAAATTTTAAAGTTGTAACGTTAGCTGTTGCAATATTTGCAGTAGTTACGTTTAATGTAGTTCCTGTAGCATTTGCATAAGTTAAAGAAGTAATATTTGCAGTAGTAACATTTGCAGTAGTAATATTAGCTGTAGTTACGTTAGCTGTAGTTACGTTAGCTGTAGTAATATTAGCTGTAGTTATATTTTCAGTTGTGACTGTAGAAGTAATAGCTGAAAAATTTCCAAAATTTGTTAATTCAAAATTAACAGAAGATGATCCATTAACATAAACATAAGCTTGAGTTGAAGTTGGAATAGTTACAGTTGTAGAGCCACCTGCTGATATAATAACACTTGCTCCAGAGTTATTTATAATTGCATAATCTTTTTGAATATTTGGAACTGTAACAGTTACAGTTGTAGCTGAAAGTGCTCCAGATAAAACTAATACTGCAGCTCTACCAAATTCTTGTGTATAAGTTGTAGAAGATGAGTTTGTAGTAAATGCTAATGTAGTATTTCCAGTTAAAGTAATTGCTGCAACCCCAGAAATTGCATAATCAAAATCTTGTAAGTTTACATTTGTAAGTTGACCCCATGTTCCAGAGTTATCACCTGTACCTTGTAAATTTATACCTAAATTACTCCACGTGCTTGACATATTTTAATATCTTACCATTTTTAAATATTTTTGTCTACTATACATCTATTAGTGTTGTCCATATAGTATTATTACTACTATATATAGTATTCCAAATTTGATTAGTATTTGGATTTATTGGTACCCAATTATAAGCTAACACTGTAGGTTTTCCTACGGATATTGTCAACTGATTTGTTTTTGGTACAACATTAGCATCAGTTGTTATAGTTATAGTACCTATTCCTATTAAAATATTATTGCCATTAACTATTGTAACATCAGAAGCGGTAACAATAGGAGTTCCTGTAAATAAAGATAATTGATTACCTGTTACATTTGTATAATCTTGATCAGATGTAGTAATAGTTCCAAGTTGTGTTAATATTTGTGAACCTGTTGTAATTGCATTAGCTTCAGCATTAACAGTAACTGTTCCTCTACCTATTGAAATTTGTGATCCGGTAACGTTTACAAATTCATCTATTTCAATAACAACATTTCCAGTTTGAGTTGATATTTGCGAACCTATTGGAAAAACAGTTTTAGTTATACCAATAGTACCTAAATTAATATTAGATTGATTTCCTGTTACATTAACATTAGCATCATCTGTATCTTTAATACTTCCAGTTTGAGTTGATAATTGAACGCCTGTTAAATTAACATTGGCAGTAGCTGCAATAATTGCATTACCAATAGTTAAATTTAATTGATTTCCATTAGTTACAATATTTGCAGTTCCAGTTATAGATATTTGTCCATTTGAAATATTAAGTTGTTGTCCAGTTACAACAGGAAGTATATCAATTTCAACTTTAACAGTTCCAGTTTGTGTAAGTAATTGATTACCTGTTACAACGGTATAATCTTGATCAGAAACAATAACATTTCCAAGTTGTGTAGATAATTGAACACCTGTAAGAGCAACATTAGCATCAGCTGTTATAACTATAGTTTGAGCAGTTCCCCAAGGATATTGTCCCCAAGCATTTATTCCCCAACCAACTTGGCTAGGTGGTATTCCTATATTTAATTGTAAATTAGGATCTGGATTTAATGAACCATAAGGACCTGATCCCCATGAACCTGCTCCCCAAGTACTATCACCACCAACTTGAATAGTTAGATCTTGACCTAAACCACCCCAATCATATGATGACCAAGTTCCTGTACTCCAAGGTGTATTTGTAGCCATATAAATCCTATGGCAGAGTTACTAATTAATTCTTAATATAGCACTCGTAGAGTTTGCTGATGGGAACTGAATAGTAAAGTTGCCGTTTGTTGCAGTTTGGTTAGAACCGAAATCCAAAACCACAACTGCTTTTTTTGAATTAGTTGTATTGTAAATTAAACAACATGAAGCTGTTAATGTAGCCGTTGAAAAAGTTGCGTTAGAAAAATTTACAAATGCAATATCTTGCTGCACGACACATGTTGAAATTGTTAAAGTTGTTCCACCTGCAGTGTATCCAGTTCCTGATACTTCATTAGTAGTTACGTAGGCTGTTGTACCTGTAGACGAGAAGCTTGTTACTGTTGAATATAATGCTAGGTAATAAGTATTACCACTTGTTGTATTGAAATTTTGAAAACCTGTTAATAGGTCTAATTTAAATGAATCTGGTACTATATTTGCCATTGTAACTCCTTAATTAATTATTTTCCACCTGGCGTTTCCGCTGATGGAGCATTTACCACAACTCTAGGCTCACCGTCAAGATATTCATCTCTTCTACGTCTGCCTGTTTGTTCAACTCCAAACGATTCTCTCGCTTGTTGGTATGATTGCTCATACACTTGTATCATATCTGCTGGGCCTTTCAAGTATTTATATGTTTCTACTAAACTAGCGTATAATAATAAATCTTGAGCATATACAGATACATAGCTCGTACTTGTTGTGCTTGATGTTATTGTAGCAGGTTGCTGATAATATGCAATATTAATAGTATAATTATTATCTGGTGTAGGTGCTACAATCCAGTTAACTGCGTTCCAATTAGCCCAATATAAAGGCTCTTGCCAATAAGTAGTATTATTTGGCTGTGAATTATATTCAGCCATCCAAGAACTATCTTTTTGAATTAAATTATTAATATTACCACTTGAATCTATTAATTCAGCATATCTTATTTGTCTAAGTCCAGCAGGAACAGATATTACAGTATTACCTACAACAGTAACTGCAGATGCATATAATTTATAAGCATCAATATTTACTTCTCGGTAAATTCTATTTTCAGCATTTTGAACTATGGTTGCAAGTGTAGTACTAGTAAGTCCATTACTATCTACTTCTGTGTAACTTTGTATTGCTGTTGTTAAATCTCCGTAATTCATATTTATACCGTTTGAGCTGTTACTATTCCACCNCCTATAACCATATTACCTAAACCAACTCCTGAATAAGCATTAAAAGAATAAGTATTAACATTTAAAACTGTAATTGTATAGACAGTTGCTAATACAGAAGATTGAAAACCTGATGCACTATTAAAATTATTTAATGCATTTACACCTTGAAATAAAACATTATTTCCTGTTATTCTACCATGATTAGCATCACTAACTATAATAGTTGAACTATTAGAACTTACTAAAAATGGATTTTCACCCAATTCAACAGCTGAAGGACCTATAGAAATATATCCTCCACCAAAAAAACCTGTTCCAGTTGCTGTAGTTGGTAAATTAATACTATAAGTATCTGAACTAACAGAAGTTACAACATAGCCAACAGTTGTAGATAATGTATCTATGCTATATCCATTACCAGCAGTTGGATTATATACACGAATAGAACTTCCAATTTTATTTCCATGACCTGGATCATTAACTAAAACAGTTGAACTTCCAACTGTTGCATATAATGGATTATAAGGTAGTTGAACAATAACAGCTGGCTCAACTCTATCAGGTCTTGCATTTAATAATCCTTGTGGATCGTTGCCTGGAACTTTAGGTTCTAATTGAGGATGTTTAGGTTCATATTCTGTGTAATGAACAAATAATCCATTCCACTCTGTAACCATTTCTACATAAGGAAATCTTTGTCCTGATCTATCTGATATCGCCCAGGATTTCTTACCTGTTGCAAAAGTAGTCATTAGATGCCATCTCCAAAGAACTGACGAGGAGATATAAATAAAGAAGCTCTTTCAGTATCTTCTTCTAAAGCTCTTAACATATCTTCATCATAAATTGCTTTTAATATTTGAACTCTTTCAGGTGCATGTTTTAAAGATAAATAATAAGCTAATCCTGAATTTAATGCAGGTAAAAAACGAAATACAACATCTGGTGTATTCATATAAGTTCCAGCGTCTTGTATTCTTTGCATATAATAAAATATAACTTGAAAGTTATTAGGTGTTGTTGAATTAGAAAAATTAGATCCAGGTGTTAAATATAAATATAAACTAGGACTTACTGTTCTTTCAACATAATATTGAGAAGGTGTTCCTTGTGCTAATTTATTAGGTAAAGCAGCATAAGCAGAACGATCTATTTTAGTTAAAGATATATCAACTGGAGCATTAGAAGTTGTATTATTTCTAACATAAGCTTCTAAAATATCATTAACATCTGTAGGAAATTGAGAACAATTAGAAGTATTATATTGAGCTTGTCCTAATACTAAATTTAAAGTAGCTGAATTTACTTTCCATAAATGTACACCTCTATTATCCCAATCTGATAATAATAGATTTAAAGAACGTCTTGCAGATTTTAAATGATATCCACTTCTACTTCCATCAATACCAATTCTTTCATAAGCTTCTTGTATAAGCTCATCAACATCTAGGTTGAAAGTAGTAGTTCCCGATGTAGTCATGTTTGACCTACTTATCGATAAATAACGTAATAGTCATGTTAGAGATACTAGTGCAACCTACACCATTATCATACAACACACCATCTTCTGGTAAATAAATTGTTTCTAATGAATTAGTTCCAACAATAATTGGAATATAATAAAAAGAATTTAAAGTTGAAGATGCAGTAGTAGCATTAACTAATGTATTTATAACTCCACTTCCAGGAGTACCTGGAGTTGTTGGTTGAGCCATAATAGCTCTTACACGAGTTCTTGTAG
>TBL_comb47_HYPODRAFT_10002360_pt1 | contig 23385 bp, 16 predicted proteins | sample TroBogypolimnion_40_FD_10682 | JGI IMG/M metagenome (IMG submission 10682)
GCACGAGCCATCATCCCGGCCTCGACAACCTCGCCTGGATCGGCCGGCCGCCCGCCGCCGTAACAGTGAAAAATGCCCGCCATATCTCTTTTGAAAATTGCACATTTGAACATCTGGCCTCCGCCGGTCTGGATCTTGAAAGCGGCACGCACGACGACTTGATCGAGGGTTGTGTTTTCCGGGACATCGGCGGCAATGGGATTCAACTCGGCAAATTCTCCGACACTAATTTCGAAACCCACATCCCTTACAACCCGTCTGATGAACGCGAGATTTGCTCGCATGAAAAAATTTCCAACAACCTCGTCACCGATTGCGGCAACGAAGACCGGGGTTGCGTGGGCATCGCCGTCGGTTACGCGCAAAATGTCACGGTCGAGCACAACGAGGTTTTTAACCTGCCTTACACGGGCATCAGCGTCGGCTGGGGCTGGACAAAAATGACGAACGCGCTCCGCGACAATTTAATTTGCGCAAACCACGTCCACCACGTCGGCCAGCGGCTGGGCGATCTCGGCGGCATCTACACCCTGTCCGCGCAGCCCGGCACAATCGTCAGCGAAAATTCCGTCCACGACATCCACCTGAGCCCGTATGTGCCGGATCCCGAGCATTGGTTTTACCTCTACCTCGACGAAGGCTCCTCCGGCATCACCGTGCGCGACAACTGGTGTCCGGCAGAAAAGTTCCTGAAAAACGCGAACGGCCCGGGCAACGAATGGTCAAATAATGGCCCGCAGGTCTCCGAAAAAATCAAAAACGCCGCGGGACTTGAACCGGCGTTCCAAGATCTTCTTAATCAAAACCCATCACAGACACCATGAAAAAAATCAGGTTGGGAATCTTAACCGCCGCATGCGCGCTGGCCTTTTCGGTGACCGCCGCGCTGGCGCCTGCGGATCTGCGCTGCGATTACGCCGTTAATCCGCGGGGCGTGGATGCAACAAGCCCGCGAATGTTTTGGCAACTGGCCGGCCGCGAGCGTGGCGCGAAGCAATCCGCTTATCAAATCCTCGTTGCCTCGTCCGCTAACAAACTGGCCAGGGACCATGGCGATTTGTGGGACAGCGGCCGGGTGGATTCCAACGAAATAATCCAGATTCCTTACGCGGGTGCCGCTTTGAAATCGTCGCAGGAAGTTTTCTGGAAAGTTCGCGTGTGGGATGAAAATCAAAAAGTTTCCGCGTGGAGCAAACCAGCCACCTGGACGATGGGCGTTCTCAATCCTGCAGCCTGGCAGGCGCAATGGATCGGCACGACCGACACGAACCTTCCATCCCTGCTGTTGCGCCGCGAATTTGCCGTGCAGCCCGGCCTGAAGCGCGCGCTCGTGAACGTCTGCGGCCTCGGCCAATACGAGCTGACGCTGAACGGAAAAAAAGTCGGCGCCGATTACCTTTCGCCGGGCTGGACAAAATATGACAAGACCTGCCTTTACGACACGCACGACCTCACGGCGGATTTGAAACGCGGGACGAACGCCGTCAGCATCGAACTCGGCAACGGCATGTTTAATGTTCTCGGCGGCGGGCGCTTCACCAAATTCAAAGGCTCGTTCGGCCCGCAGAAAGCCATCGCCCAAATCCGGCTTGAATACGCCAACGGTTCGGTCGAAATCATCGGCACCGACGGAAGCTGGCGCAGCGCCCCCGGCCCGATCACGTTCTCCTCGATTTATGGCGGCGAAGATCTTGACGCCCGGCTGGTTCAGGCCGGCTGGCACAAGAAATTTTTTGACGATTCCAAATGGGAGCCGGCGCAAGTTGTCAGCGGACCGGGCGGGGAATTACGCGGACTTTCCTGCGCCGCGCCGCCGATCCGGACATTTGAAATCCACACACCGGTCGCCACGCACACGCTCACCAATGGCGACATGGTCTTCGACCTTGGCCAGAACGCCTCGCACGTCCCGAGAATTTCCGTGACCGGACCGGCGGGCAGCAAAGTGCGGCTCCTGCCGTCGGAACTGCTGGACGGCGACGGCGCGGTCAATCAAAGCTCGATGGGCGCCGGGCATCGTGGCGCGATCTGGTGCGAATTCACCAAAGCCACCGGCGGCGAGGAAACGTGGTCGCCGAAATTCTTCTACGTCGGCTGTCGTTATGTGCAGGCGCATCTCACTCCGGCCACCACCAACGGCGGCTTGCCAAAAATCCAATCCCTCGCCGGCGTGGTGGTGAATTCCTCGTCCGAGCCGGTCGGTGAATTTGAATGTTCCAACCCGCTGTTCAACCGCATCCGCAAGCTCGTCCGCTGGGCGCAGCGCAGCAACATGGTCAGCCTGCTGACCGACTGCCCGCACCGCGAACGCCTCGGCTGGCTGGAGGAAGATCACTTGAACGGCCCGGCGCTGCGTTATGAATTCAACCTTGCGCAGCTTTTTACCAAGACGCTGAACGATATCGCCGACTCCCAGCTCACGAACGGCCTCGTCCCGACAACCGCGCCGGAATACACGGTTTTCCGCGATAAAACCAACACGAACCAGCTGCGCAACGCCTTCGGCGATTCGCCGGAATGGGCCGCGACCTTCATCCTCGTGCCGTGGCAGCAATATGAATTCGACGGCGACCTGAACCTGTTCCGCACGCACTACGACGCGATGAAAGCTTATCTGACGTTCTTCGGCAGCCGGGCCACGAATTACATCGTCAATTACGGCCTCGGCGACTGGTATGATGTCGGCCCGAAAAAACCCGGCGTCTCTCAGCTCACGCCGATCGCGCTCACGGCGACGGCATTTTATTTTCAAGATGCGCAAATCATGGCGCAGGCCGCCACGCTGCTCGGCAAGGACGAAGACGCCAAACAGTTTGCCGAACTGGCGGAAAAAATCCGCGCCGCGTTCAACGAAAAATTTTACGACGCGACGAATCGTTGTTATGCCACTGATTCACAATGTGCCAACGCGATTCCGCTGGTGATGGGTCTCTGCGAACCGACCAACCGAGCCGCTGTGGTCGAAGCCATCGTCCGCGACGTGCGTTCGCGCGGCAATGCGCTGACGGCCGGCGATGTGGGTTACCGTTACCTGCTGCGCGCCCTCGCCGACGGCGGGCGGAGCGACGTGATTTTCGACATCAACAACCAGACGAACAAACCTGGTTATGGAATGCAACTGGCGAAAGGCAAAACCAGCCTGACCGAGGCGTGGGACGGCGGCTCATCGCAAAATCATTTCATGCTCGGCCAGATTCAGGAATGGTTCTATCACGATCTCGCCGGAATCCAAAATGCGCCCGGCAGCGCGGGGTTCAAACAAATCGTCATTAACCCGCAACCCGTCGGTGACGTGACCTGGGTGAAGGCAAGTTACAATTCCATTCGCGGAACAATTACCAGCGACTGGAAGCGGGACGGCGATCAATTCACTTTGAAAGTGAAGATTCCGGCGAACACGACGGCGACCGTTTATGTCCCCGCCAAATCCGGGGACAGCGTGACCGAAAGCGGCCAGCCGGCGACGCACAGCCGGGGCGTGCGTTTCTTGCGAATGAAAAACGGCCACGCGATTTTCGCCGTTGAATCAGGCCAATACGAATTCAAATCCAGATAACCGCGGGCCGCCCGGCCGCACCAATCACTTGGCTGGCACGGTGCCGGCGGCGGAATTTTTGCTTTCCCAATCCTTGAAGGCTTTCGCGGTGTCGTGGCCTTGCGCATCAAGGTAGCGGTTGATCTGATCCTTGTATTTCTGAAAGATGGCGGATTTTTCAGGTGCATTGCCGCCGTCAATCGCCTCTTCGCGGGCGGCTTTGAGCAACTCCAGAATTTTCTCCTTGTCCGCATCGGTCAGCCCGGAAACGATCGCGCAATAGGCGTCGAACGTGACCGAGACTTTGTTGTAGGTCATCTGGTTCTTGACCTTGTCAATTTGATCCGGCGTCAAAATGACCGCGAGCTTGGCGAGAAACTGCTCGTGCAGCGGCTTGGATTGGACGAGCAACTGATCGACGCGGTTCGTGTAATTGACCTCTTTGCCGACCGCCTTGAGTTTGGCGTCAATCGCCTCGTCGCGGGCCCGAAGGGCGCGATACTGAGCGATGATGATGTCATGCACCACGTTCGACTTGGCCGGATCGGTGACATTCAGCAGCTTGAGAATGTCGGCGGTCCGGTTTTCGATGGCGGTGGTGTAAACCTCCTCCATGTCCGCCTTGGTGGCGGCCGGAAGGCTCGGAAGACTCGACTGGGCGTTTGCGGTTTGAAGGAACATCGCGGTCACCGCCAAAATGGCCGTGAGTGGTAGTGCGTGCTTTTTCATAGGTTTGCTTGGTTGTTTGTATTTTTTATTTTAACAGAATCGCGCCTGTTGTCTACGGAACCACGAACGCCCTGCGCGGAGGGCCTTCAGGCTCAAGGGATTTTCCAAAATAAAAGCTTAGCGAACCGGTGTATTCGCCGTGCGCCATGGCCGGCTGGCCTTGCGGGCCGCCGAATCGGGCTTCCTTGAATTTGCTACCGATGGGCGGGATCGCATCGAGAAAACCGAGCCCGCATTGCGGCACCGGCGCGAAGGCTTTGCCGGTGAGATTCGTTGGCGCAAATTCCGGCGTCAGCACCTGCACGAAGGGCACGGCGCTGTTGTTGACTACGGTGATCGGGCCTTCCTTCGTGTCGAGTTGCAGCCAGCGGACATGGGCGAAGAAACCTTTGAACTCGGGATAAATCCAGTCGCGATAACCGGTGAGCGTGCTGTTGTAATCATTTTCCCAGACGTTCAACGTCACACCACGCCGCCGATTCTGCCAGACGCGGAACGGGCCGTCGCCGAGCCAGCGTTTGTGCAGCACGAGGTTTTCGGGGTAATCAAATAGAACGCCGAAATAATCATTCGTGCCTTCCGCCGTGTAGGTGTAATTGCAGGTCACCCAGCCATCGCGCCGCACGAGCCAGACCACTTTGCGCAACGCGCCGTCGAACAATTCGTTGACGATAGCGTCCGTGGCATTCGTCGCCACCACGAAGCTCGTCAGTGTCGCGTTACCGACGGCGGGACGCGGACCATTTGCCAGAGAATAACCGCCCACGCCGGCGAGCAAACCGGTCTGCTTGCTGATGGTCACGGTGGAGGAATGCGTTTTTATTTCCACAGCCTGATCGGTTTCGACCACCACTGGCGGCTCCGTTAACCGATCCTTCGCCGGCGGCGGGTGAATGGTGGCATCAAGGGCATCCGGCCAGACCCAGGTCCACAGTTCGCGGCCGCTGGGATCATTCACTCGCAAGGCGAATGCATCGGTTGAGTGGAACTCCCTGAACTTTCCCGACACCTTGTCATGGTCAGGAATTTTCACGGTCGCCTTGCCGCCGGGCGGAATGCCAGGCACGACGAGCTGGCGCGAGGTTTTGACAGCGAAGCCGGCGTTGGTCCCGCCCATCCGGTCAAACCCGCGCTGCTCAAAAGTAAACTTGCACTTGTTCGCGTCCGTGAAACTGTAATGGTTCTCAATCGTAAACTTGCCGTTTGTTTCACGCGTGACTTGAATTGGCGACCAGATTTCTTTGATCGCGTAAAAACTGCCTTCGCGCTGGCGATACGGACCGACAATGCCATCCGGCGCCTGGTTGCCCGCCACATCCATCTCGCCGGTGTCAGGACGCTTCACGCCTTCATCGACCAAAGCCCAGATGAAACCGCCGCCGAGAAATTGGCTCGCGCTCATCATGCGCCAGTAATCGTCGAGGCCCGCCCCCGCACCGCCGTCGAAAAGGCCGTGCAGGAATTCCGTGGGCATGTAAATGGACTTGGCGGTGTCGTTCGTGTCGGCAAACGTTTTGCCGTTGGCGTGATAAAACAGCGGCGTGCCCGCGGCGGCCTTTTCCGCCTGATCGTATTGCAGATAATGCGCCGTGTTCACGCCGCCAAAGGCCGACCACGGATGGAGCACCCGGCGCTGCTGCGGGTCAACCTCACCGAAAATTTTGTCGAGGTTGGTGTTGAAACCGCCTTCGTTGCCGTTGTCCCAGAAAAGGATCGAAGGATGATTCACATCGCGCACCAACATTTCCGTCACCAGTTTCGGGCCGACGTCGTTGTCATAAAAATGATGCCAGCCGGCGAGTTCGTCCAAAACGTAAAGACCGAGTTCGTCGCAGAGGTCGAGGAACTGTTCGTCCGGCGGATAATGCGACATGCGCACGGCGTTCATGTTTGCGTCCTTCATCGTCTCAATGTCGAGCCGGTGGACCGCCTCGCTCAAGCAGCGGCCGGAATCCGGCCAGAACGAATGCCGATCGGCGCCTTTCAGAATCACACGCCGGCCGTTCAGGTAAAGACCGTCACCGTCCCGGACTTCAAATGTGCGGAAGCCGAAGCGTTGCTGGATTTGATGGATGACCCTGCCGTTATGTTTGAGGCGGATTTCGACGCGATAAAGATTGGGTGTTTCCGCCGTCCACAGTTTTGGCGAGGGAATTTGAGTTTGGAGCACTGTTTTTTCACCGGCGATTTTCTGTCTAAACGGGGCGCCAATATTTTGCCCAGCCAGCGTCTGGATTTGCGCCTCCGCCTCATCAGCATTGGTCGCGCTGTTAAGAAACACATCCACAGAGAATGTGCCGTTCGCCCCAGCGTCAATCGCGACGCGCTCGATGAATTCCTGCGGCACGGCTTCGAGATAAACCGGGCGGAAAATGCCGCCGAAAACCCAGTAGTCGGCGAGCCGTTCGGCATCGTTGACGGATTTGTTGGCAGAATGTTTGGCGACGCTCACTTCCAGCAGATTGGTCGCGCCTAATTTCACCAGCGAAGTCACATCGTATTTGAAACGATAGAAGCTGCCTTGGTGAACCGGACCGACGGACTGGCCGTTCAGCTTGGCATCCGTGTCGGTCATCACGCCGTCGAACACGAGAAAAATCCGTTTGCCCGACCAGTCTTCCGGCACAGAAAACTCATGGTCGTAAATGCCGCGTTCATCATAGGCGTTGGTGGCGTCCTTATGGTAAGCGAGATGGCCGAAGCCCTTCACGTCCCATTGCGACGGCACGGGCAGATTCGTCCAGACGCCGGAATTCGCGCCGGAGGTGCAGAAAAACTTCCAAGGCACGGCGTCGTCCTTGCCGTGACCGGAGAGGAACTGAATTTGTGTTTCCTGCGCGAGACCGGAGAGCGTCATCGCGCAAAAAAATGTTACCGCAATAAAGCACGCTTCGACGGATGAAAAATGACGAGCAGCCCGGTTTAACCCGATGCCATCATTTGTCGTTTGTAATTCGTCACTCATCATTTGCCTCACCCTTTCAAATGCTGGCGGAATTCCGTCGGCGTCATGCCGGTGTGATGGCGGAAGAAATGGCTGAAATAAAACTCGCTCGAAAAATTCAACTGGCCGGAGACGTCCTTGACCGACAGCCGCTTGTCCGCTAGCAGCAGCCGCGACTGGTCGAGCCGCGCACGCTGAATATGTTCGTGGATCGTGCCCTGCTTGGAAGCGTGAAACAGAGCACGCAGCCCCGAGTAGCTAACCTTGCCGACGATGGCCAGTTCCTTGGCCTTCCAGTCGCGAAGCGGGTTGGCGGCGATGGCGTCGAGCACCCGGACGACCGGCACGGGCAGTTCCGCATGGGGCGAGTCGAGGAGATGCCGGGACATGAGCAGCTTGCCCAGCATGTTCGTGATGACGACGTGAACCTGCCATTCCCAACCGGTCGGGCGCCGGCGAACGAGCCGGAGCAGTTCGCTCTGCGTGCGTTTCACAAACCCGAAATCATCCACGCTAAACTCGGCGTTTTCCTCGCGGCGGATTTCTTCATGCCAGAATTCCAGGCCCGGCCCGCCAAACCGGAAGCCGGTGATGGTCAGCTGCCGGCCCGGCGCGGGGATGTAAGTGCGCGGTTTGCCCATGTCCATCAACCAGACTTTCTTGCCCCGCGACAGGGCGAACCGCCCGGCCTCGTTCACCAACGTGCCTTCGCCCGACTGGACCCAGAACAAGTGCGCCCCGGGTTTTTCAAAACGCTGGTGTTCATCCGGCTGGACCAGCCGCCGGGAACCGATGGAAAAAAGATGCCATAACAACCGCCGCGCCACCGGCGATGGCTCAACAAAGGTCAGATGCTCGGAATTTTCGGGCGTCAGGGGCATGGCAAATTTATTATCAGATTCACCGGCATCATGTCCACTGCGCAGGCCACGCATAACTGCCGGGTTTGATGGTCAGCAAAATGGATTTTTCACCGGCGACCGCGAGCGTCGCCACGCCCGGCGCGAGTTCGCGCATGACTTTCAGCCGCGACCAGCCCATGCGCCACACCAGTTCCGCGGCCGTCGCGCCGCCATCCGCATACACGCGGCCGACTTCCAACCGGCGCAGGGCCGATTCCGCGATCTGCACCACCTGGCCCGACAATCCGCGCGAAACCAGGGCGTTGCGGACCGGCGGCAGGCCGACCGTCAACAACACCCGCGGATGCGAATCGAACGCGGAGACAATCCGCTGGCCGATCGCCGCCGAAACCTCGGGCAGCAGATTCGCGCCCCACGCCAGTTCCAGCGGCAGCGAGAAGACCGGGGTCTTGTCGCGGCGGGCCGCCGTCGCAAACTTGCGGGCCACCTCCGTCGAGGAACCGCTGACAAAAAATTCGCGCGCGGCGCCGTTGGCCGCAGCAGTTTCCGAGGTCGGCGAGGATTTCATCAGGCCGCTGGCCGCCAACAACGCGCCGAAAAATTCCGCACCGCCGGCCAGCACCATTCCCGGAGCGCGCCGGTCCGCCCATTCCCGGACATCCTGCGGCGACGCCGCTTCCGCCAGGACAATCCCGCTCTCCGGCAAAGCCTCCCGCAAATTGCTGACGCAGATCGGAAACAGTTGCGGGGTTTTCAACAGCTCCACCACCCGGGCCGAAGTCCGGGGAAACTGCGGGTCCCGGACGAACTCGGTCTTATGGATCAGCTTTCCCCGAATGTAATATTTTCCATCCCGGATGGTCCGCCCCAGCCCCGGGTTGGCCGGCGCGAGCAGCGCCCGCTCAAAACCAAGCTGTTTCATCATCGCCTCGATTTCCGCCGTCACCTGCCCGCGCAAAACCGAGTCCACCTTTTTATAAATCCATTCCGCCCCGGCTTTCCGCAACATTTTCACCGCCGCCGTGACCCGCCGGGCCGCTTCCTGGGGTGATTGCGCCCGCGAGTCCGTATCCACGCAAACCAGCTCCGCCTCGCCGCTCGGCTTGCCGTTGGCGATCACTTCCGCGCTCAACCCGTGGCGCAGGCCGACCGCGCCGAGTTCCGCCGCGCCCGTCAAATCGTCTGCAATGACACCGATCATGCGGCTCCTTTCACTTTTCCCGCCGCGAGTTCCGCCGCGGCGTTGATGGCCGAATACAAACTGGTCGGATCCGCCTTGCCCTGCCACGCGATGTCAAACGCCGTGCCGTGATCCACCGACGTGCGGATGATCGGCAGGCCCAGCGTGATGTTGACCCCCGTGTCGAACGCCAGCATCTTGAACGGAATGTGCCCCTGGTCATGATACAGCGTGACGATGGCGTCGTAATTTTTCCGCTGCCCGGTCGTGAAGACCGCATCGGGCACCAGCGGGCCTTCGATTTGGATGCCGCGTGCGCGGGCCAGTTTGACGGCGGGCTCGACAAAGTTCTCCTCCTCCTGATTGCCAAATAATCCGTGCTCGCCCGCGTGCGGATTCAGGCCGCAGACGCCGAGGCGCGGCTCCCGGCGCAACATCCAGCGCATGGTTTCGGCGGTGAGTTCGATGACGTTCAGCACGCGCTCGACGGAAAGTTTCCCTGGAACCTCGTGATACCCGATGTGCGTCGTGACCATGCTCACGGTGATTTTGTCCGAGTAGAGCATCATGCAACTGCGCTTCGCATTGGTGAGCGCGGTAAAAATCTCGGTGTGGCCTGGAAATTTTACGCCCGCCAGATTCAGCGCTTCCTTGTGGATCGGCGCGGTGACGACGCCTTGAATTCTTCCCGCCAGCGCGGCGCGGATCGCCTGCTCGATATAAACATAGCCAGCGTGACCACAAGCTGCGGAAACTTTCCCCGGCTCAACTTTCGCCGCGTCAACGGTGCCGCAATGAACGACGAGCGGCTTGTGGAGGCCGGACATTTTTTCCAGTTCGGCCAATGAAACAATGCGGCAATCCGCGTCGGGTATTCCCGCTGCGTGCGCCGCCCGCTCCAGCACGCCCGCATCGCCAAACAGAACCGGCACGCAACGCGCCAGCACCGCCGGCTCCCGCAGCGCGCGCAGGCAGATTTCCGGCCCGATGCCGGCGGGATCGCCCATCGTCAAACCCAGGATTGGCAGCGCGGCATTCATGTTCCGGCAAGCAAATGAAGCTCCGTCATGTGGTGGCGGATTTTTTCCAGCTCCGCTTCCGAGACCCGCCGCAGCGGCGGCAACACCTGCAGCGAACAAAGGCCGCGACAGTGCATCGCCGCCTTGAGCGCGGCCAGGGACTCGTTCAGGTTGCGGCCTTTTTGATAAAGCACGGCCACGGCGTTCATCCGCGCCGAAAGCTTGTCTGCCGTGTCCCAATCGGCTTTTTTCGCCGCGACACAAAGCTGGTGGCAGACGTCGGGAATCAGATTGCCAACGCTCGGCACAATGCCGTCCGCGCCGAGTTTCAACCCTTTCTCCATGAGCGCGCCGACGCCGATGAACACGGAGAAATCTTTTTTGCCGCCGAAGCGTTTCAACATTTCCTCGTGCCGCAGCGGATTGTTCTCCGAGTCCTTGACCCCCGCCAGCTTGGGATGACCCAGCAATTGTTCCACCGCATCGAGCGGGATGGAAACACCCGTGGTCGAAGGCATGTTGTAGAGCATGAGCGGGCCCTTGACCTGATCGAGCAGCGATTGATACCAGCCCAGCAAACCGTCCGCCGCCACCTTTTCTGAAATCGGCGGATGCGCCACCACCACGTCGGCCCCGGCCTGGAAAAATTCATTCGCCTCGCCCAGTTCGGCCGACCGGATGTCACCCAGGCCGGCGTAAACCAGTGCTTGTTTATTGACGCGGGCGACAGTGCGCTCCACCAGATGACGCCGGACGTTTTTTGGCACATGCGCGCCCTCGCCGGTCGTGCCTAGGACAAAAATCCCCTCAACACCGCCCGCAAGCTGCGCGTCCACCAACCGGTCCAGCGCGGCCTCATCGAGCATGCCCTGCCCGGTGAATGGCGTCACCAGCGGCACGACCGCTCCGTGATATTTCAGTCCCGTTTTCATTTTCAAATTCAATAGGCCGCTTCGTAAATCTCCACGGCATCCGCCTCGGTCAGCGGCCGCAAATTATTTTTCAACAGCCGCGTCACCAGCATCGCCGCCGTGGCCATCGCGGGAATGGCGTCACGCGGAATATCCAGTTCGGAAAGTTTCTGCGGCACACCGCAGTCGCGGGAAAGTTGCGTGAGTGTTTCAACGCCATGTTCCGCCGTCGTCAAAATCGAACCGTTGCGCTGCACGCCGAGCGCGGTGGCAATTTCGGCGTAGCGCTCCGGCGCGGCGGAATAATTAAACCGCAAAACGTGCGGTGCCAGCATTGCGTTCGAAACGCCGTGCGCAATGTGAAAACGCCCGCCAAGCGGATAAGACAGGGCATGAATCGCGGCCGTGCCGACCGGGCCAAGGCACAAACCGCCATAAAGACTGCCCAGCGCCACGTTCGCGCGGGCCTCGGCATCGCTCCCATCGCGGACCACCCGCAGCAAATTTTCCGAAATCAACCGGATGCCGCGCAGTGCATAGGTGTCCGTGATTGGATGTGCAAATATGTTCGCGAAGCCTTCGATGCAATGTGTCAGCGCATCCAACCCTGTCGCCGCCGTGACCGCCGGTGGCACGCTCAAGGTCAGCAGCGGATCCACGAACGCCGCGTCCGGCACCAGGTGCGGACTCACGACGCCCTTCTTCAATGCCACCGCCGTGTCCAGCAGCACGGCGATCGGCGACACCTCGCTGCCGGTCCCCGCCGTCGTCGGCAGGCAGACCAGCGGCAGGGCGCGACCTTCCAACAAGTCCACGCCAAAAATTTCCGTGACATTCTGGCGGCCGCGAACCAAGGCTGCGACCAGCTTGGCGATGTCCAGCACACTGCCGCCGCCGATCCCGACCACGGAATCAATCTTCGCCGCGCGCGCCTCGGCCAGTGCGGTTTCAAAAAATTTCAGTGTCGGTTCCGGCGGGATAAATTCGGCCTCAACGACTTCGCAGTTTGTTTTTTGCAACGCCTCAACCAGAAAATTGATTTGCGGCGGGACCGATTTGCTTGTCACCAGCAGCACGCGTTTCACGCCGCGCTGCGCCAGATATCCGGCAGACTGGACGGCACAGCCGTTGCCGAAAACGATGCGCGGCGGTTGAAGCAGTGTGATCGTGTTCATAGATTCACCCCCACCGCTGCCGGGGCAATTCCGGCTTTTACGCCCAAAGTTTTCCGTTGGGCCATCCAGCCCCAGAACGTCCACTCGCTCTTCACATTCGGATCCGCCGGGAACAGCCAACTCGCCGAGTAACCGACGACCAGCACGATGACGTGTGCGCCGACGCCGATCATCACGTCGGGCCAGGCGTAATTCCACGGCAGGTCAAGCATCTTGTATTTGCCGCCGGTAAGCGTGGCCCAGGCAGTAAAGATGAGCGCGGTCACAATGCCCATCCAAAGTCCCTGTTTGTTCGCGCGGCGGCTGAAGAACGCAAGCAGGAACATGCCCGCCAGCCCGGCGGAAACAATCGCCGTAGCTGCGTAATAAAGTGCCAGCGCGCTGTCGCCTTTGCGCGCGATGAAAGCACCGATACCCACCGCCAGGGCACCGCTGACCGCAACAATGATTTTGCCCATAAACAATTGCTGCTTGTCGGTCGCGTTCGGGCGAAGCTTGCGATAATAGTCCTCCACGCCGACGGCGGAGAGGCAGTTCAAATCGGACGACATGGTGGACATCGCCGCGGAAAAAAGTGCGGCCATGAAAATTCCAGCCAGGCCGGCGGGGATCTTTGTCGTGAGGAAATACGGGAATACCTGGTCGGCGATGACCTTGCCGCTTTTGTCCAACAGATGCGCGGGGAAAACCTCGCCCGCCAATTGGTAATATGCCCACAGCAACGTGCCGACCAGCATGAAAGCCGTCCATGCCGGCACACACAACCCGGCGCCCAACGCCACGCCCTTGAGCGCGTCGCGGTCGTTCTTGGCGACGAGATAGCGCTGCACGAGCGTCTGGTCGGCGGCGTATTTTTGCAGATACCAGAACGAGCCGTAGAGCAGCATGACCCAGAAATTCCCGTTCTGCGCGAGGTTGAAATCAAAACTGCCGAGGCTGAATTTATCCTGCTCCGATGCCAGATGAAACGCCGCGCCGGCGCCGCCGGGCATGATGTAAAGCAGCACGCCGATGACGACCGCTACACCGATAAGCTTCACAATGCCCTGTAGCACTTCCGTCCAGATCACGGCTTCAAGTCCGCCGATAAGCGTGTAAAGAATCGTCACGAAGCCGACGGTGATGATGACCTGGTATTTGTCCCAGCCGGTCATGCCGCAAATCGCCGTCGTGATGGTAAACAGCACGAAACCCATCTTGGAAAAATGGCCCGCCGTGAACGCCAGCGCGCTGTAGGCCCGAGCGCCATAGCCGAAGCGCTTTTCAAAATATTCATACGCGCTCATGCCAACCGCGTGGCGAAAGAAGGAAACCAGCGTTGTGCCGAGGAGCAACAATACGCCCACCGCCATGAAGCCGGGAACGAGCAGATTCCAATTGCCACCGAACGCTGCGCCCGGATAGGCGATGAAGGTGATGCTGCTGATGATCGTCGCAAAGATGGAAAGCCCCATCGCCCAGTGCGGGATCGCGCGGCGCGCGACGAAATAAGCTTCCGTGGAGGTCTGCCGCCGCGCAAACTTCAAGCCGATGAGCGCCACCGCGACGAAATAAATCGCGATGACGACGAGATCAAGAAAGCGGAGCGCGTTCATTTAACCGCCTCCTTCAGAAGCAAACCGTTGGAAAAGTTGCCCGAAAATTTCAACGAGCCGTCTTCGTTCCATTGCTTTGCCGGTCCGTCGGCAACCATTCCAAAGAAGCTCCGCTTCAAATCGCGCGCTTCGGGCTTGGTGTTCCACGTGGACACAGATTTTTTCTTTCCGTTCGGCCAAAATTGCTCCCAGACGCTGCGGCTGGCTTTCCAGTCATGCGCCCAACTCCAGAGCTTTGTGCCATCCGGCAACCAGAAAAATTCTTTGCCGGCTTTCCGGCCACTGACATAAGTGACTTCGTGCTGCTTCGCGCCGCTTTCGTAAAAATCAGTTTCGGTCCCGTCGAGCAGGTAACGCCCATTCGGACAAATCCGCGCACTCCACTGCGAACGCCATTTCCCGTTCGGATAATTTTCAGAAAAATTTTTGATCGTGCCGCCGGAAGTTTCCGGCGCGAGGTCGCCCGCATCCGAAAAAATCCAAGCCTCGTTGAATTCATAGTCCAAACACGGCTGCGTCATCGTGGATAAAAGGTGGATGACGCCGTTCGGTGCCTGCCGCGCAGTAACGTAGCCGAGCGTGTCGAAATGCCGGTCTTCCTGGTGCGGCAGCGCCACCGGCAGCTTCTTGAAAAGCCAGCTCGCGCCGTTGTTCGTGGAGACGGCGACGAACGTTCCCTGCCCCAACGACCAACCTTCCGGCGACCGGCCGGATTTGCGGATGTAGGAATCGCTGGCGTAAAACAGATGGCCGTTCGCGAGCCGGATGAGGCTGGGACGCTGGTTGCCGCCAAGCGGCGGAAACGGCGACACGGTGGACTCGAGCCAGCTGGCGCCAAAATTTGTTGAAAGGGCTTGCGGCGTCCAACCGTTGACCGCGTTGTTTTTTCCGCCGTAGGAAAGCAGCCCGCCGTGATCGTTTAACGGAACTATGGTCGAATGACGCGCGCCGGTGCGCCCGGCCATTTGCCGCCAGTGAATGCCGTCCGCGCTGCGCCAGAGAAAACTCTCGTCTTTGCCGGCGTCCATGGCGAAATACATTGCGCCGTCGGCACCGCGAAACGCGCTGTTGATGGGCTGCGGCGTGAAATCCTCCGCGGGCTGGTCCAGTTGCGGCAGCGACAAGGTCCACGTCGCGCCATTGTTCGTCGAGACTGCGGTTTTGAACGGCAACATTGCCGACATGCCCCGGCCGCCGCCGAAAAACCGGATCGTGCCGCCATCGTTCCACAGCAGGCCCGACTGGTCGTTGAACTTTTCCAGATCCAAAAACAATTCCGGCAGATCCCATTGTTCCGCGCCATGGCGCAGGCGCGCCTGGACAAAGCAGGTGGTGTTGGTGCTCTCGCTGGCGCCGCGCGCATCCCTGGCGCTGAACCAGACCGCCAGCGCATCCCCGTTCGGCAGAATCTCAAAACCCGGCGAATGGTTGTGCGCCAGGACATTGGGGTCCAGGCCGGCGAGCGCGCCGGTCAGATTCGTGTCGTTCTCGGGCGGCACCGGCAGGGCGAAACGGACCGTGAAATAAGGCTTTTGCGGATTCGGCCCGAGCCGCGCGGGCGCGGCGTCTTGTTTGATGGCCGATTGATTGAACGGCAGCGCGACTGGATTTGCGCAATCCAACACCAGCTCCAGACGATTGGTTCCGTCAGTGACCGCTTTCTCCGCGCCCAACTCAAAGCCCGCGGCGCGAACCAGCACGGTTTCGCCCGCCGCGCACCCCAGCGGCGGGATGAAAACACACGCCCCGGCCAGCATCGTTACGAAGACGACGAACCGTTGCCGACGACCCGGAGCACAATTTGTGGGCATGGACTTCAATTGGAGATTCATACTTCTAACTCATTTTATCGATTTGGGTCATATTGGAAACGCCAAACTATTTGAGATAAGTGCCAAACCGGCTACCCGCAAAAAAATCAGCTTGCTTCCCGCGCCTGCAAATCATTCTCTAATCTCAACCAATTATCCCGACCATGAAGACCGTCAAAAACAAAACCCCATGCCTGGGCGTCATCTACGGCAACCGCGACTTTTTTCCCGACCAGCTCGTGTCCGAAGCGCGGGCCGACTTCGCGAAGGTCTTCGCCAAGTTCGGCATCCAGGTGATCCAGCTCAATGAGAATGATTCCAAGCTCGGCGGCGTCGAGTCGCACGCGGACGCGCGCAAGTGCGCCGAGCTGTTCCGCAAGCACGCCGATGAAATTGACGGTGTGCTGGTCGTGCTGCCGAATTTCGGCGACGAAAAAGGCGTGGCCGACACGCTCAAGCTGGCCAGGCTCAATGTCCCCGTGCTCATTCAAGGCTATCCCGACGATCTCAAACAGCTCTCGCCCGCCCGCCGCCGCGATTCGTTCTGCGGGAAAATTTCCGTGGCCAACAACCTCGTCCAGGCCGGCATCAAATTCTCGCTGACAGACAAACACGTTTGCCATCCCAGCTCAGCCAGCTTCGAACTGGATCTTCAGAAGTTTCTCGGCGTCTGCCGCGTCGTGAATGGTTTGAGAGGCGTGCGGCTCGGGGCGGTGGGCGCGAGGCCGGGAGCATTTAATACCGTGCGTTACTCCGAGAAGATTCTCGAACGCCACGGCATCAGCGTCACGACGGTGGATCTTTCTGAAATCATCGGCAAAGCCAACAAGCTCGACCCCAGCACCGCCGCCGTGAAGGCGAAGCTCGCCGAAATCACCGGCTACGCGCCCGCGCCCGGCGTGCCGTCGGAAAAACTGCTGCAGATGGCCAAGATGGGTGTGACACTCACCGATTGGATGGCCGCCAACGCGCTCGACGCCACCGCCATTCAATGCTGGACTTCCGTGCAGGAGAATTACGGCTGCAACGTCTGCACGCTAATGAGCATGATGAGCGAGAAGTTCATGCCCAGCGCCTGCGAAGTGGACGTGACCGGCGTCCTCACGATGTATGCGATGCAACTCGCCGGCGGCACGCCCGCCGCGCTCGTGGACTGGAACAACAATTACGCGGACGACGACGAAAAATGCGTCCTCTTCCACTGCGGCAACTGGGCGAAATCCTTTCTGCCCGACATCAAGATTTCCACCGCGCCGATTCTTGGCAGCATCATCGGCGTGGAAAACACTTACGGCGCGCTCGACGGGCGCACACCCGCCGGGCGGTTGACGTTCGGTCGCATCACCACCGCCGATGCTGAAGGCCGCATCCGCGCCTACGTGGGCGAAGGCGAACTCACGAACGACCCGCTCGACACGTTCGGCAACCGCGCCGTCGCCCGCGTGCCGAAGTTGCAGAAGCTCATGCGCCACGTCTGCCGCGAAGGTTTCGAGCATCACGTCGTGATGACGGTTTCGCACAGCGCGGACATTCTGGCCGAGGCGTTCGGGAATTATTTCGGGTGGGACGTGCATCATCACGAAAAGCCGCAGGAATGATTATGGGCAAAGCCGTTTTAACCGACCATCAGCTTGCGCTAAAATCCGTCCATCTGCGCAAGATGACGCTTGAAGCCATCGTCGGCGCCGGCGCGGGGCACACGGGCGGCGGGCTTTCCTGCCTGGACATCTTGAACGTCCTCTACAACCGCATCCTCAACGTCTCGCCGGAATCATTCGGCAGTGCGACGCGTGATCGTTATGTGCAGAGCAAGGGTCATTCGGTCGAGGCCCTTTACGCAGTGCTGGCGGATCGCGGATTTTTCCCCGAGGCGGATTTGAAAACCATCTGCCATTACCAGTCGCACTACGTGGGCCATCCCACGCGGCACATACCCGGCATCGAGATGAACACGGGCGCGCTCGGCCACGGCCTGCCCATCTGCATCGGCATGGCGCTCGCGGGCAAGATGGATTCAGCTTCGTATCGCGTTTTCACCTTGCTTGGCGATGGTGAACTCGCCGAAGGCTCGAACTGGGAAGCCGGCCTCGCTGCCGCGCATTACAAATTGGACAACCTCACCGCCATCATTGACCACAACACGCTCCAGATTTCCGGCCACACGCGCGACGTGATGAGCAACGAACCGCTCGACGAAAAATGGCGCGCGTTTGGCTGGGTCGTGAAAGTGGTGAACGGCCACGATTACGCCGCGCTCACCGAAGTTTTGAGCAAGCCTGCAGAAATCGGGAAACCAACGTGCATCATCGCCAACACGACCAAGGGCAAAGGCGTCAGCTTTATGGAAAACGTCGCCAAGTGGCACCACGGCGTGCCGAGCGAGGCGGAGTTGAAACAAGCGCTGGCCGAACTCGACGCAGCGGAAGCCAAATTAAAGGAGGCCGCATGAGCGCGCCCGCACCCTCCATGTTCACGCCCGCCGCGAGGGCGATGGCGGAAAAACTCGGCCTGAAAATGGGCCGCGCCAATCTCGACGAATTCGCCGCGACGCTGGAAGGACTGGCGAAGGCCAATCCGAACATCGTCGCCGTCACGAGCGATTCGCGCGGCTCGGGCAAACTGGCGCCGTTCGGCAAAGCATTACCGAAGCAGCTCGTCGAAGTCGGCATCGCCGAACAAAACCTCGTCGGCATCACGGCCGGTCTCGCCGCGTGCGGCAAGAAATCTTTCGGCGTTTCGCCCGGATGTTTTCTCACGGCGCGTTCGCTGGAGCAGATCAAAAACGACATCTGTTATTCGGATGTTCCAGCGGTGCTCATCGGCATCAGCTCCGGCGTGAGCTATGGCGCACTCGGCACGACGCACCATTCGCTGCACGACCTCGCGGTGCTGCGCGCGATCAACAATCTCACCATCATTGTGCCTGCGGACAATTTTGAGTCACGTCAGGCAATTCTGTTCGCGGCCAAGGCAACCAAGCCCGTGTTCGTCCGCTTCGGCAAAGCCGCGATGTTCAACCTGCACCAGCCGGAAACGAAATTTGAAGCCGGCAAAACCATCACCTTGCGCGAGGGCAATGATGTTGCCTTCATCGCCACGGGCGAAACGGTCGTTCACGCGCTGCTCGCCGCCGGACAACTGGCCGAACGCGGTTTGAACTGCCGAGTCCTCTCGCTGCACACGATCAAGCCGCTGGATACCGAGGTCATCTTGAAAACCGGTCGCGAATGCCGCGCGATCGTCACGGTGGAGGAGCACATGGTTCACGGCGGCCTCGGCGAAGCGTGCGCCTCGGTGCTGCTGCAAGACGGCGCGGGCAAACCGTTCCGCATCGTCGGCATTCCCGACGAGGAGACCGTGCCCGGCGCGCAGGCGGACATTTTCCGGCACTATGGCATTTCGATGGAAGGGTTGAGCGATGTCGCATTAAATTTGGCGAAGAAATGAAACTGGGATCGTATTTCAACCCCAAAGGGGTTATGTCATTCAGCCCAAGGGTGGCCGCACAGTGGTGGCCTACCTTGGGTAATGCTTTTCATTTGAAAGCAACCCTGAAGGGGTTGTGTCATCGGGCCTTCAACCCCTTCGGGGTTGAAACATTTTTTCATCTCACACCCAGGATAGCTCGTTCCTCGCAACCCTGGGCTGAAGGCTGCAATCCCGTTGGGATTGTTGGGACAGTCAAAGGATTCAGCGCATGAGTCTAATTCTGGCCATCGACCAAAGCACGTCCGCGACGAAGGCGGTGCTCTTCGACGCGCGCGGAAAGATCTTGGACCAGGCCTCGCGCAGTCATCGCCAGATTTATCCGCAACCCGGCTGGGTGGAACATGACGCCGAAGAAATCTGGAAAAATGTTCTCGCGGTCATCCGCGAAATCGCCGCACGCAATCCCAAGAAAATTTCCCGACTCGCCGGCTTGAGCCTCGCCAACCAGCGCGAAACCGTGGTCGTGTTCGACCGCGTGACTGGCAAGCCGCTGTATAACGCCATCGTCTGGCAATGCCGGCGCGGGGCTCCCATTTGCCAAAAACTTCAGCAGGCTGGTCACGGCGCGAAGATCCGCCGCAAGACCGGCCTGATGGTGGACACCTATTTTTCCGCGTCGAAATTGAAATGGCTCATCGCCGCGAAACCGGACATCGCCAAAAAGCTCAAGAGCGGACCGGCGGTCATCGGCACGATTGACACCTATTTGATTCACCGGCTCACCGACGGAAAGGTGTTTGCCACAGACTCCACCAACGCCAGTCGCACCATGCTGTTTGATGTCAGCAAACTGCGCTGGGACGCGCAGCTATGCAAATGGTTCGACGTGCCGATGGGCGCGCTGCCGGAGGTGCGCGAGAGTGCGGCGCGCTTCGGCGAGACGGATGCCAACGGGATTTTTGCGAAAGCGGTTCCCATCGTCGGCGTGATGGGCGATTCGCAGGCGTCGCTGTTCGCGCAGCGCTGCTACCGGCCGGGCGCGGCGAAAGCGACGTTTGGCACGGGCACCAGCGTGTTGCTGAATCTCGGCCAAAAATTTCAGGTCTCGCAACGGGGCGCCGTCACGGCGCTCGCGTGGGTTTGGCACGGCCAGCCGACCTATGCCTTCGAGGGCATCATCAACTTCTCCGCGGCAACCATCGAGTGGTTGAAGAATCAGCTCGGGATGATTCAAAACACCGGCGAGGTCGAGAAGATTGCCTTGAGCGTCGCGGACAACGGCGGCGTTTATCTCGTGCCGGCGTTCGCCGGATTGAGCGCGCCGTATTGGGCTCCGGACGCGCGGGCGGCGATTGTCGGAATTTCGGGCTTCACCAAAAAAGCGCACATCGTTCGCGCCGCGCAGGAGGCCATCGCCTACCAGATCCGCGACGTGCTGGACATGATGCGCGCCGACTCCAACATCAAGCTGCGGCATCTCCACGCCGACGGCGGCCCGACGCGCAACCAGTTCATCATGCAATTCACCGCCGACCTCACCGGCGCCGAACTGAAAGTGTCGGAGGTGGCGGAATCCTCGGCCTGGGGCGCGGCGATGCAGGGCTTGCTCGGCCTGGGAATTTGCAAATCGTTGAACGACTTGGCCGCGCTGCCGCGCAAATCGAAGACTTTTCGGCCGCGAATGAAAACCACCGAAGTAAAAAAACTTCACGACGGCTGGAAACAGGCAGTGAAACGAGTTTTGTAGGACAATCACCAGACCCACGAACTACACGAAATTAAAACTATGAAAACCAACTGGCTCAAACTGGCGCTGGCCGTTTTAATTGCGACGGCGGCAATTCTGTTCTCGCAACCCTCCTCCGCGCAATCCCCGCCGAAGGAAAAAATCGCCGTCGTCGTCTCGACCCTGAACAATCCGTGGTTCGTCGTGCTCGGCGAGACGGCCAAGGCGCGTGCGATTGAACTCGGCTACGACGCGACGATCTTTGACTCGCAGAACGACACGGCCAAGGAAGCGTCGCATTTTGAAAATTTGATCGCCGGCGGTTACAAGGCCGTGCTGTTCAATCCGACCGACGCGAATGGTTCGGTCGCCAACGTGCAGAAGGCCAAGGCGGCGGGCATTCCCGTTTTCTGCATTGACCGCGAGATCAATTCCACCAATGCCGCCACGTCGCAGATGCTTTCGGACAGTTACTCGGGCTGCGTGAAGCTCGGCCAGTATTTTGTGAAGACGGTCGGCAAGGAAGGCGAATACGCGGAGCTGCTCGGCATCGTCGGCGACAACAATACCTGGAATCGCTCGAAAGGTTTTCACAGCGTCGTGGACCGCTACACGAACCTCGTGATGGTCGCGCAGCAGAGCGGCGAGTTCGATCGCGCGAAAGGCCTCGAAGTGATGGAATCCATCTTGCAGGCGCATCCGAACATCAAGGGGGTCTTCTGCGGCAACGACGCGATGGCCATGGGCGGATATCAGGCGCTCGTCACGGCGGGCAAAGACAAGCAGGTGAAAGTGTTTGGATTCGATGGTGCCGATGACGTGGTGAAATCCATCGCCGAGGGGAAAATCGTTGCGACCGGAATGCAATTCCCCAAAACGATGGCGCGCAAATCCGCCGAGTTCGCCGACGAATATATTAAGGGCAAACGCGATTTCCCGCAGAAGGTTCCCGTGCCGGTGGAACTCGTCACGCAGGAAAACGTCGGCAAATACGGCGATTACGGGAAGAAATAATCCGCCATGCGCGTCGTCCGCTGGTTCATCGCGATTCTGATAGCCGCTGTTGTTTGCTGGCTGTTTCCGCTGTTCCATGTTGTGACGCTAAAGACGGCGACGGCGGAAAAAGCGGCGGCGACGTTCAACGCCACGCAGTTCGCGGAAACCTTCTGGACCAATCAACTGCCCGCCTCGTCCGACAAAGCCGTGAAGGCCGATGTGCTGCTGCCGGCAATTCAGAGCGACGCAGCAACGGCGAAACAGAAATTCTCCCGCAGCGTCGGCTTGAGCGAGGGCTATTTCTATTTCGTCTCCGGCAACGGACGGGTGGTGGCCGTTTCGGACGATGAGATTTCTCTCGCTATCACCGAAGGCAGCACCAACACGGACGTCTCGCTCCAGACCGGACTCCTCTTCGGCAATGCACTGCGCGATGGCACGGGTTTATTGAGTGCGAGCGACTATCCGAATTCGCAGGACTTCAATGACATCTCGGCAGCACTGAATCACCTAGTCGAGACACGCACACTGCCGAAGTTGCGCGAGCAGGCGAAGCTCGGCGCAAAAATCTCTTTCGTGGGCTGCGCGGAAGTGGATGATGAAGCCACCGACTTGAAGCCGCTGAAAATTATTCCCATTCAGACGAAGGCCGAATGAACGCCAGCACCAAAGAACTGTTCAAGAAGCTCCAGCCGCTCATCGCGCTCGCAGTGATGGTCGTCGCGCTCTCGCTGCTCTCGGACAAGTTCCTCACGTTTGCGAACCAGCGAAACATCCTGCTGCAGATCTCGGTGAACCTCTGCCTGTCGATCGGCATGACCCTCATCATCCTGACCGGCGGCATCGATCTGTCCGTCGGCGCGATGCTCGGCCTGGCCGGCGCGGTGGCGGCGGGCTTGTTGAAAAATGGATTCGTGCTAAAAGCGTTTGGTGTCGTGCTGCAATTCACCCCGTTCGGCGCGATGGTCGCAGGCATTCTCGTTGGCCTTGCGCTTGGCTGGTTCAATGGCGTCGCCATCACGCGGTTCAAACTGCCGCCGTTCGTCGCCACGCTCGGCATGTTGAGCATCGCGCGCGGACTCACGATGCTCTGGACCGGTGGCTTTCCCATCACCGACCTCGGCCCGCAATTCGGCTTCATTGGCGCGGGCTTCTGGCTCGGCGTGCCGATGGCCGTGTGGATTTCCGCCGCGCTCGTCGTGATCTTCTACATCGTCTCGCGGCGCACCACGCTCGGCCGCTTCATCTACGCCGTGGGCGGCAGCGAAAAGGCGACGGCGTTTTCCGGCATCAACGTAAACCGCGTGAAAATCTGGGTCTATGCGCTGGGCGGCGCGCTCGCGGCGGTCGCCGGCCTGATCGTCACCGCGCGGCTCGACGCCGCCGATCCCAAGGCCGGTCTCGGCTACGAACTCGATTCCATCGCGGCAGTGGTCATCGGCGGCACGTCGCTCTCCGGCGGGCGCGGCTCG
>TBL_comb47_HYPODRAFT_10002361_pt1 | contig 23382 bp, 17 predicted proteins | sample TroBogypolimnion_40_FD_10682 | JGI IMG/M metagenome (IMG submission 10682)
ATTCTGGTTAGGCACGTACCGGGGAGTTTTGAGTTAACACTTGGCGGACAATTTTTTGCCGAGTACAGCGATGTTGATGCAATTATTCTGTTGGGTTGTGTTATTCAGGGCGAAACCCGCCATTTCGATTTTATCTGTCAGGGTGTCGCAAAGGGTGCTACTGATTTGAATATCAAGTATAATATTCCGGTTATATTTGGTCTGTTAACCACCGATAATCAGCAACAGGCACTTGACAGAGCCGGTGGCCGGCTGGGTAATAAAGGAGATGAGGCTGCTGTTACTGCGATCAAGATGGTTGCCCTTCAGAATAGTTTTGAAAACGGGATTAAACAGGATTGATCCATTTTTTTTTGGTTTGATGCAATTTTAGTGGATTATTTATTCAGTTTTTAAACTTAAAGTGCAAATAATCGTTATTAAAACGAAATAAGATTGGATTGATATTTAATTTTTAAAATTTTATATGCATCTGGAAGAAGACAAGCTAAATTCATCGTTACCTATTACCAGAGAGAGCGTTATTGAGGATTATTATACAGCGTTCCTTAGTCGGCAGTTGAGTATTTTAGGGAGAAAAGAGGTGCATGCAGGGCGTGCCCATTTTGGCATTTTCGGCGACGGAAAAGAAATTGCTCAGGTTGCCTATGCAAAATATTTTTTAAAAGGAGATTGGAGATCAGGATATTACCGGGATCAAACCTTCATGATGGCAGCACATTTGCTCAGTCCTGAGGAATTTTTCGCTCAAATATACGGAGATACCGATCTTGAAAATAATCCTTCAACCGGGGGACGTAATTTCAACAACCATCACGCAACCCGAACTTACGACAAAGGGAAAGGGCTGGATAACTTATTGGAACAAAAAAACTCTTCCTCTGATATTTCATCGACTGCAGGACAAATGCCTCGCCTTTTAGGATTAGCCCAGGCCTCAAAGCTAGTGAGAGATAATCCTGATCTACAAAAGTTTCTGGAATATAGAATTACAGGGAATGAGGTGGCCTTTGGCACCATCGGAGAGTCGAGCACCTCCGAAGGGATGTTTTTTGAGACAATCAACGCAGCATGCGTTCTTCAGGTTCCTCTAGCCCTGGCAATATGGGATGATGGTTTCGGGATAAGCGTACCAGTGGAACTTCAGACAGCCAAAGCCAGTATTTCCAAGGCACTCAAAGGATTTGAAGCCGACGATAATGATCCCGGATGCAAAATATTTGTATGTCCCGGCTACGATTATCCTGCTTTGGTCCGGACATTTGAAAAAGGGATAAAGATTTGTCGGGAGCAGCACATCCCTGTCATTTTCCATATTACTGATCTGACACAACCATTGGGACATTCCACTTCAGGATCACATGAACGGTATAAAAGCGATGAACGGATTGCCTGGGAAAAAGATCATGACCCTATCCTGAAGTTTCGGGAATGGATTCTTCAGGAAAATTTAGTGGACCTGGAAAACATTGTTGCGCTTGAAAATAAAGCAATAGAGCGTGCCCGCCTTGCGAGGGAGCTTGCCTGGCAATCTTTTATCCAGGATTTCGAAGAGGAAAAACAGCAACTTCAGGATCTTATAGATTCCATTGGAACGGATAACAATCCGCTTCATGACAAAATAACCCAGGAACTTGAACAAGTCCAGAATGCCCCTTTTCCAACGCGTAAAAAATTACTGGCTTTGGCGAAGACACAGCTAAGATCGATGCATGGCATTGCTTCGCTTCAAAAGTATAAACGCAATCTTTCAAATTGGGTCTCCAGGATTGAAAAGAATGGTTATGAAAATTATAACACGCATATATTTAATGATTTAGATCATTACAATTCAAGTTATGAAATAAAACCTGTTTACTCCACAGAACCATTATCGGTACCTGCACATGAAGTACTGAATCATAATTTCGATGTGCTTTTTGCCAAATATCCCCTGCTGCTGACCTTTGGTGAAGACGTCGGAAGATTAGGCGATGTCAACCAGGGTATGAAGGGGATGCAGGAGAAGTATGGCGAGCACAGGGTATCCGATACCGGTATCAGGGAAACAACGATCATTGGTCAGGGAATAGGATTGGCGCTCAGAGGCTTTCGTCCTATTGCCGAAATTCAGTATCTTGATTATCTGCTTTATGCATTGCCTACTATCTCGGATGACCTCTCCACACTCTTTTACCGCACCAGCGGACAACAAATTGCACCTTTAATCATTCGCACAAGAGGCCACCAGTTGCAGGGAATGTGGCATTCCGGTTCACCGATGAGCATGTTGCTTGGTTCTATGACAGGTATCAGTATTTGTGTGCCGCGCAATATGACTCAGGCCGCCGGTTTTTACAACACCCTTTTAAAAGCTCACAATCCGGCTTTGGTAATTGAACCGTTGAAAGGCTATTATATTCGTGAAATGCTCCCTGAAAATCTGGGGGAATTTACTGTTCCTTTGGGTATTCCTGAAATTCTGGAGGAGGGAAATGATATAACCATTGTAACCTACGGATGGAACGTCACCATCGCACACAGCGCTGTCAATAGGTTAAAAGCGTTGGATATATCAGCAGAATTAATTGATATACAAACGCTTCTCCCCTTTGATATTCAGAAAATCATATGCAAGTCGGTTCAAAAAACAAAAAAAATCCTGTTTGTGGATGAGGATGTTCCCGGTGGAGCGACAGCTTATATGATGCAAAAAGTGGTCGAAGAGCAGAAGGCATTTCAATACCTTGAAGCCACCCCTAAAACACTCTCAGCTAAAGTTCATAGGGGTGCTTACGGAACGGATGGTGAATATTTCTCCAAGCCAAATACGGAAACAATTATAGAAGCTGTTTATGAATTAATGCACACAAGTAATCCGGATAAGTATCCCGGACTTTATGATTGAATAAAACCTAAAAATTGAAAAAGATTCATTCAAATATCAATAGATCAGACGATCAGTTTAAGGCAAGGATTGAATCATTTGCTGAAATTATGACCATTTTTCATTCCAGGATGAATAGTGTTATGAGACGTGAAGGGGATTTAGCGGTCAAAAGGCATAGCTCACGCGGAAAATTGGATGCCAGAAGTAGAATTGATTTATTGATTGATGAGAATACCCCCTTTCTTGAACTCTCGGCATTGGCAGCATTCGGACAATACGAAGACCAGTTCCCGTCGGCAGGAATTGTTACGGGAATTGGGAAAATACAGGGAAAATTGTCAATGATCATTGCAAATGATGCAACGGTTAAGGGTGGGACCTATATTCGGGAGACGGTAAAAAAACATCTGCGAGGTCAGGAGATTGCCTTACAAAATCATCTTCCGTGTGTTTATCTTGTCGATTCCGGAGGTATTTTTTTACCGGAACAGGCTCGCATATTTCCCGATACCGATGGATTTGGCCGGATTTTTTATAACCAGTCGCAAATGTCAGCTGCCGGAATTCCGCAAATCTCCATTGTTATGGGGTCATGCACTGCAGGAGGAGCATATGTCCCTGCAATGAGTGATGAAACCATTATTGTTAAAAATCAGGGAACTATTTTCATTGGAGGTCCGCCACTTGTAAAAGCCGCAACTGGCGAAGAGGTTAGCGCAGAGGAACTTGGCGGAGCATTCGTGCATACGGGAATTTCAGGAGTTGCAGATCATCTTGCAGAAAATGAGATAGATGCTATCCGAATCTGCAGAAATATCTTTGAATCGATTCCTCAAAGTAATTCTCAGATTTTTGAGAAACATCCGATTGAAGAACCGGTGTATGATCTGATGGAGATTTATGGTTTAGCTCCGATCGATTTAAAAAAAGCGGTAGATATCAATGAAATAATTGCCAGAATAGTTGACGGGAGTAAATTTGAAGAGTTTAAACGCGATTACGGAACAACGCTGATCACGGGATACTCAAGAATTTTTGGTATACCGGTAGGCATTATTGCGAACAATGGGTTTCTAACCTCAGAGGCATCTTTGAAAGGAGCTCATTTTATTCAGATCTGTAACTTTCGGAAAATCCCCCTCCTTTTTTTGCAAAATATCTCCGGATTCATTGTTGGAAAAAAATATGAACATGAAGGGATTGCCCGTAACGGGGCCAAATTAATCCATGCGGTAGCAACAGCGGTAGTTCCAAAAATAACGGTAATCATTGGGGGTTCGTTTGGTGCCGGTAATTATGCCATGTCTGGCAGAGCTTATAATCCTAATTTCCTGTTTATGTGGCCTAATGCCAGAATTGGGGTAATGGGAGGACAACAGGCTCAACAGGTATTAAATTCAATTAAGGGAAATAGTTCAGCGCAAAACACGGATCTCATAAAGAGTTTTGAGGAAGAAAGTTCAGCGTATTACAGTACTTCAAGGATTTGGGATGATGGGATAATTGATCCTGCTGATACCAGGACGGTTGTCGGATTAACCTTATCCATCGCATCAAATAACCGCACTGATCCTCCCAAAAATGGAATCTATAGAATGTAATAGTTCGGAACCGATGTAACCTGGATTTGATTGTCGAAAACCTAAATAAAATATTTAAATGGAACACTACCAAACCATAAAAGCAGAGATAAAAGAGGGCGTCGCAACACTTTGGCTGACCCGGCCCGAAGTACATAATGCGTTAAATGATATCATGATACGCGAAATTACCTCATTTTTTACCGAGATCGAAAAAGACAATGAAATAAGAATAACGGTAATTCGTGGTTCAGGAAAGTCATTTTGTTCCGGGGCAGATCTTTTGTGGATGAAAAAATCATTTACGCTGAGCGAATCGGAAAATTTAAGGGAAAGCCGGGAGTTGTCCGATATGTTCAGGGTCATCTTCAACAGCAGCAAAACCGTAATTGCCTCAATCCATGGAAACGTTTTCGGCGGTGGAAACGGATTGGTTGCAGTTTGTGATCTTGCTTATTGTGAGGCAAATTCAAAGTTTGCCTTAAGTGAAACACGAATCGGAATGGCAGCCGCCTCCATTACCCCTTACCTGCTTCTTAAAGTTCATCCTTCAGATCTCAAGGAGCTAATATTTTCAGCCAGAAGCTTCACCGGTGAAGAAGCGTTCAGGTATAAATTGGTCAATCAGTCATTTGACACAGCAAATGAAATGGAATCGCATATGAATGAAATCATTTCTCAGTTATTGTCTAATGGCAGACATGCTATCATGGAATCCAAGAAACTAATTAATCAGTTAACAGAAAAATTAGTATCCGGAAATCAGGAACAAATCCCGGATCTGCTGGCCAGAATCAGGGTATCACCTGAAGCTCAGGAGGGATTCAGCGCCTTTTTAGAAAAAAGGAAACCCAAATGGTGACTTTCATCCATTACATTAAAAATACATCTCAAAATATAATTAATCAATAATTTATGAATTTATTGACTAAAATATTAATTGCGAACAGAGGTGAAATTGCATTAAGGATTATTCGTTCGGCAAAAAAAATGGCTATTCAAACTGTGGCTATCTATGCCGAATCGGAAAAAGAATCGGAATTTGTTCAAATTGCCGACGAAGCAATTAGCCTTGGAAATGGCGAACTCTCTTCAACTTACCTGAATATTGAGAAGATCGTTCAAATTGCAATCTCAACAGGTTCACAGGCAATACACCCCGGCTATGGATTCCTTTCAGAGAATCCGGCCTTTGCAAAAGCATGCGAAGAGAATAATCTTGTATTTATAGGTCCCTCTTCGGAAGTTTTAACGCTAATGAGCAGTAAACCTGACTCTAAGCATTTAGCTGAAAGCCTGAATATCCCGGTAGTTAGTAGTCACAGAATTAATCTTCTCTCCAAAGATTCCGGCCAAATCCCTTTAAAGTACCCGGTATTGATTAAAGCCTCCTTTGGCGGAGGAGGAAAAGGGATGGATTTGGTTCAGAATTACCAGGAGTTATTGGACAGAATTGACAAATCCTCCAGGATAGCCTTAAACTATTTTGGTAACGGAGAGCTTTTTGCTGAGCAATATATTCAAAATGCACGTCATGTTGAAGTTCAGATATTAGGGGATAACTTCAATAATATCATACACTTATACGAACGGGAATGCTCCATTCAGCGAAACCATCAGAAGATCATTGAGGAGGCTCCGGCAATTTTCCTGACCCCAGGTTTACGCGACGACATTTTAAGTGCTGCTGTTAAAATCGGAAAGTCAGTGAACTATTCTGGTGCAGGAACCGTGGAATTCCTGATTGACGAAACCGGGAACTTCTACTTTATGGAGATGAATCCCAGGATACAGGTTGAACACGCAGTTACAGAAGAGGTTACTGGAATTGATATAGTAAGTGAACAATTAAGGATTGCCTCCGGATTCCCGCTCTCCGTTTCCCAGGAGGAGGTGAAGCTCACAGGACATGCCATTGAGCTTAGAATTTACGCCGAAGACCCAGTTCAGAACTTTACTCCATCCTCTTCGGCATTGGTTTCGGTCAATCTTCCCAACGAAACAAATCTAAGGATTGAATCTGATATCAGCAGCAACCAATCAACAAAAAATCAGTATGATCCATTGTTATTAAAACTAATTGCAAAAGGGAATAGCCGGGAAGATGCAATCCTTCTTCTAAGAAACTCGATAACAAACTTAAATATTCTCGGCCCGGAAACAAATACCGGATACCTTGAAGCAATTCTGGCACATCCCGATTATCAGCAAAATGATCTGTCGGTTGAATTTTGCCGAAATAACCATATTTCCCTAATTGATAAGTATATAAATAAATCAGATTCTCAAATATTAATTTATCTGATCGCCCTTGCTTTGAGCAAAGTTTATTTAAAAGCGAACTTTAAAAATTCCAATGATCCCTGGAACTATCCGGGGTTTTGGCGTTTGGCACCGGCCACTCTTGGAGTCTCTGTTGATGGTAAAACATACCGGGTAACACCTGATCTGATGGATAAGTCAAAGCCGGCATTTTTATTGAATGGAGTTCGCACTGAATTTAAAATCGGTTATCAATCAGAAATTAATACAGATCTGATAATCAATGATCAAACAGCCCGATTTTCTGTTATTTTTGAGAGTCAAAATAATCTTAAGGTTAGTTTTAAAAATATCCGGTACAACATTTTATTTCCAGGATTGTTAACTGGTTATCCTGAAGTTCAAGCTGATCTGGAATTCAATTCAAATAGTGATAATGGAGAAATTCTGTCGCCACTTCATGGTAAAATATTGGAAGTTAATATAAAAGAAAACCAAATCATAAAAAAAGGGGACCTTTTGATGGTGATTGAGGCGATGAAATCTGAAAATCGTATTCTTTCACCCAAAGATGCCAAAGTGAAAAAAATTGCTGTTGATGTGGGAGATCAGGTAACGGACCGAATGCCCTTAATTTTTCTGGAGGATAGTAAATGAATGAGTTATTGGATGAGAAGTATATAGAATATCGGAAAAAAATCAGGGAATTTGCCGAAAGTATTGTTAAGCTGATTGCCATATGGAAGGATGAAAAGGAAGAATTTCCCGTTGATTTAGCTCAGAAAATGGGAGTAGCAGGATTATTTGGAATTACTGTGCCTAAAAAATATGGGGGTCAAGGACTTGACTATCTCTCCTATATAATTGCAGTTGTAGAGCTTGCCAGGGTTGACAGCTCCCCGGCAGCCACTATTGCAGCCCATAATTCGCTGGGTATAAATCCCATTTACACCTTTGGAACTGAAGAGCAATGGTTGAAATATCTGCCAGATTTAAGTACCGAAGATAAATTATGGGCATTTGGGCTCACTGAAAACAAAGCCGGATCGGATGCCAAAGGTGTTGAAACGGAAGCTACTCCTGAGAGCGACCAATGGATCATCAAAGGATCAAAAATGTTTATTACCAATAGCTGCTCATCCTTAGCTACAGGAATTACAATCCAGGCTATTACAGGCACTAATGATGGTAAAAAAGAGCTGTCAGCTATTTTACTAGATCGGTCTACACCCGGGTATGAAACATCGGATTACCTTTTGGAAAACAGGCTGCAAGGTCAAAATTGTATTGTTCAGATATTGCCCGTCAGATTGCAGGGGAATCGCTACAGATTCACGGCGGATTTGGATTTCTTCGTGAGAACCATATTGAACGGTTTTACCGTGATCAAAGACTCTTTTCAATTGGCGAAGGGACCTATGATATCTTAAAAATGGTCATTTCGCGTTACATTTTATAGTTTTATATTCTAATAACCATGTCAATAACCGACCAACCGGAAGATCTGATTAATAAAACGACTTCTGATGATTCACAAAGGAAATCCGATCATATCAATCTGGCACTTCAATCGCAAACATTAGTGAATGAAGCAGATAACCGTTTCTACTATGAACCTATGATTTCAGGCTTTCCTTTGAAACCGTTGGAAAGGATTCCATTTGCCGGTAAAGAATTAAAGGCGCCGATCTGGATCTCAAGCATGACAGGGGGACATCTGCTGTCCGGGAAGATCAACCGAAACCTGGCAATGGCCTGTAAAGAATTCGGAATGGGTATGGGATTGGGTTCCTGCAGGATGCTCCTAAGCGAAGAGACCTATTTCAAGGATTTTGATGTGCGTTCGATCATTGGGGACGAAAATCCACTCTTTGCAAATTTGGGAATTGCCCAAATTGAAGAGCTCTTTGAAATGAAAAAAACAGATCAGCTCAGACGATTGGTTGACCGGTTAAAGGCTGACGGGCTCATTATTCATGTCAATCCGCTCCAGGAATGGGTGCAACCGGAGGGAAATATCATTCACCATCCACCCGTTGAAACAATAGAGCGGCTTTTGGAATTAATTGATTTTAAATTGATTGTAAAGGAGGTTGGACAAGGTTTTGGACCTCAGAGTATTCGCCGGCTATTACAGCTGCCGCTTACGGCTATTGATTTTGGTGCTTTTGGAGGAACCAATTTTTCGAAAGTTGAAATACAAAGAAATTCAATCCTTAAACATGAATTGCACCAACCATTTGTAAATATAGGGGTTACTGCCGAAGAAATGGTAAATCTCGTGAATAATATGGTGCTGAATGGTGCCGGTTTCGAATGTAATCAGCTGATTATTTCCGGAGGAATTCACAACTATCTCGACGGTTACTATCTCACCCAAAAATCTGTCATGCCGGCTATCTATGCCCAGGGCTCAGCCTTTTTAAAATATAGCCAGGGCGAATATGCTGATTTACAGCAATTCGTTGCCGCACAAATCGAAGGGTACCGAATGGCTCTTAATTACCTTACCTTGAAGGGGCCGAAGGGGGATAAATAATCATTTAAATTAGTTGTTTGCCTTGAATTAATAAAACTACCGGTTAATTTGAGGATCTGATATACTGATAGATCAAATATTTAATTTATTGTGCACTAAGATATGGGTATAATTTCCGGTTTTTCAAAATTTGATCGTGACCAACGGCTTACTTATATTGCAGATCATTCTGATTTAGAGGTTTCTCAAATCCATTCTTTTAATGATTACTGCGCTTCAGACGTAAATCAACAACGTCTTTACACCGAAATGATCGAAAATTATATTGGCAATTTCCCTGTTCCTATCGGCGTGGTAACCAATATGGTCATAAATGATGAATCCCTGATTGTCCCATTTGTAACAGAAGAGAGTTCTGTGGTCGCAGCAGCCTCAAAAGCTGCAAAATTCTGGGCCGAAAGAGGGGGATTCAGGGCTGTAGTTCATACCATGACTAAAAAAGGTCAGGTGCACTTTAATTGGAATGGTGATTCTTCCAGGATCCATCACTTATTTCCGCAGATTCACGACAAACTACTGAACTCCACCCACGATTTAACGGATAAGATGAGGCAACGCGGAGGTGGAATAACCGGCTTAGAACTAATTGATAAAACAAATGAACTTTCTGATTATTATCAGATTGATGTCTCTTTTGAGACAGGTGATGCGATGGGAGCTAATTTTATCAATACCTGTCTTGAAAAGATTGCCGCAACTTTGCGGAACCTGGATGAATTAAATTCAGATCAAAACTCAGTGGAGATTATTATGTCTATCCTTTCCAATTATACTCCCGAGTGTAAAGTAAATTGCTGGGTTGAATGTCCTGTAGAAGAACTTTCAGGATGGAATAAAGACCTGTCATCCAATGTATTTGCGAATAGGTTTAAACAATCGGTTGATATTGCCAACCTTGACATTTCGAGAGCAGTGACACACAACAAGGGAATTTTTAATGGTATTGATGCCGTTCTACTGTCTACGGGAAATGATTACAGGGCCACTGCAGCGGGCGGTCATGCGTACGCCTCAAAAGGGGGAAAATACAAAGGATTAACACAGGTAACGATTAAAGATAAGACATTCAGGTACGAACTTGAAATTCCACTGGCTTTGGGAACTGTCGGGGGAATCACCCAAATTCATCCGATGGTCAAAAACGTCATGGCTATTTTAAAATATCCTGATGCCAGAAAACTCATGATGATTGCTGCCGCTTCAGGACTAGCCAATAATTTTTCGGCTGTTGCATCCCTGATCACTACCGGGATCCAGAGCGGTCACATGAAAATGCATTTGTCAAATATTCTGAATCAGCTAAATACAACTGAAAAGGAGCGTGATCTTGCGAACGATTACTTTAGAAACAGGACCGTAAGCCATTCGGCGGTTCATGATTTTATCATGCAAACCAGAATAACATCATGAATTACAGCGAGATGAAATCATTCAGATCTTATACAAAACTGATGATATCCGGTGAATACCTCGTACTTAAAGGGGCACTTTCACTTGCTATACCCACGAAATTCAGTCAGGAAATATCTGTATCGGAGAAATCCGGAGCACCCTCAGTTAAATGGAAATCACTAATTAATAATAATTTGTGGTTTCAAACGACCCTGCTCCTCCCCGACCTTCAAATTACAGAAACCAATGAAGCTAACCTGGCGGAAACATTGCAAAAGATACTAAAAGCAGCTCAGCTGCTTAATTCTGGCTTTTTGGAATCCTCCTGTGAGTACCAGGTCACTTCAGTAATGGATTTCGATCCGGCCTGGGGAATTGGTTCAAGCAGCTCGCTGATCTCAAATATTGCTTACTGGGCTGATTGTGATGCTTTTGAACTCAATGATTTGATTTTCAATGGTTCAGGATATGATATTGCGTGTGCCAGGTCATCTTCGCCAATAATCTATCAATTAGAAGGCAATAAACCCTCGTTCCGCGAAGCAATCTTTCGGCCGGCTTTCGAAAGGCAGCTCTATTTTGTTTATCTGAACCGCAAACAAAACTCCAGGGAGAGTGTTGGTAAAGCTGATCTTTCGGGAGTCAGCTCAAGGGATATTTCGGAGATTTCTGAGATTACTTTGGGGTTTGAAAAGGCAACTAACCTTCGGAATTTTCAGATTCTTATGGATAAACACGAGGAAATAATGAGTCAAATTATTCAATTAAAGCCGGTTAAATCGCTATTTTTTAATGATTTCAATGGTTCTGTTAAATCTATGGGAGCCTGGGGGGGTGATTTTGTCCTGGTTGCTTCAGCGGCTTCAGAGGAATATGTACGGAACTATTTTATTGCCAGGGATTTGAATACTATTTTCAGATATGACGAAATTATTTAATTTCTATTATTAAGACATCTATATTGAGCAAAACAATAAAACCATGAGCGAAGAGACGAAAACTATAGGATGGAGAGCCCCTTCGAATATTGCGCTGATTAAATATTGGGGGAAAAGGGATAATCAGCTTCCCGAAAATGGTTCTTTAAGTATTACCCTCGATAAATCAACCACAACGACCTACCTGTCTTTTCAGAAAAAGGGGACGGGAGAGCAAAATATTAGCCTCCGGTACTTTTTTCATGGAGTCCGGCAGCTTCAATTTGAGAAAAAGACAAGTCAATTACTTAATTCATTGTTAATTGAAATGCCATTCCTGGCTGATTATGACCTTGTTTTTAAAAGTGAGAATAACTTTCCACATTCAACCGGAATCGCCTCTTCGGCATCATCAATGGGTGCTTTGGCCCTTTGTCTGGTGAGTATGGAAGAAAAAGTCACTGGTAATCAAATGAATCATAAGGATTTTTACCAAAGAGCATCAATAATTGCAAGGCTGGGGTCAGGAAGCGCTTCCCGATCTTTGTATGGTGGTATTGTTACATGGGGAACTATTCCATCAATCGAACAATCATCGGACGAATATGCCACCCCCTTCATTCTTCCTCATGAAAGCAGGCTTAATCGGGTTATGGATATCATATTGATTGTTAGTTCAAAAGAAAAACCGGTATCAAGCAGTAAGGGTCATGCATTGATGAATGCCCATCCCTATCGTGACGGGAGGAAGCAACAGGCGAACAGTAATATGGCAGAAATTACAAAAGCTATTCGCAATAATGATTACCGGACAATCGCCCTGATTTCCGAAAATGAGGCCCTTTCCCTGCATGCACTCCTAATGACTTCCGGACCTGATGGTCTGCTGTTAAAGCCTGATACATTGCATATTATTGAAGAAATTAAACACTTCCGTGAAACTTCAGGTCTGGATCTGTTTTACACAATCGATGCAGGGCCTAACGTTCACCTGATTTATTATGAAGATCAACGCGAACAGGTACTCACGTTTGTCAGGCAAACCCTTAGCCAATATTGCGAAGAGGGTCAGTGGATTGACGATAAGATCGGGAGCGGCCCCAAACAAATGACCTCTGAACCTGAATATTAATGGATTATCCGGCTAAAATAATTTTGTTTGGAGAGTACGGAATACTTCTGAATTCCAAGGCTCTGGCCATTCCGTACCCCCGGTTTTCCGGTAGTTTCCGGTTTCCGGATGCATCAAAGGAGTCTTATTCGAAATCTGAATCCGAATCAAATAGTGCGATGACCAAACTAAACCGCTATTTTATAGACCATTCTGAGGATTTTGAATTTCTGGATATTCGACAATTTGAAAGTGATCTTGCCCTGGGAATGTATTTTGACTCCACCATCCCTTCAGGATCGGGCTTGGGGAGTTCAGGTGCCCTTTCAGCGGCAATTTATGACAGATACGCAGTAATTGGTGCTCCAAAGGATCTCCGGATTGTTAAATCAAACCTTGCAACCATAGAGTCTTGTTTTCACGGAGTTAGTTCAGGAATTGACCCTTTTATTTCCTGGATCTGTAAGCCGGTATTTTTCAGAAATATGAGTGATCCTGATACAACTGTTGACCTCTCCCCTTTTTTTAATACCTATACCCTGTTTTTGGTTAATTCTCACTCTCCCGGAAATACGGGCGCTCTGGTAAATCATTTCATGGAAAGATATCAGGAAGCAGGCTTCAAAGAATTGATCGATCAGGAATACATTCCGGTAATAAATCATACAATCGATGCACTTCTGGCATCCGATTTCAGTACTTTTGAAAATTTATTAGCCAGGTATTCAAAATTGCAGCTGGCTCATTTTCACAGGATGATCCCAGAGATGATGATTAATCATTTTAAGCATGGTATTGAGACCGGACAATTTTATTTAAAGATCTGTGGTTCAGGTGGTGGTGGATATATTCTCGGAATTTCGCGGGATCGTATAAAAGCTGAGGCCTATTTTAATTTAAACCAACTTGATTATACAGTTGTTGCACTGTAAATTTGATTGGCTATAAAACCTTTGGTATGGGCAAAATGAATTCTGTATTCGCAACTGGACACTGACCACTAATTAGTGTAAAGTCTCCTTCGGTTGAAAATTGTCATTTCAGAAGAGGAAAAATAATTGAAGATATTAATTAAAGGCATTTGAGCTACACGCCATTAGCCAAAAGCAAAATACTAATTTATTATATATATTTGAATATTAACAATATATGAGCACAACAACACGAAGACTTCCTGATTGGATGAAAACCCCTCTCCCATCCGGAAAGCACTATGTTGCCTTGAAAAACCTGGCTAATAACCAACAGCTGAATACCATTTGTGTCAGCGGAAACTGTCCCAACAAAGCGGAATGCTGGGGCGCATCAACAGCAAGTTTCATGATTCTTGGTGAAAAATGCACCCGCAATTGCCGGTTTTGCGATGTCAGGAATATGATTCCCGATGACGTGGACATGGAAGAACCTGTCCGGTTGGCAGAAACGATTAAAACCCTGAAGATCAAACATTGCGTGATAACCTCTGTCACCCGGGATGACCTTGAGGATGGTGGTGCCGCTTTCTGGGCCTTGACCATCAGAAAAGTAAAGGAGATCAATCCCGGAATTACAATGGAGACCCTGATACCTGACTTTTATGCCAATGCCGGTTTAATCCAGATAATTATTGATGCCAAACCAGAAGTAATTTCTCATAATATGGAAACAGTCCGCAGGTTAACCCCTAAAGTCAGAGATGTGGCACGTTATGAAAGAAGCCTTAAGGTGATCGAAATTATTGCCGCCTCTGGAATTGTCTCTAAATCAGGAATTATGGTGGGCCTTGGGGAAACTGAAGAAGAGGTGCTCGAAACGATGGACGACCTCCTTAAATCGGGCTGTAAAGTCCTGACAATCGGGCAATATCTTCAGCCATCTTCTCACCATCTTAAAATAGTGGAATTCATAAAACCTGAAATCTTCATTAAATACAGGGAAGCTGCCATCCAAAAAGGATTCAGTATGGTAGAAAGCAGTCCGCTTGTCCGGTCCTCGTATCATGCGGAAAAACATATTCACGCCTGACCTGTTATATAATAAATCATCTATGGTTAAATAATCACCGGGATAATTAGGAATTTGATTTAAGCATGGCTATTATTTCGTTGATTTCCAATTCGTTTTGGCCATTTAAATTGAAATTACTCATGAAAAAAATAACATATAGTAAAATTCTGGGTATCAGCAATCTGACTGAATCCACTTATATTCTGAAACTTGAAAAAGCAAATTTTGAATTTAAGGCTGGTCAGTATTTGGTTTTGAATGTACCCGGAGAATATAAGGCACGTGAATATTCAATTTACAGTCCGGAGGAGGCTCAAACAATTGATCTGTTAATTAAAGAGGTTGATAATGGCGAAGTTTCCAGGGAACTGAAATACATGAAAATCGGGACCAAAGTGGAAATAACAGGTCCATTCGGATTTTTTGTACTCCGGGATACCCCACCCGCAGCAAACAATCATTATACCTTTATTGCTACCGGCACCGGAATTTCGCCATTTCACAGCATTATCCTTTCAAATCCAGATCTTGATTACGAAATCATCCACGGAGTCAGACATGGTTATGAGGCTTATGATTCAAGCGATTACGAAGAAGATCGTTATAATTTATGTACCTCGCGTGAACATGGAGAAAGTTTTTATGGCCGGGTCACCCAATATCTGAAGAATAAGGGGGTTCGAAAAGATTCCATATTCTATATCTGTGGAAACTCAGGAATGGTTAATGAGGTGACTGAATTTCTCGAAAACCATGGAATCACTCCTGAAAATATCCGGACAGAGGTATTCTTTTAAAAGTAGCTGATTTTAAAAGTATAGACCATGTATTCAAAGTTTGATCCTACCCCTTGTGCGAGTTGCAACAGCCTTCATACTTGTACCGGAACGCCGCATTGCCCCTGTTTTGACTTACCTGTTCCTGAGGAGATACTTGAATACATTGCAAGTCGCTATGATGAATGTTTGTGCAATGAGTGCATTAATAAATTGAAAGTCAAATATATAGCATCATTATTCCCTTAGAAAAAAATCAGAATTAACTGAATTTAAAAATTTTCAGAATTAAAAAGCTTTAAAATGCTGGCTTTCCTTGCACCCACACTGAAATGTTAAGTTACAACCTATTTTTCAATAAATTCTGTTCATTCTCTAATTCTACAAATTCGGCTTCAAACTTTTTTATTCTGTCCATTCTGTATTTCTGTGAAATGATTTAAATTAGTACAACAATTGTCCGGAAAAATATTACTATGAAAATCTGGAAAGAAATTCAGCTTATTACTGATTCCGGTGAATTGGTGCCGGCTATCGCCCCATTGATTATATCCGCGAGCCGGTCAACCGACATTCCGGCTTTTCATTCGGAGTGGCTGATCAACAGGATTAACAAGGGTCATGCCTGTTGGGTGAATCGCTTCAATCCAACCAGACCTCGATATATCTCATTTCAGGAGACCCGGCTTTTTATCTTTTGGACCAAGAATCCTGCACCTATGTTGCCATCTCTACACTGGTTCGATAAACGCGGATACAATTATTATTTTCAATTTACTCTGAATAACTATGAAAAAGAAGGTTTTGAGCCCAATGTCCCACCTTTGGCTGAGCGGATTAAAACCTTTAAACAACTTTCAGGGTTAATCGGAAAACAAAGGGTAATCTGGCGCTTTGATCCTTTGATACTGAGCAGTCAACTTACAGTAAAAGAGTTATTAACAAGAATTGAAGAACTAGGAAACCAACTGATCAAATACACAAACAAACTGGTTTTCAGTTTTGGGGACATCCTCCGGTACCGGAATGTCTCTAAAAATCTGATGAGTGAAACTGATTTTTATACCAGTTCGACAATTCATCTCGCGGAATTTACCCTGGCTCAAAAAATTGAATTTGCTGAAGGAGTTCAGAATTACCTGCAGGAATGGAGAAAAAGTAATCCCGATTTTCAGATTGCGACCTGTGCGGAAGAGATTGACCTGGATAGATATCAGATCACACACAATAAATGTATTGATGACGATCTGATTGTTAAGCTTTTTGCAAAAGATAAAAAACTGATGGAGTTCTTCAGATTACCGTCATTGACAAACCAGCTTTTTGAACCCGGAATCCCTGTAAAAAGGAGGTATCTTAAAGACAAAGGTCAACGAAAGGCGTGTTGTTGCATTGTCAGTAAGGATATTGGCTCTTACAATACATGCGAACACCTCTGTGTTTACTGTTATGCCAACAGTTCGCCCCAGGCCGTAACGAAAAATCTTAAGAAAATTAATCCCGACTCGGAGAGCATTAAAGGTATCCGAAATTAAACCTCATATTCCAACATATTAATATTCACCTTATTCAGGGTTTTCAGCTTTTTCATATCCCCCACTCCCGGATTTTTTAGAGGTGAATTTGATTTGGCTTCAATAATTTTGTATGGCTCTATCGTGATTTTATGGCCCACAAAAAAAGCTGCCCATATCAGGGACAGCTTTTTTTATCTTGAAAATATCCTGTTATTTCCTCTTTTGGGGAACGTTCCGTTGTTTGGACATCTCCTCCAGTTTTGTCTGAAATTTAGATTTGGTAACCGGCATTTTTTGCTTGGCTTTTATCTGGGCATGGATTTGTTCCTCATTCACCAGTTTTTTAAAGATAAACATCTGAACAAAAGTAAATACCAGCGATAAGAAATAATACAAACTCAAACCCGAAGCATAGCTGTTAAAAATAAACAGGAACATTACAGGCATCATATACATCATGGTTTTCATCCCTGGCATCTGTTGTGTCCCGGCAGAACTCATTTCGTTATTATACTTCACATACAGGATGTTGGTAACCGTCATCAACAAGCAGAAAAGACTCACATGACTGCCATACCATGGGATTTCAAACGGAAGTGTCGCAATAGAATCAAATGAAGAAAGGTCATGTGCCCAGAGGAAGCTTTGTTGTCTCAGTTCGATGGAGATCGGGAAGAAATAGAACATCGCGATCAGGATTGGCATCTGAAAGAGCATTGGCAGACAACCTCCCATGGGGTTCACCCCGGCCTTCTTATAAAGCGCCATTACCGCCTGTTGGGATTCCATCTTCTTGTCTTCCCCGAATTTTTTCTGAATCTCTTCTATTTCAGGCTTTAACAACCTCATTTTAGCCTGTGAGATATAAAATTTATAGGTAAACGGAGCTACAATTAACTTAACGTAGATAGTCAACAGTAATATGATCAAACCAAAGTTCCCAATATATCTTCTGAGAAAATCAAATGCAGGAATAATGATATACTTGTTTACCCATCCAATTACTGTCCAGCCCAGTGACAGCTCCTCTTCCAGATTTACCTTATACTGTTTGAGGGTATTATACTGATTTGGACCAAAAAAGAACCTGGCCGGAAAAGTTTCACTTCCTGAATTATCCAAGGGAATCGTTAAATCAGCACTCATATCCGATACATAGGCAGGATCTTTATCCCTCTTTTTGGTGCTGATCTGGCCATTGAGGAATGCCTTATCGGCAATCAGTGCCGAAGAGAAGAAAAGTGTCTTAAAACTTACCCATTCAACTTTGGTAGACAATGCTTTAGATTCCGATTTAGTTGGGGCAATCTTATTTACTTCATCCTGGTAAAACTTATAATAGGTTGTGGCATAATTATCTTCACCAAACTTCGAAACTTTTTCCTGGCGCGGCATTTCCTGGGTCCACGCAAAATTGATGTAGTTCGAATTGGCTCCCATAACCTTTTTAAGTCCGGCTGTATGGATATCAAATCCAACCATAAAGGAGTTATATTTCAGAGAATAGGTGTATTCTACCATTACACCGTCTCCGGCTTTAAGTTGCATGGTAAGCGATTTGGAAGCTTCTTTCCCTTCAGTATTAAACTTCTCACGTCCCTCTTTCCCTTTTGAAACGGGGCTACCCGCAACAGTTATTAAGCTGTCAGTAACCGAAGGAACGAAAAAGAACTGATCGGTCTGAATACTTTTATTCTGAGAGAAGAAATTGAGTCCAAATCGGTTTTTATCACCATCGAAAAGGACAAGAGGTTCGCCATTGAACCTCTTATATCCCTTTAATTCAACACTATAGATCTTTCCACCTTTGGTTGATATCCTAACCTTCATCAGATTATTTTCCAGTGTGATAAAACGTTCGGTACCTTTAGCCGCATCTGAAAATACGCCATAGAGGCTTTTCAATTCATCATTTACCCCTATTTTGCCGGTACTATCCGATTTAATGGCTGTTGTCAGTTTTCCCTGGAGAGCTGCAGCAGCATCCCGGGCTTTACTGTCAGCCAGCCGGGCATTATCTGCTTCGACCTGAGCTATCGAATCTGTTTGTCGCTTTGCCGCCTCAATTTCCCGTTGAGATGGTTTGTTAAAATAACTAAAGGTTATCAGAATTACAAAAATCAGGGCAAGGCCTGTAATGGTATTTTTATCCATAAATTAAGATGATCGTATTTTTTATTTAGAATTATCGAGAACAGATTTTATAAAAGCTACAAATAAAGGGTGTGGCTGTAAGACTGTACTGCTGTATTCGGGATGAAACTGGACACCTACGAACCAGGGGTGGTCCGGAATTTCAATCACTTCAACCAACCTTGTCTCAGGATTTATTCCAACCGCTTTCATGCCGGCATCTTCAAATTTTTTCAGATATGCATCATTAAATTCGTAACGATGCCTGTGTCTTTCAGTGATTTTTGATCTTCCGTAGGCCAGATAAGATTTGGAATCCTTTTTAAGCTGACAGGCATAGGCTCCCAAACGCATTGTTCCACCCTTATCTGTAATCTCCTTCTGTTCTTCCATCAGATCAATGACAGGAAACTTCGTTCCACCATTCATCTCTGTTGAGTCGGCATCGCACATTTTCAACACATTACGGGCAAATTCAATCACTGCAATTTGCATTCCGAGACAGATTCCAAAGAAAGGTACCTTGTTCAGACGTGCATACCGAGCGGTAACAATCTTACCCTCAATTCCGCGGTGACCAAATCCAGGGGCAATGATTATTCCGGCACATCCCTTTAATTTCCGTTCAATATTCTCTTCGTTGATCCTTTCCGAGTGGACCCATTCTATAATAACCCTGCATTCGTTAGCCGCACCGGAATGTATCAGCGCCTCGCAAATCGATTTATAGGCATCGTGGAGTTCGACATATTTTCCGACAAGGGCAATTTTGACCTCTTTTTTTGGATTTTTAAACCGGAGTAAAAAACTGTTCCAATCCTTAAGATCGGGCGGATCTCCGATTGGAAGTCCTAATTTCTTAAGAACGATTTCGTCCAGCTTTTCCTCTTTCATTTTGATGGGCACTTCATAAATCGTTGATACATCAATCGATTCAATTACTGCCTCTTTATTTACGTTGCAAAAGAGGGCAACTTTCTCTTTCAATCCTGGTGATAAGGCATGCTCAGTCCGAAGGATCAGCACATCAGGCTGAACTCCGTTTTCGAGTAATGCTTTTACCGAGTGCTGGGTAGGCTTGGTTTTCAATTCACCGGTTGCCGAAAGATAAGGAACCAGTGTAAGATGAATAAACAATGCATCACTGCCCAACTCCCACTTCAATTGTCGAACTGCTTCGATAAAAGGTAATGATTCAATATCTCCGACAGTTCCTCCAATTTCAGATATAACGACATCAAATCGTTTCTTCGATCCCAGATATTTGATATATTTTTTAATCTCATCGGTGATATGAGGAATAATCTGGACTGTTTTCCCCAGGTAATCACCCCTGCGTTCCTTGTTAATTACTGACTGATAGATTCTTCCGGTCGTGACATTGTTTGCCTGGGAGGTAGGTGAATTTAGGAATCGTTCGTAGTGTCCCAGATCAAGATCGGTTTCGGCTCCATCTTCAGTCACAAAACACTCCCCATGTTCATAGGGATTAAGTGTTCCCGGATCAACATTGATGTAGGGATCCAATTTCTGAATGGTTACCTTGTATCCTCTTGCCTGAAGCAGTTTAGCAAGGGATGAAGCAATAATCCCTTTACCGAGTGAAGAGGTCACACCGCCTGTTACAAATATATACTTCGTTGTGGCCACAATTATAAATTTTTGTGCATTCTAAAAGTTTGCAAAGTAACGAATTTTAATCGGAAACATGTTATTCTACCATTAAAAATAGGTTACTTTCCTGTACTGAAAAGTTCAGGCCCGACTTGTACAGATCATTTACAAGTCGGGCCCGGACTGCATTTATACTACCAGCAAGGCATTAGTTGATCTCCTCCTGGGAATCGATAATCTTGAGCTTGTCCTTAAGGTAATCTATCTGAACTTTAATCTTTTCCATCTGTAAGTTTACCCCTTGAATCAGTGATTGCGCCCCCTTGCTGGCCCCAAAGAACCCGACATTATTTGCCAGTGTGTTGATATCATTTTCAAGTTGCTTCAGATGTTGGGCACACCGGTCACGCTCCATATTGATTTTAGACCAGCCACGAGGCTGGGAAGCCAGGTTCTCTATTTTGCTCTTGAATTTATAAAGTCCCATATCCTGATCATCTAATTTCAACTGATCAAAATGGTTGTCTATCAATGCATGATAACGGGCTTGTAACTCCTCCTTTTTACGGAATGGAACAAAACCGATCTCTGTCCATCGCTCCTGGAATTTTTTAAGCAGTTCGATATCCTCCTTTGGATTTCCGGTTGCCTTAAAGTTTTCAATTTCTGCTATAAGCGCCTTCTTGGCTTTATAATTCTCATCCTGATCCCCGGTAACACCTGAAAAATGAGTGGTTTTATGATTAAAGAACTCATCACAGGCACTTCTGAAACGCTTCCAGATCAACTCTGATTGTTTGCGCGGAACAGGACCTACATCTTTCCATTTTTTCTGCAGAGCAATAAGCTTATCGGTTGTGGCCTTCCAATCATCAGAATCTTTTAATTTTTCAGCTTGTTCGCAGATTTCCAATTTGAGAGCCAGATTTTTATTGAGCTGATCCTTACTTTTATTCCAAAAATTGCGTTTATTCTGGAAAAAAGCATCATTGGCGGCTCTGAATCGTTCCCAAACCTTCGCATTTTCCTTCCTTGGACCAAATCCTGAATTTTTCCAGGCTTCCTGCAGACCAATCACCTTTTCGGTAATATCGTTCCATTCACGGGGATTGTCTGACGTAAATTCGCAATATTGCTCGGCCAGTTCACAAAGCTCAACCTTCTTTTGTAATTGTTCTTTCTGAGAAGTTCGCTCCTGCTCAAAGAATTGCTGATAGCGCTTATTAATCAACGTAGTTGCAGATTTAAACCGCTCCCAAAGCTCCTGTTTACTTTCGCGCGGCACTGGTCCAATTTCACGCCATGACTCATGGAGCTTTTGGAGTTCTCTGAATGTCGATAACGCCTCAGCATCCGTTTTGGCAAGTTCTTCCGCCTTTTGACACAACTTGGCTTTTTCATCCATATTCCTGCGCAGATCAAGGTCTCTTAACTCCCGGTTGATCTTCACAAAATCATAAAACAACTCAACATTATAATGGTAATTCTCCCACAAATCTTTAACCTTGGTCTGGGGAACTTGTCCAATTCCCTTCCATTTATCCTGGAGATTATTAAACTCCTGGAAAGTCATATTTATAGATTCTTCACTGTTGATTAAAGATTTAATTTCCTCAATAATAGCAAGTTTTTTATGGTAATTATCCTCTTTTACCGCTTCCTGTTTTTTATTTAATTCTGCACGAAGATTTTTATATTCCCGAAGAAGGTCCTTCAATTCAACCTCCTGTATATCTTCCAATGGTTCAAATAATTCCTCATCATTACCCTGAGCAGTAAAGGCTGATTTTTGCTCCTGAATCTCACTGTTGCGAATTTTATAAAAACAACCTTTTATTGCCTCTGCGTGTGGCCTGATTTCTTCAGCAGTTCCCTCAGATAATATCTTTCTTAAGGTGTTAACCAATTGAACTTTACTGTAGGAAGAATAATCATGAATCGGGATTGCATGGGCATCCGGCTCCCTGTCGCTGAATAGATCGTCATCATCTTCTGAATCAACTGATACCTGAACGATCTGATCAATTAATGTAGTTTCAGCTGCATCTGCAACTTCAACCACTGGTTTTGGGATATTATCAAGGTTAATTACCGGTTCTGTAACCTCACTATCATGGAACAATATTTCGATGTTTTCAACCTTAATCTCGGAAATCGGTACTTCAGGAACTTTCAGCTCTTCAATTACTTCAGGAATTATAACAGCTTCCTGAGTTTTTGTTTTTACATCAGCCTCTACTATTACAGGAGTATCTATCACAACTTCAAATGCTTGCTCTTCAACTAATTCAGGAACATGCACTTCCATCTTTGCTTCGCGCTCTTCCAAAACTTCCTCTGCCGGAACATCTGCCCCCAATGGATCTGTTAATGTATCAGGTAGCTTGCCCGGTGTAGGTTCTACCTTTTCCATTAATACTACTTTTTCAGGTTCTGTTTTTCCAGGAGCCACCTCTGCAGGTGCTATTTGAAAGAAATTCAGCTTATTACTGATTCCGGTGAACTGGTGCCGGCTATCGCCCCATTAATTATATCTGCGAGCCGGTCAACCGACATTCCGGCTTTTCATTCGGAGTGGCTGATCAACAGGATTAACAAGGGTCATGCCTGTTGGGTGAATCGCTTCAATCCAACCAGACCTCAATATATCTCATTTCAGGAGGCCCGGCTTTTTATCTTTTGGAGC
>TBL_comb47_HYPODRAFT_10002362_pt1 | contig 23380 bp, 22 predicted proteins | sample TroBogypolimnion_40_FD_10682 | JGI IMG/M metagenome (IMG submission 10682)
GGCTACATCGCCCATGGCGGAAAGACGAAAAACCAGGATTTTCTTCATTTATAAGTGACTAAAGTGATCTAAATTGACTAAAGTTGGGAGTCCCCGCAATTCAAGTACTTAAAGTACTTTAAGTACTTTAAGTACTCTAGTCACTTCTTATTTGTATTGCTCGTAGCTTTTCTCTTCGAAAAGATTGGAACCGGTGATTTCATTAATTTTACGTTTCACATCCGACCTGTCATCGTTGATGAAGTACACGGATCTGGCAGTCTGAATAAAATCATCGCCAAAATCCCTGGCCCGTTCCAGGTCCCGGATGTGATCCTCAATGACCCAAAGTTGGGTGTTGATTTCGTACAACCGGCGGTACAGCGGATGTGATTTATCCAGAATCGTGCTCATCGCCTGGTTGACTACTTCGTATTCATTCCTCAGGTTGGCAAGTTTGCCCGGGTCTTTTATTCTCTCCAGTTTGATTTCGATAATGGTTAATTTATCTGCAATCTCACCGTTGCTCACTTCTAGTTTCATCTGTTTCTTTTTTGTTTTTCAATGGCCAAATGGAATACCCGGATATTCAGCCCTGATGGTAGAACAAAATCACATGGATATTTTATGGCTGGAACATTATGCAAAAGTAGCAATTAAATCTTTGTCCGATCTCCTGTTCAGGGAATCCGGAAGACATCGCGTGCAGAACCCTGGGCCGTTGGCATGATCAGGAGGTCGTCAATGTTGACGTGGGCAGGACGGCTTACCAGAAAAAAAATGGTCTCTGCGATGTCCTGAGGGGATAGCGGAGTGAAACCCTTGTAAACATTTTTTGCCCTTTCATCATCCCCTTTGAAACGAACATTGGAAAATTCGGTATCCACCATTCCGGGTGCGATGGTTCCAACCTTCACCCCGAATGGGAGAAGTTCGATGCGCATGGCGTGGGAGATCGCCTGTACGGCATGTTTGGTGCCGCAATAGACGCCACCGAGCGGATAAGCCTCTTTCCCGGCTATCGAAGAGATGTTGATGATGTGCCCCGATTTGCGGCTCTTCATCCATGGCACAACGCTTCTGGAGACGTAGAGAGCAAACCCTTGACATTGGTATCGATCATCCTTTCCCAGTCATCAATCTCTCCATTGTCGACCGTATCCATTCCCACGGCCAGACCTGCATTGTTCACCAGCACATCCACCGCCTTCCAGTTATCCGGCAGGCTATCCAGGGAAGAGTGAACCTGATCGGCCTTCCTGACATCGAAACAGAGCAGCAGGCATTTGACCTTGAATTTCAAGGCGAGCTCCCTTTCCAATTCAACCAGACGTTTGTTTCTGCGACCAGTCAGGATCAGATCAAAGCCATTGGCTGCCAGAAGATGGGAAGTGGCCGCACCAATTCCGGAAGTCGCGCCTGTGATGAGTGCAATTTTTGACATAGTGAATTTTTTGAGGAAGCTAAAATAGAAAAAACTGATTGTTATTTGGGTGGAATGCTGAAAAACATTCTTGCAGGGGATGGATTTGATCCTGAATTCAGTCACCTTTTCTAACCGCAAAACTCACTTCCGAAATTCAAATAGTGATTCATGATTCACTATTCCATTGTTTTTTGTTTCGACCTTTTAACCTGACAGTCATCCGGATCACTTTTCTGTCCGCGACATTCCAGTTCCATCTCCATTTATTTGGCTCCGGCAACTGTTCTTTCATTCAATTTGCGGCTTTTCCCGTGAATCAATTATCTTTGTAAAAAAACTGACAGGTCATGAGCGAAAATAGTCCGAAAACCTTCAACATTGATCAGATTCCCGAACCAGATGACGTGCAAAGCGTCATCTATTCGATGCTGGCCATCCCACATCTTTCTCCGGTAAATATTTTCAACGAATTTGCAGCCCCGGATCTGGATCCGTCTCAAATGAGCGGCGATAATTCGGACGATTCCGGAATTTTTCAATTGGATGACGAGGCGCAATTCTATTCATTGACCATCTACGCGGATCACCGCCGCCTGGCCATTGATCCGTTCACTGCCGCGCAAATACTCGTTGCTAAGGCGGTCAGAAGATTGGTGTGCTATGGTGCCGTTCCCGTTTCCATCAGCAGCTTCATGAACCATGTCGAGTTTGCAAACCCCATTGCCCAGGAGATGGTAATGGCTGCACGGCTTGGGTTGGACGCGGCTGCCAAGAGCTTTAACCTGAAATTTTCGCAACGCAAATTGCATTACGATTATTCGGGAGACCAGGGCTTTGTTCCCCCTACCTTGATCATCAGTCTTTTTGGAAAATTAAAAAGCAGAAATCAGCTTTTGTTGCCCAAATTCAGAAAAAAGGGAGACAACCTGTTGCTGGTTGGTCGTTCCTACAACGATATCAATGCCTCTGAGTACCTTGATTTTTATCACGAGGTCAAGGAGTGGCCGTTGATGAAATACAGCCTCTCCACGGAAAGCCGTCTACAGGAGATCATGAAGGAGGTCATTCAGAATGACCTCGTCATCTCTGCCTCGCCCGTCGGTATCGGAGGACTCTTTTTTACACTCCTGAGGAATGCCCTGCCGAATGATTTGGGCTTCGACATCACCACGGACGGAGAAATCAGAAGTGATGCCTTTCTATTCGGAGAGTCGATGGGGAGATACGTAGTTTCCGTATCCAAAGAAAAAGAGGATGAGTTTGTAGATTACCTTTTCGACAGAAAGATCCCTGTCATGACCCTCGGTCACGTAACCAAGGGAGAAATCAGAATCGATGACCAGTCGATGGGATTTGTCGACAAGGGTTTGGTCAGTGAAACAATAGACGATCTGGATGAGTGAAATAAAACCCTACCGGGATTCTACCGCTGCAAAGAAGGAGCAGATTGCAACCATGTTCGATCACATTGCTCCGAAATATGATTTTCTCAACCATACACTTTCCCTTGGCATAGATAAGTTGTGGCGCCGCAAAGCAATCCGGCTGATTTCGGGCTATTCACCTGCCACCATTCTGGACGTGGCCACAGGAACCGGCGATTTTGCCATTGCCGCCCTGAAATCGGGGGCCGTAAAGGTGACAGGGATCGACATTTCCAAAGAGATGGTGGCGGTGGGAAAGGAAAAAGTCAGGAAACTTGGACTCGAAGATAGAATTGAACTGATGGCAGGCGATTCGGAATCCATCCAGTTTCCGGATCAAAGTTTTGATGCGGCCACGGTTGCCTTCGGTGTCAGGAATTTCGAACACCTCGACCGCGGCCTGAATGAGCTGTTCAGAGTATTGAAGAAGGGAGGCACTGTTTGCATCCTTGAATTTTCAAAACCCCGCAACAAACTGGTAAAATTTGGATACAAATTGTATTCAAAATGGCTGATGCCAACCATCGGTCGATTTGTTTCAGGCGATCGTTCCGCCTATACCTATCTGCCCGAATCGGTGGAGGGATTTCCCGACGGAGAAAAATTCATTACTTTTATGAGGAAATCAGGCTTTGAGCAGATCCGGGAATACAGGCTGACGTTCGGGATTGCAACTATTTATCTGGGGATAAAGGATAATGGCTAAAGGATAAAGGAAAGAAGAGAAATGGGGAAAGGAAGGACATGGTTCTGTTTGGGTTTTTTGCTCCTTTTGTTGGGAGTTGGGAATCCTTTGTCGGCCCAGTTGACAAAAGATGAAAATCTCTCCCGCTTCGATGATCGTCCGCTCCACTTCGGATTTTATTTGGGACTCAATACGATGGATTACCGTTTTACCCATTATGATGATGTATTTCAGAATCCGGTTTTTAACCAGAATCCAACTTTGACACAAATGGCGGAGCCATTTTACAAGGGAGTGCACTCCTTCAAGGTTGAATCCTATCCCTTGAAACCCGGTTTCACGGTCGGGGGGGTCATCAACCTGAGAATGAACAAAGTGATTGATTTTCGGTTTACTCCCGGAATGACACTGGGCTCCAGACAACTGAAATATACAGCCAACATTGACTCGTTCATAAAAAGACAGGATGTTGGAGCGAAACTTTATCCGGGTCTCGCGTATGAGCAATACATGACCACTCCTTCTGCATACATCGACCTTCCGGTCGGATTCAGGTACAAGGGTTACAGAACCGGAAACCTCAGACCCTACATCTATCTCGGGGCAGCCTACAGAAGGGACCTGGAGAGCAAACGGATATCAGAAAGCGTGCTGCACCTGAACCGGAACGGATATTATGCGGAAGTTGCCTTTGGACTGGATACTTACTTCCCCTATTTCAGGTTCACGGGAGAGTTTAAATATTCGTGCGGGCTCAACAACCTGGTCAGGCACGATGCTGATGTGAATTCTTCAAACCCGTTACCCTATTATGGTTATATTTTGAAAAGCCTGAAATCCAATATCTTTACCNTGATTTTCTATTTTGAATAATCCCACCTTTTCGGCTCATNCGAAGTGAGCTTTTCGTAAATTGCTTGCAGGAAACCAATCGCTGCCGCAAAAAAAATCAATCCGAATTTAAATGAAAAAAGAACTCAATATTGCCGTTTCACCGGCCGAGGCAGGTGAACAGGAGAAACTCAGGGAGGTTGTCGCTGCCAACCTGAAAATTGAGAAAGAGCGTATCTTTCAGATCACGGTTGTCAGACACTCCATAGATGCCAGGAATGCAAGAATTCGCATCAACCTCTCCCTGGAAATAACCATCGATGAGGTTCCGGAGAAGATAGGCCGACCGCATTTTGATTATCCCTTCGTGGGAAATAGAAAACCTGTGGTGATTGTGGGAGCCGGACCTGCCGGATTGTTTGCCGCACTTCACCTGATTGAAATGGGATTCAAACCCATCATCCTGGAAAGGGGAAAAGAGGTAAATGAAAGGAAAAAAGACATAGCGGCCATTCACGGCGAACACCTCATCAACCCGGATTCCAACTATGGTTACGGAGAGGGTGGCGCGGGCACTTTTTCGGATGGCAAGCTTTATACCCGCTCCAAAAAGCGCGGAGATGTCAGGAAAGTTCTTGAGGTGCTCAATTTTCACGGGGCTCAGGATGAAATTTTGGTGGAGGCACATCCGCACATCGGCACCAACGTTTTGCCAAAAGTGATTGGCGCCATCCGTGAAACGATCGAGCGGGCGGGAGGCGAATATCATTTCAACTCCAGGGTAACCGATTTAATGCTCGATGGTGACCGAATCAAGGGAGTGGTGCTCCAGAATGGCGACAGGGTAGATGGAATCGCAGTCATTCTGGCCACCGGACATTCCGCACGAGATATCTATTATTTGCTTCAAAAAAGAGACATTCAGCTGGAGGCAAAGAGCTTTGCCCTAGGTCTCCGCATCGAGCATCCGCAGGAGTTGATAGACAAAATTCAATACCACGGAACTGCCAGGGGAAAATACCTGCCTCCCGCCGCCTATACGATGGTCGAACAGGTTGGCGACAGGGGTGTCTACTCCTTTTGCATGTGTCCTGGTGGTGTGGTCGTGCCTGCTGCCACTGCACCTGGCGAACTGGTGGTGAACGGGATGTCTCCCTCCAGCCGGGGGGGCAAATTTGCCAACTCCGGCATGGTTACGGAGATCAGACCCGAGGATCTCCCGAAAGAATTTCAGCGTTTTGGCCTCTTCGCCGGACTCGAATTTCAGCAGGCTGTCGAGAGAAACTGTTTTCAGGCAGCGGGTGAAAGTCAGCTGGCTCCGGCACAGCGACTGTCAGATTTTACCAACAACCGCAAAAGTGCGACACTTCCCGAAACATCCTACCGGCCAGGCATCACACCTTCGAACATCGGCGACTGGCTGCCGGGTTTTGTGACCACCCGTCTGCGGGAGGGATTGTTTAAGATGGGTCGCAAAAGCAGGGGATACCTGACCAATGAAGCCATCGTGATGGGGGTCGAAAGCCGCACCTCCTCGCCGTTGCGCATTCCCAGATCGGACGAAACCATGGAGCAAATTCAGGTCAAAGGTCTTTTCCCTTGCGGGGAAGGTGCAGGATATGCTGGAGGAATTGTCTCGTCGGCAGTGGACGGTGAGAGGGTAGCGGAAATGATTGGGCAACTTTTCAAGCCTTGAAGGTTTCAATAACCTTGAAGGTTCCGAAAGTCTTCAGGGTTTAATTTGTCTCCGAATTTCTGCGCAGACAATGGCGGCTGATACGCTGACATTCAGTGATTCCAACTCCCTGTTTCCTTCAGGATAGGAAGGGATGGAGATTTTCTTCGTCAGGAAGGGAATAAGTTCCTGCGAAATGCCCTTCCCTTCGCTGCCCATCACGATCAGGGCATCCTTTGCCAAGTTTGTTTTAAAAAGGTTTTCTCCTTCCATGAAAGTACCATAAACAGGGATTTTATTCTCAACCGCTTCGCCCAGAAAATTGATCAGATCGATGTAATACACCTTAACCCGGGCAAGGGCACCCATCGTGGCCTGCACACATTTTGGATTGTAAAGATCGGCACACGATGCGGAACAAAAAACGCCGGACAGGCCAAACCAGTCTGCCGTTCGGACGATGGTACCGAGATTTCCGGGATCCTGAATCCCGTCCAAAACGAGGTTGACTCCTTTGAAAGTCTTGGAAGTGATCTTGGCAACCTCGGGAATACAAAACAAGGCCAATACCGAGGATGGATTCTTAAAGGAAGATATTCGTTCCATCTCCTTGCCCGAAAGCCTAACTGCCATTTTTTCAACGCTGCCAGCCTCCAGTGCGGCCATGCCTTCATCGGTGACATACAACTCTTCCAGCATCAGTGCAGTTTTTAACAGATCAAAAACCAGCTTTTCACCTTCTGCTACAAAGCATCCAGCTATTTCACGCTCCTTTTTGTGAGCAAGTGAACGGATAAAATCTATCTTTTGTCTGGAGATCATCAGCGTGAACAGTTTAATTGTTCCAAAAATAATCCATTTTTAATTAACAGGGTTGATTATCTTTGCTTTAGTTTTTTAGGCAGGACAAATTGAAGAAAATCTTCACATACGGAGTTGTTACAGCAGGAATGATCCTGTTTTTATTTTTGATAGTTGGCTGTCAAACAAATAAATACGTCCCTGAAAAAAATTACCTGCTTTCCAAGGTAGTCATTCAGACAGACAAAAAGATTATTGACAAGAATACCCTGAAGAGCTACCTGAAACAAAAACCCAATACGCGCATTTTTGGTTTTTGGAGATTTCACCTTGGATTGTACAACCTTTCCGGTAAAAACAAGGAAAATGGATGGTTGAAGCGGATAGGGGAGGCTCCTGTCATCTATGATCCCTACCTGACCACCAAGACCAGGGAGGAGTTTGAACGATACATGCACAGCAAGGGATACTTCAATGCGGTGATCAGCGACAGCGCCATCCTGAAATCAAATGGGAAGGCAGTGGTATACTATTACGTCCAGGCCAACCGGCCCTACACCATTCGTTCCTATGAAACGGTCATCAGGGACGATTCGCTGCGACATCTGCTGTCCAAATCCGGTAATGAGAGCCTGATCAAGCCAAAGGCCCTGTTTGATTCTGATTTGCTTGGGACCGAGAGTCAGCGGTTGCTGAAGAAAATCCAAAATGAAGGGTTTTACAAATCGACCAAAAATATCTTTTACTTTGAAGCCGATTCCCTCCGAAAAGATCGTAGTGTTGACCTTAAACTGGTGATAGAGAAGGAGAGTATCGGCGATTCCACAGATCAGATACTGAAGAGAAACCACGAACGTTATACCTTTAGAAATTTCTATTACCTGAATGAGAAGGACATACAAACTTCACTTTTCTCAGAGAATGGAGCCGTCGACACGGTGAGGAATGACACCTTGCGTATCGGTCACCACTTTTTTGTTTCCAGGAAAATCAGGAAACTGAAACCTGACCTGTTGATGAATGCCAACCATTTGGCAGATAAAAAATTTTACAGCGCAGCACTTGTCGACAGGACCTACAATGAATATTTTGCCTTACGACTTTTCAAATTGGTAAACATCCGTTTTGTAGAAACCGGACAAAAGGATGCTGAAGGATATCCCATGCTGGATTGCTACATCCAGCTGACCCCCAGTTTGAGTCAATCCTACAGTGCCAGCATCGAAGGAACCAACTCCCTCGGAAATTTTGGACTGGCCGGCAATCTTGGATATCAGCACAAAAATCTCTTCCGCGGAGGTGAAATTTTCGATCTTCAGTTCCTGGCTGCCACGCAGAAGCAGAGCTATGGAGTTGGAGATTCAGCCACCACCTTCAATTCAGTCGAAACCGGGGTGGATGCAAAGATCACCATTCCAAAATACATAGCGCCTTTTCTGAAAACCAATTTTTTCAGATTCTCCACACCGCAAACCTTCTTCAACATCTCCTACGACTACCAGAAAAGACCCGATTATACCCGCACCATTGCCCGTTCAGCCTTTGGATACCAATGGAAGTCTTCGGAGTTTGTAACGCATCGAATCAATGTATTGGATATCAATTTAGTAAGAATGTTTGCACTCGATTCTGTCTTTCTGAACCGGATCGAGAACCTGTACATCAAAAGTTCTTACATCGACCATTCCATTACGGCTTTTAATTACTCCTATACCTTCAGTACACAGTACCAGAAGAAAATGGACTATGAAGTTTTCAAATACGACATTGAAACGGCTGGGAATGTACTTTTTCTGGTCAATCAGGCCCTGAACCGTTCAAAGTATCTCTCGGAAGGAGGCACGATCCAGCAATATCACCTCTTGAAAACACCCTTCGCCCAGTACGTCAAATTTGAGGCAGAGTACCGCAAGGCAATTATGGGTGGAAATTACAATGGATTGGCCATACGGGCTTTTGGAGGTGCGGCTTTTGCCTACGGCAATTCGGACCAGATCCCATTCGAACGAAAATTCTTCTCCGGAGGTGCAAATGGCATCAGGGCCTGGCCGATTCGTACCCTGGGACCGGGCTCCTATCAATCGAGTCCCAACGAATTTCCGAACCAGTCGGGCGACATCAAACTGGAGGCCAATGCCGAATACAGGTTCAAAATGGTGGGAGCCCTTGAAGGGGCTCTCTTCTGTGACATGGGCAACATCTGGTCTGTGAAGGACAACCGTCCGGGAACGGAATTTCGCTTCAACAGCTTCCTGAGGGAGATTGCCATTGGTTCCGGTGCCGGTCTTCGCTATGACTTCAGTTATGTCATCATGCGGCTTGATATGGGTGTTAAAATGCACGATCCCTCCCTGACTGAAGGTGCAAGATGGATCTCGCCGAACGATTATTTGAAAAAGGGCAACATCAACTTCGTTTTTGGTGTTGGTTATCCATTTTAAAAGGCCTTCTCATTCTTTTTTTTCCTCAGAATTCCTTAACTTGAGTAGAAAAACAGCCAAGTGTTTTTCAGGCAGCTTCGCGAAATTTTTATTTTCTCCGGCAGGGAAAGAAACGGGATCTTGTTGCTCCTGTTTCTGCTGCTTTTTGTGCTTTCTGCAGATTTGTTGCTTCCTCTTATCTGGAAAGAACCGGTTTGTGACACGACTGCCTGGCGCGAAAAGGCGGAGGCCTATTTTGCAGGAATTGCCTCGGCAGGCGACTCGGCAAAAGCTCAATTTTCCGGGAAGATCGATCCCAACCAGGTGAAGGTTTCCATGTTGTTGCAAATGGGGATTCCGAAAGTCCTTGCCCTCCATTGGGTCGGGTATCTTGAAAAGGGAGGCCATTTCAAAAAGAGGGAGGATTTGTTGAAGGTGTATGGCATGACTCCTGAAAAATTTGAGGCCCTGAAGGAACATCTGGTTTTCTCCGCTCCACAGGATTCAACCCCGCAACACTCTGTTCCCTTCGTAAAGCCGGTTGAAGCCGCTGCACCACTCCGCCGGGATACCCTAAGGAGCCGCCCGGTTCAACGTCGCAAAATGGAGGTTGTGGAGGTCAACAAGGCCGATTCGGCGCAGTTGGAGGCGCTTCCCGGCATCGGCCCTACCCTGGCTTCGAGGATCATCAAATACAGACGGTTGCTGGGAGGTTATCACGATGTGCCCCAAATCAGGAAGGTGTACGGCATGACGGAGGAGCTTTGGCAGCGCTCTTCCCCCCATCTGACAGTCGATTCTGCTGGTATCAGCAAAATAGGGATCAATTTTCTCTCCCTGAACGAACTGGCCCATCATCCCTACATCGGATTTAAATATGCCAAAAAAATTATCAAAATGAGAGATACGGTTGGCAAATTCACTTCGGTGGAGGAGCTGGCAACCATTTTTTCTCCGGATTCCCTGCATCAACTCCGGCCTTATCTCTCTTTGACAGCCACAGAAAAGTGATTTTTTCAGGTTTTTAATAAATTTATAAACAAATCTTGCATCTATCGAGTAATATTTCTAAATTTGCGACCCGAAAAGACAAAGAACAAAGTAAAAAATTTAAGTATGATTGTTATTCCTATCAAAGACGGTGAGAACATCGAACGTGCACTGAAACGTTTCAAAAGAAAATTTGAGAAGACAGGTGCTGTAAAAGAACTTCGTGGCCGTCAAGCCTTTGAAAAACCTTCCATCACCCGTCGTACGGAGATCAAGAAGGCAATTTACATTGAGCAATTGCAACGTTCAGAAGATAATTGAGGATTAATTGTTGAAAATTGTGTTTTGAAGGATATTTTTTTGTAAATTCCTTCCGATTTCAATTTTCGTTTGGATGCAAGACATCGGGCATTTTCTCAGTTTTTTAAAATATGAAAAGCGGTATTCCGATCATACGGTAACTGCCTATGAAAAAGACCTCGACCAATTCATACTGTTCGGCAGTGAAATGGTTGAGGATTTTTGCTTAGTGGAGGCGGATCACCATTTAATCAGGCAATGGGTGATTTCGCTGATGGACCAGGGCATGACTGTTGTAACTGTCAAACGTAAAATTTCCACCCTTCGGTCGCTTTACAAATTTCTGCTTCGCGAAGGTCTGATAAGAAAGAATCCTACAGAATTGGTGATGGTTCCCAAAATTGGGAAGAAGCTGCCTCATTTTGTGCAAGAGGAGGAGATCAATAAATTGATGGACACTTCCTATTTTCCCGGCGATTTCGCCGGACTACGGGACAAGGCTGTCGTTTCACTTTTTTATGGTACCGGAATGAGACTGGCAGAGTTGAAGGGTATCAGGATGTCTGATCTTCAATTGCATGAAAAGGTGGTTAAGGTGCTAGGGAAAAGGAACAAGGAGCGTCTGATCCCATTTCCGGCAGAAACAAGTTTTGACCTCGTTGCGTATACAAAGGTAAGAAATGAACTTTTTGGGGACTCGAACAGTTTTCTTTTTGTGACGGACAAGGGAGAACAGACCTACGACAAACTCCTTTACAGGATAGTGAGGAAATACCTTAGTCTGGTAACCACACTTGAAAAGCGAAGTCCGCACGTTTTGAGACACAGTTATGCCACCCATCTGCTGAACCGCGGCGCTGATCTGAATGCCATCAAGGAGTTGCTTGGGCACGCCAGTTTGGCTGCTACCCAGGTATACACCCATACCACGTTCGAAAAATTAAAGAAGATATACAACCAAGCTCATCCAAGAGCGTAAAACAAGAGGAGGAACGATTATGGACGTAAAAGTACAAACAGTTCATTTTAAGGCCGATCAGAAGCTGATTGACTTTTGTGAGAAACGGTTAAACAAGCTGGATCAGTTTTTTGACAGTGTCATTGGTGCGGAGGTAATGCTGAAGCTCGAAAAAGACGAGGATCGTGAAAATAAAGTGAGCGAAATCAAACTTTCGGTACCGGCCAACGATCCTTTGTTTGCCAAGAAACAGGCCAAAACATTTGAAGAAGCCATTGACCTGACAGTTGAAGCGTTGAAAAAACAGATGGAAAAATACAAAACCAAAACCAATAACAAATAATTTTAAAAAAAGTCAGGCGATTTGATTTTAAGAAAAAAAAATAGTTTAAATTTGCAAACCATTTTTGAAGAGTAAAAATCGGAGAAAATGGTTTGCTCTTTGGAATTGATGATGTTCTTGTCGCAATGGCAGAATCCTGAAAAGGGGAGATACCAAAGCGGCCAACTGGGGCAGACTGTAAATCTGCTGGCGTATGCCTTCGTAGGTTCGAATCCTGCTCTCCCCACCATAGCGCGAGACAGATCTTCTGGGGCGTAGTTGAGCAAAAATGCGGGAGTAGCTCAGTTGATAGAGCATTAGCCTTCCAAGCTGAGGGTCGCGGGTTTGAGTCCCGTCTCCCGCTCCAATTTGCTTTAATATTCTTAGTGAGAGACCACTAAGCGTGGTAGGGTTGTGAGTGAAAGGCTCGCAGCCTATTGGTTTGAAAAGAGATTAGATGAACTGAAATATAAAACTAGAAATTAAAATTATTTATTATGGCAAAAGCACATTACGACAGGTCTAAACCCCACGTAAACATCGGTACTATTGGTCACGTCGACCACGGTAAAACTACGCTTACCTCTGCGATTACAATGGTATTGAACAAAAAAGGACTTTGCGAAGTGAAGTCTTTCGATTCTATCGACAACGCTCCTGAAGAAAAAGAGCGTGGTATTACCATCAACACTGCCCACGTTGAGTATGCAACGGCAAATCGTCACTATGCTCACGTTGACTGCCCGGGTCACGCTGACTACGTGAAGAACATGGTTACCGGTGCTGCCCAGATGGACGGTGCCATCATCGTGGTAGCTGCAACAGACGGTCCTATGCCTCAGACCCGCGAGCACATCCTGCTTGCACGTCAGGTAAACGTTCCCCGTCTGGTTGTTTTCATGAACAAAGTTGACATGGTAGAAGATCCTGAGATCCTCGAACTGGTTGAGATGGAAATTCGTGACCTGCTTACTTTCTACAACTTTGACGGCGACAATACTCCTGTTATTCAGGGTTCTGCACTTGGTGCGCTGAACGGCGAACCACAGTGGGAAGACAAAGTGATGGAACTGATGGATGCAGTTGACAGCTGGATTCCAATTCCACCCCGTGACGTTGACAAACCGTTCCTGATGCCTGTTGAGGACGTATTCTCCATCACTGGCCGTGGTACAGTAGCTACAGGTCGTATTGAAATGGGCAAGATCCACACAGGTGACGAAATTGAATTGATTGGTCTTGGCGCTGAAAACCGCAAAACCGTTTGTACAGGTGTTGAGATGTTCCGCAAGATTCTTGATGATGGACAGGCTGGTGACAACGTAGGTTTGTTGCTTCGTGGTGTTGACAAGAAAGAGATCAAACGTGGTATGATCCTGGCGAAAACAGGTTCAATCACTCCTCACACAACTTTCAAGGCTGAGGTGTATATATCCTGAAAAAAGAAGAAGGTGGTCGTCACACCCCATTCCACAACAAATACCGTCCACAGTTTTACATCCGTACACTGGACATCACAGGCGAGATCAATCTTCCTGAAGGAACTGAAATGATTCTTCCCGGTGACAACGTTACCATTACGGTTGAACTGATCTATCCTGTTGCATTGAACCTTGGTCTTCGTTTCGCTATCCGCGAAGGTGGACGTACGGTAGGTGCCGGTCAGGTTACTGAAATTTTGAAGTAAGCTGAAGTAAAATAGTTCAAAAATAGAGACGTCCCGGACTTCTGTCCGGGACGTTTACAACGGACAGCTTGTCGGAAGCAGAGGTAAGTTCGACTCTTCCTGTCCGGCTAAAAATATATTCAAAATTTTTCCAATGAAATTAACGAATTATTTCACTGAATCCTACACCGAACTTGTTCAGAAGGTCTCATGGCCAACCTGGAGTGAGTTGCGGGGTAGTGCTGTAGTCGTATTAGTTGCTTCCCTTATAATCGCACTGTTAATTTTCGGCATTGACATCACTTTCAGAGGTTTCATGCGCGTGGTTTACAGTTTTTTCTATTAATTTTTCCTGGAGAGATCCCTAATGAGCGAAAGTCAACACAAATGGTATGTTCTCAGAGCCATCGGAGGTAAAGAGAAGAAGGTAAAGGAATATATCGACAATGAGATAGCCAATGGCGGTCTTCAGGATTCTGTTTCTCAGGTCTTAATTCCAACTGAAAAGGTTTTTCAGATTCGCAATGGAAAGAAAGTTGCAAAAGATCGCAATTTTTTCCCCGGATACGTTTTGATTGAAGCCGCTTTGGTGGGAGAAACCTCGCACAAGCTCAGAAACATTCCCAATGTAATCGGTTTCCTTGGAGATACCAAGGGCGGTGATCCCGTCCCCATGCGTCTTGCGGAGGTGAACAGAATATTGGGCAAGGTGGATGAACTTCAGGAGAGTGGTGAAGATTTCGATGTACCATTCTTCGTTGGTGAGACCGTAAAAGTGACCGACGGACCATTTAACGGTTTCAACGGAACCATTGAGGAAATCAATGCGGAACGTAAGAAACTGAAGGTAATGGTTAAGATTTTCGGTCGTAAAACCCCCTTGGAGCTTAGCTTTATGCAAGTGGAAAAGGAGTAAAGTAAATTTTTTTATAAAACGTTATGGCTAAAGAAATTGCTGGATTTATCAAATTACAGATCAAGGGTGGTGCAGCAAATCCTTCACCTCCTGTAGGTCCCGCATTGGGATCGAAGGGTGTGAACATCATGCAGTTCTGTAAAGCATTCAACGCCAGAACCCAGGAACAGGCCGGCAAGGTATTGCCGGTAGTTATTACGGTTTTTGCGGACAAGTCTTTCGACTTTGTCGTAAAAACGCCGCCTGTGGCCATTCAATTGCTGGAGTATTCGAAGGTCAAATCAGGATCTGCGGAACCTCACGTCAAAAAAGTTGGATCGGTTACTTGGGATCAGGTAAGAGAGATTGCAGAGATTAAGATGCCAGACCTTAATTGCTTTTCGGTTGAAGCAGGTATGCGCATGGTAGCAGGTACTGCAAGAAGTATGGGGATAACCGTAACAGGTCAATCACCTTTTAATAACTAATAAAAGTTAAGGTTAAATGGCAAAAGTTACCAAGAATAAGAAAGCTGCATTGGAGAAACTCGAGGCCGGGAAATTCTATGAACTTCGTGATGCTGCCAAACTGGTGAAGGAAATAACCTTTACAAAGTTTGACGCCTCCGTCGACATTGATGTCCGGTTGGGAGTAGATCCTCGGAAAGCTAATCAGATGGTTCGTGGTGTAGTAACTTTGCCCCATGGAACAGGGAAAGAGGTACGTGTTCTGGCTTTGGTTACTCCTGACAAGGAAGCCGAAGCAACAGAAGCAGGTGCCGATTTTGTAGGTCTTGACAATTACATCGACAAAATCAAAGGTGGTTGGACAGACGTAGATGTCATCATCACCATGCCCCCTGTGATGGGAAAAGTAGGTGCGTTGGGTCGTATTTTAGGTCCCCGTGGCTTAATGCCCAACCCCAAAAGCGGTACCGTTACCATGGAAGTCGGCAAAGCCATCAAAGAAGTCAAGATGGGTAAAATCGATTTCAAGGTTGACAAGTTCGGTATCGTACACACTTCCGTCGGCAAAGTCTCTTTCGACCCAATCAAGATTGTGGAAAATGCAAAGGAATTTGTTCACACGATTCAGAAATTAAAACCATCAGCTGCTAAAGGTACTTACATCAAAAGTATTTACCTCTCTAGCACCATGAGTCCCGGCATTCAGGTAGAGCCTAAATCCTGCCTGGAAAGTTAAAAAGTTGCAATGAAAAGATCAGATAAATTAGAGGTTATTCAACAATTGACCAATGAGATCAATTCATACAGCCATTTTTACATTGCCGATATCTCAGGTCTGAACGCCGAGGTTACGAGTAATCTGAGAAGATTGTGTAACAAGCGCGAAGTAAAACTGGTTGTAGTTAAAAATAAACTGCTCCGTAAAGCATTGGAAAATTCTACCAAGGATACTGCCGAACTTTACGATGTACTTAAAGACAATACTTCCGTATTATTCTCCAACACCGGAAATGTTCCTGCCAAACTGATCAAGGAGTTTGCAAAAAAGAACAAAAGACCGATTTTCAAAGCTGCATTCGTCGAAGAGTGCGCCTACATTGGAGAGAATCAACTGGATGCATTGGTTGATATCAAATCAAAAGAAGAACTTATCGGTGGCATCATNTCCCTGTTGCAATCGCCAATCAAAAACGTTGTTTCTGCTCTCCAATCAGGCGGTCAGACCATCGTAGGCGTATTGAAAACTTTGGAAGAACGCAACGCATAAGACAAATTATTAGTAAGAAAAAACAATCCATTAATATTTAAAATCTCAAGTAGTATGGCAGATCTTAAAAAACTTGCAGAAGAATTGGTTAACCTGACTGTCAAAGAAGTTAACGAACTTGCAGGTATCCTCAAATCAGAATACGGAATTGAACCAGCCGCAGCAGCAGTTGCAGTGGCAGCAGCACCGGCAGCAGCCGAAGCTGCAGAACCGGTCGAAAAAAGCGAATTTGACGTTATCCTGAAATTCGGCGGCCAGTCCAAACTTGCTGTTGTAAAATTGGTTAAAGACCTTGCAGGTATCGGTTTGAAAGAAGCAAAAGATTTGGTCGATGCAGCACCAAAAGCGATCAAAGAGAAAGTTTCAAAAGAAGAAGCAGAATCACTGAAAGCTGCGCTTGAAGAAGCCGGAGCTGAAGTCGAAATCAGATAGGGATTGACCTGTCCTATAGGTTATACGGTTTAGGATCCCTTCCCGGGATTCTAAACCTTTTTATGTTTTTATTTTGGTTCCTTAATTTGGTAGCTAATGCCCTCAATGAATATACAACAAAGGATTAGTTTTGCGTCCACCAGAAGCAGATTTGAATACCCCGATTTCCTGGAGGTTCAGATTCAATCTTTCAAAGAATTTTTCCAATTGGGAACCTCTCCGGAAGACCGCAAGATGGAAGGTCTTTTCAAGGTTTTTCAGGAAAATTTCCCCATTTCCGATACCAGAAATAATTTTGTTTTAGAGTTTATTGACTATCAGGTCGATCCTCCAAGATACAGCATTGAAGAGTGTATCGAGCGCGGACTCACATTCAGTGTCCCGTTAAAAGCCAAGCTTAAATTGTTCTGTACCGATCCTGAACACGAGGATTTTGATACCGTGGTTCAGGACGTCTATCTCGGGACCGTTCCCTACATGACCCAAACCGGATCCTTCGTGATCAACGGTGCCGAAAGGGTCGTAGTTTCCCAGCTTCACCGTTCTCCCGGCGTATTTTTCGGACAGAGCGTCCACGCCAACGGTACCAAGCTCTATTCTGCCCGGGTCATTCCTTTCAAGGGATCCTGGATAGAATTTGCCACAGACATCAACAACGTGATGTATGCCTACATCGACAGAAAGAAGAAGTTACCTGTAACCACTCTTTTGCGTGCGATCGGATACGAAAGCGATAAAGATATTCTGGAAATTTTTGACCTCGCAGACGAGATCAAAATTTCAAAAGCAGCCCTGAAAAAGGTGGTTGGACGAAAACTCGCTGCCCGCGTTTTGAAGACCTGGGTGGAGGACTTCGTAGATGAAGATACCGGTGAGGTGGTCTCCATCGAAAGAAATGAAGTAATTGTAGACCGTGAGGTGATCATCACCAACGAACACGTGGATGAAATCCTGGAATCCGGTACCAAAACCATCCTTCTTCACAAGGAGGATGCCGTGAACGGAGACTATGCCATCATCTACAATACCCTGCAGAAAGACCAGTGTAACTCCGAAAAGGAGGCTGTGCTTTACATCTACCGACAGCTCAGAAATTCTGAACCACCGGATGAGGCCACTGCAAGGGATGTCATCGACAAGCTTTTCTTCTCCGAAGTACGTTACGATTTGGGAGAAGTTGGCCGATACAGGATCAACAAGAAACTGGGTCTGAACATAGAGATGACTACTCGTGTGTTGACCAACCACGACATCATCGAGATCATCAAATACCTGATCAAACTGGTCAATTCCAAGACCGATGTCGACGACATCGACCACTTGTCAAACAGGCGTGTGAGAACCGTCGGAGAGCAAATGTTTACCCAGTTTGCAGTTGGTTTGGCCCGTATGGCCAGAACCATCCGTGAAAGGATGAACGTTCGCGACAACGAAGTATTCACGCCGATCGACCTGATCAACTCCAAGACTCTTTCTTCGGTCATCAACTCCTTCTTCGGTACCAATGCACTCTCGCAGTTCATGGACCAAACCAACCCGCTGGCAGGAAATGACGCACAAGCGTCGTATGTCTGCCTTGGGACCCGGCGGTCTTTCGCGTGAAAGAGCAGGCTTCGAGGTACGTGACGTTCACTATACCCACTACGGCCGTTTGTGCCCGATTGAAACGCCGGAAGGACCAAACATCGGTTTGATCTCCTCCCTTTGCGTGTTTGCAAAGATCAACAACCTGGGTTTCATCTCCACTCCCTACCGGAAGTCAGACAATGGTCAAGTCAATCTCAACAACGACGACGTTACCTACTACACGGCGGAAGAGGAAGAGGGAAAAATCATTGCGCAGGCCAATGCGCTGATAGATGCCGATGGACGTTTCATCAATCACAAGGTGAAGGCTCGTCTGGATGCTGACTACCCGCTGGCCAACCGCGAAGATGCCGACCTGATGGACGTAGGTCCCAACCAGATTGCCTCCATTGCGGCCTCGCTGATTACCTTCCTGGAGCACGATGATGCCAACCGTGCCCTGATGGGTTCGAACATGATGCGCCAGGCGGTTCCGCTGATGCGCCCCGAATCTCCCATTGTTGGTACCGGTCTGGAGCGCAACATCGCCAAGGACGCCCGTATCAACATCGTGGCCGAAGGCCCGGGAATCATCGAATACGTGGATGCAGACAAAATTGTGGTCCGCTACGACATGACGGATGAAGAGCGCTATGTCAGTTTCGATCTGGAAACAAAAACATATATTTTACCAAAATACAAGAAGACCAACCAGGGTACCTGCATCGACCTTAAACCAATGGTTAAAAAGGGAATGCGCGTAGAGGCAGGCGACATCATGACCGAAGGTTATGCCACGGCCGGCGGTGAGCTTGCCCTTGGACGCAACCTGAAGGTGGCCTTCATGCCATGGCAGGGTTACAACTACGAGGATGCCATCGTGATCTCCGAAAGGATCGTTCGTGACGACATTTTCACCTCCATTCATGTGGATGAATATTCCCTTGAAGTACGTGATACCAAGCGTGGCTCCGAAGAGTTTACCTCCGACATCCCGAATGTCAGCGAGGAGGCAACCCGCAACCTCGATGAGAACGGTCTGATCCGAATCGGTGCCATCGTAAAACCTGGCGATATCCTGATTGGAAAGATTACACCGAAAGGGGAGTCTGATCCTTCACCTGAAGAAAAATTGCTTCGTGCCATCTTTGGTGACAAGGCAGGCGATGTAAAAGATGCCTCTTTGAAGGCATCCCCCTCCCTCAATGGAGTGGTCATCGACAAAAAACTCTTCTCCAGGGTCATCAAGGAGAAAAAGGGGAAAGTGGCCACCAAACCGCTGCTCGAGCAGATCGACCGCGATTTCGAACTGGAAACCACCCGTTTGAGAGACATCCTGGTTGAGAAGCTTTTCAATCTGGTCAATGGGAAAACCTCGCAGGGAGTAAAGGATTATTTCAATACGGATTTGATTCCAAAGGGGGTGAAATTTACCCAGAAACAACTTCAGATGATTGATTATCTGAATGTCAATCCGGGCAAATGGACCACAGACAAGGACAAAAACGACATGATCTATGCCCTTGTGAACAACTTCATCATGAAATACAAGGAGGCCGAAGCCGTTGCCCGCAGGAAACGTTACAACGTAACCATCGGGGATGAACTGCCTGCAGGCATCCTTCAGTTGGCCAAAGTTTACATTGCCAAGAAGCGTAAGCTGCAGATTGGTGACAAGATGGCCGGTCGCCACGGAAACAAGGGTATCGTATCCCGAATCGTTCGCGACGAGGATATGCCTTTTCTTTCGGACGGCACGCCTGTCGACATCGTATTGAACCCGCTGGGTGTTCCTTCCCGTATGAACCTTGGTCAGATCTACGAGACGGTTCTCGGCTGGGCTGGAAAAGAACTTGGCGTGAAATTCGCTACGCCGATCTTCGATGGCGCTACGCTCGACCAGATTACTGAATATACAGAGAAGGCAGGGGTTTCCAGATTCGGAAAGACCTGGTTGCACGATGGTGAGACTGGTGATCAGTTTGACCAGCCCGCAACGGTTGGCGTCATCTACATGCTGAAACTTGGCCACATGGTCGAGGACAAGATGCACGCACGTTCAATTGGTCCATACTCGCTGATTACCCAGCAACCGTTGGGTGGTAAGGCGCAGTTCGGGGGCCAGCGTTTTGGTGAAATGGAGGTTTGGGCACTCGAAGCATTCGGTGCATCCAACATCCTGCAGGAGATCCTGACCGTGAAATCGGATGACGTAATGGGTCGTGCCAAGGCGTACGAAGCAATCGTCAAGGGTGATCCAATGCCACAACCCGGCATACCGGAATCATTGAACGTTCTGTTGCACGAACTCAGGGGACTGGGTTTAAGTGTCAACCTGGAATAGTCGTTTTGTCAGCATCCGGAGAGTTTCTCTGCGGTTGCCGGCTTTTTGTTAATCATTTGGTTATGTTACAAATATTCTCTATAAACTATGGCATTCAGACGAGATAACAAGGTTAAGAGTAATTTCACCAAGATCAGTATCAGTCTTGCTTCTCCCGAAGAGATTCTTGAACGTTCGCACGGGGAAGTGCTAAAACCCGAAACCATCAACTACCGGACTTACAAGCCCGAGCGCGATGGCCTTTTTTGCGAAAGAATTTTCGGGCCGGTGAAAGATTACGAATGCCATTGCGGTAAGTACAAACGCATCCGCTACCGCGGAATCGTATGCGACCGTTGTGGTGTTGAAGTTACCGAGAAGAAAGTGCGCCGCGAAAGAATGGGGCACATTTCACTGGTAGTACCCGTTGTGCACATCTGGTACTTCAAGTCATTGCCCAATAAAATCGGTTACCTGCTCGGACTTCCGACCAAGAAACTCGATTCCATCATCTATTACGAACGTTACGTCGTCATCAATCCGGGAATCAAGCGGAACGACGGCGTCAAATACCTCGACTTCCTGACGGAGGAAGAGTACATCGACATCGTTGACTCACTCCCCAAGGAAAATCAACTGCTTGACGACGAACATCCAGACAAGTTCATTGCGGATATGGGCGCCGAAGCTTTGTACAAACTGCTTTCCAGGCTTGACCTGGACGAGCTCTCCTACGACCTTCGCAACAAGGCCGGCAACGAAGGTTCCCAGCAGCGCAAGAGCGAGGCTTTGAAACGGTTGCAGGTGGTGGAGGCTTTCCGTTCTTCCAAGGTGAGAAATCAACCTGAATGGATGATCGTCAAAGTGGTTCCTGTCATTCCTCCGGATCTTCGTCCGCTGGTGCCTTTGGATGGTGGCCGTTTTGCCACCTCCGACCTGAACGACCTCTACAGAAGGGTCATCATTCGCAACAACCGTCTGAAAAGGCTGATCGAGATCAAGGCTCCTGAAGTCATTCTCCGCAACGAGAAACGCATGTTGCAGGAGGCCGTCGACTCCCTTTTCGACAACAGCCGCAAATCCAATGCTGTCAAGACCGACAACAACCGTGCGCTGAAATCACTTTCAGACTCCCTGAAAGGAAAGCAGGGTCGTTTCCGTCAAAACCTTTTGGGTAAACGTGTCGACTACTCCGCACGTTCTGTCATCGTCGTCGGACCAAATTTGAAGATTCACGAGTGCGGTATTCCAAAGGAGATGGCCGCAGAACTATACAAGCCGTTTGTCATCCGTAAGCTGATCGAGCGCGGCATTGTCAAGACGGTCAAATCGGCAAAGAAGATTGTCGACCGCAAGGACCCCGTCGTTTGGGACATCCTGGAAAACGTGATGAAGGGTCATCCGGTTCTGCTGAACCGTGCACCTACGCTTCACCGTCTTTCCATTCAGGCCTTCCAGCCTGTGTTGGTAGAGGGAAAGGCAATTCGTCTGCACCCGCTCGTTTGTACCGGTTTCAACGCCGACTTCGACGGTGACCAGATGGCTGTTCACCTTCCGCTTGGCAATGCCGCCATCCTGGAGGCACAGCTGCTGATGCTCTCTTCCCACAACCTGCTGAATCCTGCCAACGGTGCCCCTATCACGGTTCCGTCACAGGACATGGTTCTTGGTCTGTATTACATGACCAAACACCGCAAGGGCGCCAAGGGAGAAGGACTCTCCTTCTACTCCCCGGAAGAGGCTATTATCGCCTACAACGAAGGCAAGGTCGATATGCACACCATTGTCAACTGCAAGGTGTATGACCTCGACGAAAACAGCGAATCAAAACTGACTACCGTAGAGACAACGGTAGGCCGGATTCTATTCAACGAGTTTGTGCCTAAAGAGGCCGGTTACCTCAATAAACTGATGACCAAAAAGGCTTTGCGCGACATCATTGCCGACATCCTGAAAAGGACCAACAATGCCATTACCGCGCAGTTCCTCGACGACATCAAGGATTTGGGATACAAGATGGCTTACCGCGGAGGTCTCTCCTTCAACCTGGATGATGTGATCATTCCGGAAGGAAAGACGGAAATGGTCGACGAAGGCTATGCCGGCGTTGAGGAAATTTCGAACAACTACAACATGGGTTTCATCACCAACAACGAAAGGTACAACGGTGTCATCGACATCTGGACACACGTAAATGCCAAGTTGACCCAGAGTGTGATGAAAACCATCAGTACCGATAAACAGGGATTCAACTCCATTTACATGATGTTGGACTCCGGAGCCCGTGGTTCCAAGGAGCAGATCCGCCAGTTGTGCGGAATGCGTGGATTGATGGCCAAACCCCAGAAATCAGGATCTACCGGATCACAAATTATTGAAAACCCGATTTTGGCCAACTTCAAGGAAGGTCTTTCGGTTCTCGAGTACTTCATCTCTACCCACGGTGCCCGTAAAGGTTTGGCCGATACGGCACTCAAGACGGCAGATGCAGGTTATCTGACCCGTCGTCTGGTAGACGTGGCTCAGGATGTGATCATCAACGAGCCCGATTGCGGTACGTTGCGTGGTCTGATCGCTTCCGCCCTCAAAAACAACGAGGAGGTAGTTGCCTCCCTCTCTGAAAGAATCCTCGGTCGTACCACTGTCCACGATGTTTACCATCCGATGACAGGAAAACTGATCGTCAAATCAGGAGAACAGATTACAGAGGAGATTGCGGCAGTGATCGAAGACTCACCGATCGAGAGAGTCGAAATTCGTTCCGTCCTGACTTGCGAAGCCGAGAATGGTGTTTGCGGAAAATGTTACGGACGTAACCTGGCAACAGGCAAAATGGTCCAGATGGGTGAAGCTGTTGGCGTAATAGCCGCACAATCCATTGGTGAACCTGGAACGCAGCTGACCCTTCGTACCTTCCACGTAGGGGGTATCGCGGGCAACGTTTCCACCCAAT
>TBL_comb47_HYPODRAFT_10002363_pt1 | contig 23360 bp, 19 predicted proteins | sample TroBogypolimnion_40_FD_10682 | JGI IMG/M metagenome (IMG submission 10682)
TGGTCGCGCTGGCCGAGACCCTGGCCCAGATCCGAACGCTGACCGGCATGGAACAGCCGACCGTCATGACCTGAACCCGCCGTTTTCCCAAATACCCAAACGATTCAAAAAAAGGAGCTCACGTGAACTTACTGGACACCACCCACAACAACCCGCATGACCGCATGATGCAGCCGCACATGCTGGTGCGCCGCACCATCGCCCTGGTGTTGGCAGGAGGGCGCGGCTCGCGCCTCAAGCAGCTGACCGATAAGCGCGCCAAGCCGGCCGTGTATTTCGGCGGCAAGTTCCGCATCATCGACTTTGCGCTGTCCAACTGCGTGAACTCGGGCATTCGCCGCATTGGCGTCATCACCCAGTACAAGTCGCATTCGCTGCTGCGCCACCTGCAGCGCGGTTGGAGCTTTTTGCGCGCCGAACTCAACGAAATGGTGGACCTGATGCCGGCCCAGCAGCGCCTGGACGAAGAACACTGGTACCGCGGCACCGCCGACGCGATCTACCAGAACATCGACATCATCCAGGGCAGCAACCCCGAATATGTCGTCATCCTGGCCGGCGACCATGTCTACAAGATGGACTACTCGCTGATGCTGGCCGACCATGTGGCCAGCGGTGCCGGTTGCACCGTGGGCTGCATTGAGGTGCCGCGCGATGAGGCCAGTGCGTTTGGCGTGATGGCCGTGGACGACAAGCGCAAGATCCTGGAGTTTGTCGAAAAGCCGGACAACCCACCGGCCATGCCCGGCAACGATGCCGTGTCCCTGGCCAGCATGGGCATTTACATCTTCAACGCCCAGTACCTTTACGACCTGCTGGACGCAGACATTGCCAACCCCGGCTCCAGCCACGACTTCGGCAAGGACGTGATTCCCAATGTGGTCGCCGAGGGCCGGGCCGTGGCCCACCCCTTCTCCATGTCCTGCGTGTCCTCCACGCCCGACGCCGCTCCCTATTGGCGCGATGTGGGAACCATTGACGCCTTCTGGGAGGCCAATCTGGACCTGGCATCGGTCACGCCCGAGCTCGACATCTACGACACCAGCTGGCCGATCTGGACCAGCCANCGNCANNTGCCACCTGCGAAATTTGTGCAGGACGNCGACGGCAAGCACGGCCAGGCCATCAACACCATGGTGTCGGGCGGCTGTATTGTGTCGGGCTCGGTGGTCAGCAATTCGGTGCTGTTCTCCAGCGTGCGCGTTCACTCCTACTGCACCATAGACCAGGCGGTACTGCTGCCCGAGGTCACGATTGGCCGCCACTGTAGGCTGAGCAAGATCGTGGTGGACCGGGGCTGCGTGATACCGGATGGCCTGGTGATAGGCGAAGATGCGGCACTGGACGCGGCGCGCTTTGAGCGCAGCGAAAATGGCGTGGTGCTGGTCACCCGCGACATGCTGAACCGGCTGCCCAAGTAAACCTCAGTCCCCCCTTCCATCCTGGAGCCCAAGTCCCATGCGCATACTGCAGGTCAGTGCCGAAATATTTCCCCTTCTGAAAACCGGCGGTCTGGCCGACATTGCCGGCGCACTGCCGGCCGCGCTGGTGGCCCAGGGCTGCGATGCCCGCGTGCTGTTGCCGGGCTTTCCGGCGATTCTGGCGGGCCTGAAAGACCCGGTGCGCATAGGCTCCTTCGGCACCCCTTGGGGTGAGTCGGTCTCGGTTCTCTATGGTGAGCTGCCAGCGGTCAGCACCGCAGAGCACCGGATTTACGGCTATGTGTTGGTGGCGCCCGGACTGTATGACAGGCCCGGCAATCCCTATGAGGACGCCAACAAGCACCCCTATGGCGACAATCACCGGCGCTTTGCTACCCTGGGCTGGGGCGCGGCGCACCTCGCACATGGTCTGGACCCCCATTGGCGCGCCGAACTGGTGCACTGCCACGACTGGCACGCGGCGCTGGCACCGGCCTGTCTGGCGGTCTGGAATGCCGGCCAGGGCCCGCGCGTGCCCAGCGTCTACACCATTCATAACCTGGCCTACCAAGGGGTTTTCTGGCCGCAAAACTTTGGCGACCTGGGTCTGCCGGGCTACGTCTTCAGCGTGCAGGGCATGGAGTACCACGGCCAGATCTCGTTTATGAAGGCCGGCCTTTCCTATGCCAGCCACATCACCACGGTCAGCCCGACCTATGCGCGCGAGATCCAGACGCCCGAACAGGGTTGCGGCCTGGACGGCTTGCTGCGCGGTCGCGCCGGTCAGCTCACCGGCATCCTCAATGCGGTGGACGATAGCGTCTGGAATCCGGCCACCGATACCCATCTGGAGCACCGCTATGACGTGCGCAACCTGACCGGCAAGGTGCGCGACAAGGCCGATATGCAGGCCACCATGGGCCTGACCGTGGATGCCGATGCGCCGTTGTTTACCGTGGTCAGCCGCCTGACCGAGCAAAAGGGCCTGCCGCTGGTGCTGTCCGGCCTGGATGAGATCATCGCTCGCGGTGGCCAGTTGCTGGTGCTGGGCAATGGCGACACGCAGCTTGAGCAGGCCTTCACCCTGCAGGCCAAAATGCACCCGCAGCAGGTGGCATTCAGAAAGGGCTACGACGAAGACTTTGCCCACCGCATCTTTGCCGCCAGCGATGTCACCCTGGTGCCCTCGCGCTTTGAGCCCTGCGGCCTGACCCAGATGTACGGTCTAAAATATGGCAGCTTGCCCTTGGTCCGGCGGGTTGGCGGATTGGCCGACACCGTGACCGATACCGATCTGGAGACACTGGACGACCATAGCGCCACCGGTTTCGTTTTTGACGACTACCACGTGGATGACTACCGGCGTGCCATTCGACGGGCCTTTGCCCTGTATCGGAGGCGTTCCGACTGGAACCGCGTGCGCCAAGGTGGCATGCGAATTGCTTTTGACTGGGCCAGCGCAGCCCGACAGTACACCAACCTTTACGAGAGTCTGATTTGAACGCCATCACTCCTTTTGCCACTGTGACCCCGCCGGCTGATTTTCCGTTTGACGCGCCCGGGCGCGATCTGGAATCGCTCAAGCACGCCATTGCCAACAAACTGATGTTCACCGTGGGCAAGGACCCCAAGGTGGCCCGCGCCGAAGACTGGCTCAACGCCGCCGCCTATGCCGTGCGCGACCAACTGGTGGAGCGCTGGATGAAGACTACGCGCACCCAGTACGCCAAGGACGCCAAGCGCGTCTATTACATGTCGATGGAATTCCTGATCGGGCGCACCTTTGGCAACGCCATGCTGGCCCTGGGTCTGCGCGACCGTGTGCGCCAGGCCCTGCTCGATTTTGGTGTGGACATGGATGCGCTGATCGAACTTGAGCCAGACGCCGCTTTGGGCAATGGTGGCCTGGGCCGCCTCGCCGCCTGCTTTCTGGACTCCATGGCCACGCTGGCCATTCCGGGCTTTGGCTATGGCATACGCTACGACTACGGCATGTTCCGCCAGACCATTGTCGATGGCCGCCAGGTGGAGGTGCCCGATTACTGGCTGACACACGGCAACCCCTGGGAATTTGCCCGTCCCGAGGTCACCTACCGGGTGCGCTTTGGTGGCCGTGTGGTCAAGGACGGCAGCACCTATAACTGGGTGGATTCGCACGATGTACAGGCGATGGCCTACGACACCATCATTCCCGGCTATGACACCATGGCCACCAACACCTTGCGCCTGTGGTCGGCCAAGGCCACGCAGGAAATTGACCTGGGTGCCTTCAATCGTGGCAATTACTTTGCGGCAGTGGAGAGCAAGAACCACAGCGAAAACGTATCGCGCGTGCTGTATCCGGATGACTCCACCGACTCCGGGCGCGAGTTGCGCCTGCACCAGGAATACTTCTTCTGCAGCGCCAGCGTGCAAGACCTGCTGCGCCGCTACCTGAGCCGCCACGAGGGCTTTGAAGAGCTGCCCAACAAGGTCAGCATCCACCTGAACGACACGCACCCGGTGCTGGCCATTCCCGAGCTGATGCGCCTGTTGCTCGACGTGCACAAGCTGCCCTGGGCGGATGCCTGGCGCCTGTGCCAGAAGGTTTTCTCGTATACCAACCACACGCTGATGCACGAGGCGCTGGAAACCTGGCCGGTGGGCATGCTGGAGCGCATCCTGCCGCGCCACCTGCAAATCATTTACGACATCAACGCCCAGTTTCTGACCGGTCTGGCCCAGGCCGGCGTGACGGCGAGCATGCTGCAGAAGGTTTCGCTGGTGGACGAACATGGCGACCGCCGCGTGCGCATGGCCTACCTGGCGGTGCTGACCAGCCACAGCATCAACGGCGTGTCGGCCCTGCACTCGGAGCTGATGAAGGAGTCCATCTTTGCTGACTTTGCCCGCCTGTGGCCCGAGCGCTTCAACAACAAGACCAACGGCATCACGCCCAGGCGCTGGCTGGCCCAGGCCAATCCGGCCCTGTCCGCTTTGCTGGACAAGAACATAGGCAGCGGCTGGCGTCGGGACCTCACGCAACTCAAGGAATTGCAACCCCTGCTCACCAACGAAAAGGTGATCGCCGGCTTCCAGCAGGCCAAACTGGTCAACAAGCGCCGCCTGGCGGCCTGGGTGCAATCCCATCTGGGGCTGGAGATTCCGACCGATGCGTTGTTTGATGTGCAGGTCAAGCGCATCCATGAATACAAGCGCCAGCTGCTCAATGTGCTGCATGTGGTGACGCGCTACCTGCACATCATCAACAACCCGGAGGCGCAAGTGGTGCCCCGCGTGGTGATCTTTGCTGGCAAGGCCGCTTCTGCCTACCACATGGCCAAGCTCATCATCCGCCTGATCAACGACGTGGCCAAGGTGATCAACAACGACCCGCGCGTGGGCGACAAGCTCAAGCTGGTGTTCATTCCCAACTACAGCGTCAGCCTGGCCGAGATGATCATCCCAGCGGCCGACCTGTCGGAACAAATTTCCACCGCAGGCACCGAGGCCTCGGGCACCGGCAACATGAAGCTCTCGCTGAACGGCGCGCTGACCATAGGCACGCTGGACGGTGCCAATGTGGAAATTCTGAACGCCGTGGGCGCGGACAACATTTTCATCTTTGGCATGACCACGCCCGAGGTGGCCGCCGTGCGCGCAGCCGGTTACCAGCCGGCACGCATTGCGGAGCAGATTCCGGAACTGGCAGCGGTGCTGCAAGCCATTCGCACCGGCCTGTTCAACCCTGAAGAACCCGAGCGTTACCAGGCGATTTACGACACCCTGGTCACCTGGGGCGACCACTATCTGCTGCTGGCCGACTATGCCAGCTATGTGGCGGCGCAGGCCAAGGTGGATGCGGCCTACCGTGATCCGAACGCCTGGGCCATCATGGCGCTGCGCAATGTGGCGGGCATGGGCCCGTTCTCGTCGGACCGCACGATTGCAGAGTACGCCGAAAAAATCTGGAACAGCCCCTCGCTGCAGATTGAGGGCTAAGCCGCACTGAATCAGCGTAAGGTCCGGCGGGCCTTACGCGATGCGTTCCAGTATCAGCACCGCGAAGAAGCCGAGTCCGGCCAGCACCACCCACTTCAGGCCCATCAGGCCTATGCGCTTATAGCGTTCCTGTCCGGTGGCGATATACAGGCCGAAGCTGGCAATGATGCCCAGCGCGAACATCATTCCAAGCCAGCGGAAGAACAGCATGGTGGGCCCCTACCAGGCGCGCGCCGGTTGTGCGAAACCGGCCGGCGCCTGCTTGGCGTCTTCAAAGCTGACCACTTCCCAGCATTCGGGATGGGCCAGCAGCTCGCGCAAGAGCAGGTTGTTCATGGCGTGGCCGGAGCGAAAGGCCGAGTAGCTGGCCAGCAGCGGTTTGCCCACCAGATACAGGTCGCCCATGGCGTCCAGAATCTTGTGCTTCACAAACTCATCGTCATAGCGCAGGCCGTCGGCGTTCAAGACCTTGTAGTCGTCCATGACAATGGCGTTGTCCAGACCGCCGCCCAGGGCCAGGCCATTGGCGCGCATCATCTCCACATCCTTGGTGAAACCGAAGGTGCGGGCGCGGGCAATGTCGCGCGAATAGGAGCCGGTGCTCAGGTCAAACTCCACGCACTGGCCGGTGGAGTCCACTGCCGGGTGGTTGAAGTCGATCTCAAACTTGAGCTTGTAGCCGTGGTACGGGTCCAGGCGCGCCCACTTCTCGTTGGCACCTGCCCCTTCGCGCACCTCCACCGGATGGGTCACACGGATAAAGCGGCGCGGCGCGTTCTGCAACTCGATGCCGGCGCTTTGCAACAGGAACACAAAGGAGGCGGCCGACCCATCCAGAATCGGAATCTCCTCGGCCGTGATGTCCACATACAGGTTGTCCACGCCCAGGCCGCAGCAGGCCGACATCAGGTGTTCCACCGTCAGCACCTTGGCATTGCCCTTGGACAACGTGGAGGCCATGCGCGTATCCGTCACCGCCTCGGCCGACACGGCGATTTCCACCACCTGTGGCAGATCGACGCGCCGGAACACGATGCCGGTGTCGGGTGCGGCAGGCCGCAGCGTGATTTCCACACGCTGCCCGCTGTGCAGGCCCACACCGACGGCGTGGGTGAGGGATTTGAGGGTTCTTTGTTTGAGCACGGGGGGATTTTACGTTTGACTCAAGGACTGGACCGGCAGGAACAGAAGAAGCGGTTGATCGGGAGCGGCTTCGAAGCCATAGCGCTTGTAGAAGTTTGCTGCCTGCTCATCTATCGCATCCACAAATAAACCGATGCCGCCGGCTTCCATGTAGACGCGTTGTGCGCGTGTCAAGGCGTCGACTAGCAGCATCTCACCCAAGCCCTTGCCTTGAAGGCGCAAGTCCACGGCCAAGCGCCCCAGTCGCACACCGGGAGCGCGGCGCGGCATTTTCTTGCGCCAGGCGTCGGGCAAATGGTGGCTATCGAGTTCTGCCAGGGTGAGTGCGTAGTAGGCGCCGATGCGCGTTGGATCGTCCTCGCGAACGGCCACAAAGGTTTTGGAGAGTCCCTTTTTCTGGTGCTGGTTGGCCACCTGACGTAGCCATGCGTTCAGTTCCATGCGCCCGCAGTCAAACGCCTGACGGTCGTGGCTACCAGTTAAAGNAAGTACCTGCATCGTCCTGGCGCGCCTGCTGGTAACGCTTCAAGGCCGTCTGCAGTTGCTTGTTGGGTTGGGGGGGCGCTTCCGTCAAGGCCAGAAGCCAGTTCCAGTCGCGCGACGAAAGGCGTATGACTTCTTCGCGTTCAATCACGGACTGCGCCTCTTTCAGCGCCGCTTGCACCAGAAACTGATTCACCGTAGCCCCTGTCAATTCAGCGGCACGGCAAAGGGTTTCATACACATCGTGGGGCACACGTGCGCCAATGCGATCCTGCTTTAAAACCAACGTTTCCATTGCGCGCTCCAAGGTTCCAAGAAGTCCGATTATAGCAATGGCGCCAAAATGGCGCCATCGGATAACAGAGGAATAGGATTGATGGGATGGAAAGCGTAGCGAGCGGGTCCGAGGTGAGCCCGCGGAGCGGAACCGTACAAGCGTACGGTGAGCATCAGATCGGATTGCGCAGTAGCTTTACACCCATCAATCGGCTTGTTTGCGCAGGAAGGCCGGGATCTCATAGTCGTCCATGCCACCGCTGGACAGCGCATCCACACGCGCTGCCGCTTGCGTGCGGTTGGTGCGCCACACGCTGGGGGTGGTCATGCTGCCGTAATCTGGCTGGGCGTTGCCCACGCTGGCCGGCGCCGCATTCTGCACGCCTGCCGCATGGCTCATCGTGGGGACGTTGAACGGCACGTTGTCGGTGCCGGTGCGCAGCTGGGTCTGCACCACGCGGATGGGGGCGCGCTGGCCGCTGCGGGAGAGGCCGGTGGCGACCACGGTGACGCGAATTTCTTCGCCCAGGCTGTCGTCGTTGGCCGTGCCGTAGATCACATGTGCATCGGGCGATGCAAAGGCGCGGATGGTGTTCATGGCCAGCTTGGATTCGGACAGCTTCAGGCTGCCCTTGGCGGCAGTGATCAGCACCAGCACGCCCTTGGCGCCGGACAGGTCTATGCCTTCGAGCAGCGGGCAGGCCACAGCCTGTTCAGCGGCGATGCGGGCGCGGTCCGGACCCTTGGCCATGGCGGTGCCCATCATGGCTTTGCCGGGCTCGCCCATGACGGTGCGCACGTCTTCAAAGTCGACGTTCACGTGTCCCGGCACGTTGATGATTTCGGCAATGCCGCCTACGGCGTTTTTCAGCACATCGTTGGCCTGGGCAAAAGCCTCTTCCTGGCTGACGTCGTCACCCAGCACTTCGAGCAGCTTTTCATTCAGCACCACGATCAACGAATCCACGTTGGCTTCGAGTTCGGCAAGACCGGCGTCGGCATTGCTCATGCGGCGTCCGCCCTCAAAGTCGAAGGGCTTGGTCACCACGCCCACCGTCAGAATGCCCATTTCCTTGGCCACGCGGGCGATGATGGGTGCCGCACCGGTGCCGGTACCGCCGCCCATGCCGGCGGTGATGAAGAGCATGTGCGCGCCCTGAATGGCTTCGCGAATTTCAGCCTCGGCCATTTCGGCGGCTTCACGACCCTTGTCGGGCTTGCTGCCTGCACCCAGGCCGGAAGCGCCGAGCTGAATGGTCTTGTGCGCGGTGCTGCGGGTCAGTGCCTGTGCGTCGGTGTTGGCGCAGATGAATTCCACGTTGTCCACAGCGGACTGGATCATGTGCTCGACGGCATTGCCGCCGCCGCCGCCGACTCCGATCACCTTGATCTGCGTACCCTGGTTAAAACCTTCTTCTTCAATCATTTCGATGGCCATCTTTGTTACTCCTGAATTTCAAAAAAATCTAAATCAATGTGGTGGTGTTCTTTGGCGGGTCAATCCGGTGGATCTACCCATCGCCATCGCCCATGGGGGCTGGCCCGTGTCAGCCAAATTTTGTTGTTGATCATCAGAAGTTCCCGATGATCCAGTCCTTGATGCCGCCAAAAGCGTTCTTCATGGACCCTTGTTTTTGTGCCACCTTGTAGCCGCGCATGCGGGCCAGGCGGGCTTCTTCGAGCAGGCCCATGACGGTGGCGGCGCGCGGATGGGCCACCATGTCGGAGAGTGCGCTGCGGTACTGTGGAATGCCACGGCGCACCGGCTTGAGGAAAATGTCTTCGGCCAACTCCACCATGCCCGGCATGACGCAGCTGCCGCCGGTCAGCACAATGCCGCTGGACAGCACCTCTTCAAAGCCGGACTCTCGAATCTTTTGGTTCACCAGCGAGAAGATTTCTTCAATGCGCGGCTCGATCACGCCGGCCAGGGCCTGGCGGCTGAGCATGCGCGGGCCGCGATCACCCAGACCGGGCACCTCGACCTGAATCTCAGGGTCCACCAGCAGCTGCTTGGCATGTCCCGACTCCACCTTGATGTCCTCTGCGTCCTTGGTCGGCGTGCGCAGGGCCATGGCGATGTCGCTGGTGATCAGGTCGCCGGCAATCGGAATCACGGCGGTGTGGCGAATGGCGCCGTTAGTGAAGATCGCCACGTCGGTGGTGCCGGCGCCAATGTCCACCATGGCCACGCCGAGTTCGCGCTCGTCCTTGGTCAGCACGGCAAGGCTGCTGGCCAGCGGGTTAAGCATCAGGTAGTCCACATCCAGACCGCAGCGGCGCACGCACTTGATGATGTTCTCGGCGGCGGTCTGGGCGCCGGTGACGATATGCACCTTGGCCTCCAGGCGGATGCCGCTCATGCCTATGGGCTCGCGCACATCCTGGCCATCGATGATGAACTCCTGCGGCTCCACCAACAGCAGGCGCTGGTCGGTGGAGATGTTGATGGCCTTGGCCGTCTCCACCACGCGCGCCACATCGGCCTGCGTCACCTCGCGGTCTTTCACGGCCACCATGCCGCTGCTGTTGATGCCACGGATATGGCTGCCGGTGATGCCGGTGTAGACGCGGGTGATCTTGCAGTCGGCCATCAGCTCGGCTTCTTTGAGCGCGGCCTGGATGCTCTGCACCGTGGCGTCGATGTTGACCACCACGCCGCGTTTGAGGCCATTGCTGGGGGCCACGCCCAGACCCGCCAGCTTGAGCTCGCCGCCGGGCATGACCTCGGCCACCACCACCATCACCTTGGCGGTACCGATGTCCAGACCGACGATCAAATCCTTGTACTCTTTTGCCATGCGTTCACCTGTATTGCATTATTTTTTCAAGGCATCCGGCTGCGTGGTGCTGACACCGCGCAGGCGAATGGCATATCCGTTTTCATGCCGCAAATCGGCCGACTCCACGGCATCGAGCCCACGCCCGTAACGCGTCACCACCTGAGTCAGGGTTTTCAAAAAGCGCTGTACGCGCGGTGTGATCTCATCTGCGCTGCCACGGCCCAGCTCTATCTCCGCACCGGCCTCCAGCCGCAGGCTCCAGCTGCCGCGTCCCGACAAGGCTAGTTGCTCCACCGGCATCTCCAGGTCCGCAAACAGCGGGGCTATGGCACGGTACATGGCCAGCACTTCGGGGCCTGCGGCCTCTGGCCCGCTGAGCATGGGCAGGCTGTCCTGATCGACCTCGCCCAAATTGGCTTCAAACACCTCGCCAAAGCTGTTGACCATGCGTGCATCACCGTCACCGCCCCACAGCGCCACCGGCTGGTGTTCCTGCAGGGTCACGCGCAGGCGGTTGGGAAATTCACGCCGCACCACGGCGCGGCGCACCCAGGGAGCCGCCTCAAAGGCGGTACGGACACGCGCCAGATCGACGGTGAAGAAGGTGCCGGCAATGCGCGGCGCCACATTGGCGCGCAGGGTGACACTGTTGTTGTGACGGGTGTCGCCGGCCACGGTGATGCCCTGGATATCAAACTGGCTGGCACGCGACAGCAGGCGCACGCTGGCCACCGCGCACAGGGCGACAAACATCCAGACCAGCACGGCGACCGTGAGGTTCATGAGTTTGACGTCCACGGGCGTGACCAGTTTAGGTGTCATGGGACAGCTTTCGCATCCAGCGTGGCGCTTTGCAGCAGTTGCACGCACAGCTCTTCGTAGCTGATGCCAGCGGCCTTGGCCGACATAGGCACCAGGGAATGTCCGGTCATGCCGGGCGAGGTGTTGATCTCCAGCAGATAGGGCTTGCGGGTCTTGCCATCGATCATCACGTCGGCGCGCGCCCAACCACGGCAGCGCAGCACCTGGTAGGCGCGGCACACCAGCGCCTGTATGGCTTCCTCTTCGCCAGCAGGCAGACCGGCGGGCACCAGGTATTGCGTGACATCGGTGAAGTATTTGTTCTGGTAGTCGTAGTTGCCGTCGGGGGCCACGATGCGGATCAACGGCAGGGCCTGCGGTGCGTCGGCCGCGCCCAGCACCGGGCAGGTGACCTCGTCACCAGCTATAAACTGCTCGCACAGCACTTCGATATCGTGCTGCGCCGCCAGCGCGTAGGCGGCGTCGCACTGGTCGGCGGTAAGCACCTTGGTGAAGCCAATGGAAGATCCTTCGCGGGCCGGCTTGACGATCATGGGCGCGCCCAATTCAGCAAAGGCGGCACGGGTTTGTTCGCCGCTGCTGACCTGCATCCAGGCCGGAGTGGACAGGCCCTCAAAGCGCCAGATGCGCTTGGTCATGACCTTGTCCATGGAAATGGCAGATGCCATGACGCCCGAGCCGGTGTAGGGAATGCCCAGCAACTCCAGTGCACCCTGCACCGTACCGTCTTCACCAAAGCGGCCGTGCAACGCAATAAAGCAGCGCTCGAAGCCTTCGCGTTTGAGCTCGTCCAGCGCGCGCTCGGACGGATCAAAGGCGTGGGCATCCACGCCCTTGGACAGCAGGGCCTTGAGCACGCCGCCACCGGACATCAAAGAAACCTCGCGCTCGGCAGAGGCGCCGCCCATCAGGACCGCGACCTTGCCGAATTCAGATACGGCGCTCATGGTTACTGCTTCCTGCGTGCTCATACAGCAGCGCCTTTCACTGTGAGCATGTCTGCAATCTTTCCAGGCACCGCGCCAATGGAGCCTGCGCCCATGCACACCAGCACATCGCCGTCGCGGGCGTTGTCTATGGCAGCTTGCGGCATGGCCAGGATGTCGTCCACAAAAATCGGCTCGACCTTGCCGGCAATGCGCAGGGCACGCGCCAGGGCACGGCCATCGGCCGCGACGATGGGGGCTTCGCCGGCGGCATAAACCTCGCCCAACAGCACCGAGTCCGACAAGGCAATCACCTTGATGAAATCGTCAAAGCAGTCGCGGGTTCGGGTGTAGCGGTGCGGCTGAAAGGCCAGCACCAGGCGCCGTCCCGGGAAGGCACCGCGCGCAGCCGACAGGGTGGCAGCCATTTCGACGGGGTGGTGACCATAGTCATCAATCACGGTCACGATGCCGCCCGGCTTGCCGTCCTTGCTTGGCAGGGGCAGATCACCATAACGCTGGAAGCGTCGGCCCACACCGCGGAACTCGGCCAGGGCCTTTTGCACCGCCGCGTCTTCAATATTCAGCTCCACCGCCACGGCAATCGCAGACAAAGCGTTGAGCACGTTGTGCAGTCCCGGCAGGTTCAGCACCACCTCCATGTCGGGCATCACCACGCCATTGCGGCGCTGCACGGTGAAGTGCATTTGCGCACCGACGGCACGCACGTTGACGGCGCGCACCTGGGCGTCTTCGTTCAAACCGTAGCTGGTGATGGGGCAGGTCACGTCGTTGACGATGTCGCGCACGGCCGCATCATCCGTGCACAAAATGGCGGTGCCATAGAAGGGCATGCGATGCAGGAAATCGACAAAGGCTTTTTTGAGCTTGTTGAAGTCGTGGCCATAGGTTTCCATATGGTCTGCATCGATATTCGTCACCACCGCCATCACCGGCAACAGGTTCAGGAAGGACGCATCGGACTCGTCCGCCTCCACCACGATGTACTCGCCGTGGCCCAAGCGCGCGTTGGCACCGGCGCTGTTGAGGCGGCCACCAATCACAAAGGTCGGGTCCAGCCCCGCCTGTGCCAGCACGCTGGCGACCAGGCTGGTGGTGGTGGTCTTGCCGTGGGTGCCGGCAATCGCAATGCCCTGCTTCAGGCGCATCAACTCGGCCAACATCAGGGCGCGTGGCACGATGGGGATGTGCATCTCGCGGGCACGAATCACTTCCGGGTTGTCCTGCTTGACGGCCGTAGAGGTGACGACGGCATCGGCACCCTTGACGTGGTCGGCACTGTGGCCGACATAGGTGGTGATGCCCAGCGTTGCCAAGCGCTTGGTGGTGGCGTTGTCGGCCAGGTCCGAACCCGAGATGGTGTAACCCAGGTTGCACAGCACCTCGGCGATGCCGGACATGCCAGAGCCGCCGACTCCAACGAAATGAATATGTTTTATTGCGTGTTTCATTTGGCTAATTCCTCGCAGGCGGCGACCACCGCATCGGTGGCGCGCAGCTGCTGCATATTTTTGGCGGCCAGGGCGCGCTGCAGCAAGGCGGCCCGGTCGGTGGTGGTGATGAATGCGGCCAGTCGCTCGGGCGTCATCTCGATTTGCGGCATCAGCCAACCCGCGTTCTGGTCCACCAGAAAGCGTGCGTTGGAGGTCTGGTGGTCATCCACGGCAAACGGAAACGGCACGAACAGGGCCGCGGAACCCACAGCCGCCAGTTCGGTGACGGTGCTGGCACCGGCGCGGCACAGCACCAGATCGGCATCGGCGAAGGCCTGCGCCGTGTCGGTGATAAACGGGGTGAGTTCGGCCGTCACGCCGCTGGCCGCGTAATTGGCACGCAGCTCGTCGATCTGCTTCTCACCGCTCTGGTGGATCACCGTGGGGCGCTGATTTTGCGGGATCAGGGCCAACGCCTGAGGCACTAGCTTGTTCAATGCACGGGCACCCAGACTGCCGCCTACCACCAGCAAACGCAAGGGGCCGCTGCGACCGACAAAGCGGTCCTGCGGCTCGGCCTGCGCCAGAAATTCGGCACGCAGCGGATTGCCCACGCAGCGGCCCTTGGCAAACACATCGGGGAAGGCGGTGAAGACGCGATCCGCGACCGCTGCAAGCACCTTGTTGGCCATGCCGGCCACCGAGTTCTGCTCATGCAGCACCAGCGGCTTGCCCATCAGCTTGCCCACCATGCCGCCGGGAAAGCTGATGTAGCCGCCCAGGCCCACCAGCACATCGGGCTTGACCCTACGCATCACCTGCAGGCCCTGCCAGAAGGCGCGCAGCAGGCGCAGCGGCAACAGCAGCAGGGTCAGGCGGCCCTTGCCGCGCACGCCACCAAAGTCAATCGTTTCCAGCGTGAAGCCGCGTGCGGGCACCAGACGGCTTTCCATGCTGCCGGGCGCGCCCAACCAGTGCACGCGCCAGCCCTTGGCGCGCAGCGCCTCGGCCACGGCCAGGCCCGGGAAGATATGACCACCGGTGCCGCCGGCCATGACCAGAGCGCAGTGTTGCTTGCTCATACACGGCCTCCGTGCATCAGCCACGGCTGCGCCGTGCAGCGCTGCGCGCTGTGCCTATTTTGCAGAAACAGGTAACTCATACACGGCCTCCGTGCATGAGTTGCCTGTTTTCATAATCAATGCGCAGGACCACCGCAATCGCAATCAGGTTGATCAGGATGGCGGAGCCGCCATAGCTCATCAGCGGCAGGGTCAGGCCCTTGGTGGGCAGGGCACCCAGATTCACGCCCATATTGATAAAGGACTGAAAGCCCATCCAGATGCCCAGGCCCTGGGCCACCAGACCGGCAAACACCCGGTCCAGAGCGATGGCCTGGCGGCCTATATACATCAGGCGGCGTGTCATCCAGAGAAACATGCCAATGACGATGACCACGCCGACCAAGCCGAACTCTTCACCGATCACGGCCAGCAAAAAGTCGGTATGCGCCTCGGGCAACCAGTGCAGTTTCTCCACGCTGCCGCCCAAGCCGACACCAAAAATTTCACCGCGCCCGATGGCGATCAGCGAATGCGAAAGCTGGTAGCCCTTGCCCATGGAGTAGGCCGCATCCCAGGGATTCAGGTAGGCAAAAATACGCTCGCGCCGCCAGGGGCTCAGCGCAATCATCAAACTAAAGGCCACGACCAAAATCGCAGCAATCACGAAGAACATGCGGGCATTGACGCCGCCCAGAAACAGAATGCCCATGGCAATGACGGCAATCACCATAAAAGCGCCCATATCGGGCTCGGCCAAAAGCAGAAGACCGATGACCGCCACCGCTGCACCCATGGGGAGTACGGCGCGGAAGAAGCGTTCTTTGACTTCCATCTTGCGCACCATGTAATCGGCGGCATACAGAACGATGGCGAACTTGGCCAGCTCAGACGGCTGGAAGTTCAGAACGCCCAGCGCAATCCATCGCCGCGCACCGTTCACGCCCTTGCCGATAAAGGGCACCAGCACCGCAATTAGCAACACCAGCGAGGCGATGAACAGATAGGGCGCCACCTTCTCCCAGGTGGCCACCGGCACCTGAAACGCCAGCAGGGCCGCGATAAAGGCCACGCCAATCGACAGGATGTGGCGCAGCAGAAAATGGACATGGGCGTAATTGGCAAAGCGCGGGTTATCCGGCATGGCAATGGAGGCCGAATACACCATCACCAGGCCCCACAGCAGCAAGGCCACCGTAACCCAGATCAGCGGCTGGTCAAAGCCGCGCACCTGCGTGCTGGCCGAAGGAGCGGAAAACGAACCACGACCGCCCAGGCGCACCGGCAATACCGAGGATGGCGACGTCCGGGGCTTGCGCGAGAACCAGCCTTTCATGGTGGCAGCGCTCATGCGACGCTCTCCAGGTCGGAGCCACTGTCCAGCGCCAGATTGCGCACGGCATCGATAAAACACTGGGCGCGATGCGCATAGTCCTTGAACATATCAAAGCTGGCACAGGCCGGTGACAGCAGCACGGCGTCACCGGCGTGCGCCGCGCGGTTGGCTTGAGCCACTGCATCCACCATGCTGCTGGCGTCCAGCAGCGGCACGTCGGCGCCTTCGATGGCTGCGCGGATCAGCGGCGCATCGCGACCAAACAGCACCACGGCGCGCACATAGCGGGCGATGGGTGCTGCCAGCGCAGAGAAGTCCTGGCCCTTGCCCTCGCCGCCCAACAACAGGACCAGCTTGCGGTCTTCGCCGAGGCCGTTCAGGGCAGCCACGGTGGCGCCCACATTGGTGCCCTTGCTGTCGTCAAAAAATTCCACGTTGTTCAGAATGCCCACGCTCTCCACCCGGTGCGGTTCGCCACGGTATTCGCGCAGGCCAAACAGAATCGGACCCAAAGCGCAGCCTGCGGCCGAGCACAGGGCCAACGCTGCCAGTGCATTGCTGGCGTTGTGGCGACCGCGAATGCGCAGGGCGTCGGCCGGCATGAAGCGCTGGATGTGCAGCTCCTCCAGATGCTGGAATTTTTTGCGTGTTTCATCGGCTTCAAGGGCGCGCACCAACCAGACCATGCCGTTCATGTCTTCCAGGCCAAAGTCACCGGGGCACTGCGGCATGTCGGTGCCAAAGGACAGGTATTCACGCTCGATGGGCTTCTGCAATTTCGCCCTCTTGGGCTCCGGGCGCATGGCCATCACGGCCGGGTCTTCGCGGTTCAGCACCAGCAGACCGGTGGCGCCAAAGATGTTGGCCTTGGCCTTGGCATACGCAGCCATGTCGCCGTGCCAGTCCAGGTGGTCCTGCGTCACGTTCAGTACCACGGCGGCGGTAGGCTCCAGGCCGCTGGGCAGATCGAGCTGAAAGCTGGAGAGTTCCAGCACCCAGACTTCCGGCAATGCGTTGGCAGCCAGGGCCTGCGCCAGGGTGTCCAGCAGCGTCGGGCCGATGTTGCCGGCCACGGCCACGCTCTTTCCGGCCCAGCGCACCAGATGGCCGGTAAGCGAGGTGACGGTGGTCTTGCCGTTGGTGCCGGTGATGGCCAGCACCTTCGGGCTGTACAGCGCGTGGATGCTGGGCACCGGGCTTTGCGCCAGGTCTTTGAGCGCCTGCGCAAACAGGCTGAGCTCGCCACCCACCCACAGGCCCAGCGCCTGCGCGGCGTCCATCACGCCAGCCGTCTCGGCGGGGCTCAGGCCCGGGCTCTTGAAGACGGCGCGAATGTCCGTGCCTTCCACCAGCGCGGCGTTGAAATCCGAATGCACAAAGCGCACATCAGGCAACTCCGCACGCAACACGGCCAGTTGCGGTGGCGCCTCGCGCGTGTCCACCACGGTCACCACGGCGCCGTGCAAAGCACACCAGCGCACCATGGCCAGGCCGGATGCACCCAGGCCCAGGACCATGACGTGGAGATTGCGCAAGTTGTTCATGGCAAGCCTCCGCCGGGCCGCCCCAAGGAGGCGAACGGCCCCCTTGGGGGGCAGAGCAGCTGCGTAGCAGCAAACGTGGGGGTAGACATGTCTAGCGCAGCTTCAGCGTGGACAGGCCGATCAGGCACAGCAGGATGGTGATGATCCAGAAGCGCACCACGACCTGCGTCTCTTTCCATCCATGCTTCTCAAAATGGTGGTGCAGCGGCGCCATCTTCAGCAGGCGCTTGCCGGCACCAAATTTCTTCTTGGTGTATTTGAAGTAGCTGACCTGCAGCATCACCGACAGGGCTTCGACCACAAAGATGCCGCCCATGATGGCCAGCACAATTTCCTGACGCACGATGACGGCCACGGTGCCCAGGGCCGCACCCAGGGCCAGCGCACCCACGTCGCCCATAAAGACCTGGGCCGGGTGGGTGTTGAACCACAAAAAGGCCAGGCCAGAGCCGGCCATCGCAGCGCAGAAGATCATCAGCTCGCCGGAGCCGGAGATATGCGGAAAGAACAGGTACTTGGAATACACGGCGCTGCCGGTCACATAGGCAAAAATGCCCAGGCACGAACCCACCAGCACCACCGGCATGATGGCCAGGCCATCCAGACCGTCGGTCAGGTTCACCGCGTTGCTGGAGCCCACGATCACCAGGTAGGTGAGGATGACAAAGCCCAGCACGCCCAGCGGATAGCTCACCTCCTTGAAGAAGGGCAGGAGCAGGCCGGCCTTGGGCGGCAGGTTGACATCAAAGCCGGAGCTGACCCACTGGAAGAACAGCTCCATCACGCGCATGTTGGAGCTCTCGGAAATGCTGAACACCAAATAAAGTGCGGCCAACAGACCGATCAGTGATTGCCAGAAATATTTTTCACGTGAGCGCATGCCCTCGGGGTCTTTGCGCACCACCTTGCGCCAGTCGTCGACCCAGCCAATGGCGCCAAAACCCAGGGTCACGATCAGCACAATCCAGACAAAGCGGTTGCTCCAATCAAACCACAAGAGGGTGGAGATGACGATGGACAGCAGAATCAGCACGCCACCCATGGTGGGCGTGCCGCTTTTGGCCAGATGGCTTTCCATGCCGTAGCCACGAATCGGCTGGCCGATCTTGAGCTCGGTCAGGCGGCGAATCACGTAGGGCCCCGCGGCCAGGCCGATCAGCAGGGCGGTGAGCGCGGCCATCACGGCGCGGAAGGTGATGTACTGGAAGACGCGAAAATAGCCGAATTCCGGCGACAGGGTTTGCAGCCATTGGGCCAGAGTCAGCAGCATGAGAGAGATCCGATCTTGTTGTTTTTCATGGCCTGTCCTGCGCTGCGGCACACACCGCTTCGACCACGCGCTCCATGCGCATAAAGCGCGAGCCCTTGACCAACAGGCTGCTCAGCTGCGGCAGTACCTGCAACACGGCGGAGTTCAGTTCTTCGATGGACGCGAAATGGCGTGCACCGGGGAAGGCGGCCACGGCGGACTTGGCCAGCTCGCCGATGGCAAACAGATGCTCTATGCCGCTGGCCTTGGCCTCCAAGCCGGCCTCGGTGTGGAAGGCCGGGCCCTGTTCGCCCACCTCGCCCATATCGCCCAGCACCAGGAGGCGGGGCGCAGGCAGCTCGGCCAGCACCGCAATGGCGGCGCGCACCGAGTCGGGGTTGGCGTTGTAGCTGTCATCCACCAGCGTGCGGCTACGGTCCGGCATCTGCAAGGCAAGGGCACGCGAACGGCCCTTGACCGGAACAAAGGCTTCCAGCCCCTGCACCACGGCGTCTACCGAAACACCGGCAGACAGGGCACAGGCGGCAGCTGCCAGCGCGTTCTTGACGTTGTGGCGACCGGCAATGGAGAGGCGAAAATTCAAGGCGCACCCCATGCCGTAGGCCTGTACCAACCAGGCGCCGTCCGTCCAGTGCGCGGCATGGCAGACCAGGTCCTGCGTGCTGGCTGTGGCTTGCAGCGCAAAGCGCGCCATGCGGCGCGGACCGGCCAGATCCGTCCACAGCGGTGTGAAATCCTCATCGGCAGGAAACACGGCCGTGCCACCAACGGGCAGGCGCCCGATGACGGAGCCGTTCTCTTCGGCCACGGCCTGCACCGTCTGCATAAATTCGAGATGCTCGCGCTGGGCATTGTTGACCAGTGCCACGCTAGCCTGGGCGATGGCCGCCAGGGCGTCAATTTCACCCGGATGGTTCATGCCCAGCTCGACCACGGCAATGCGGTGGTGTGGGCGCAGGCGCAGCAGGGTCAGCGGCACGCCGATGTCGTTATTCAGATTGCCTCTGGTGGCCAGTGCGTCATCGCCTGCTGCCGCCGTCAGAATGCTGGCAATCATCTGCGTGACCGTGGTCTTGCCATTGCTGCCGGTCACGGCAATCAGCGGCAAGGAAAACTGCGCACGCCAGCCGGTGGCCAACTGGGTCAGCGCCGCATGGGTGTCGCTCACCTCGATGCGGGGAATGCCTGCGGGGTAGCTGTCGGCAGGCATTCCGGCGTGGCAGATCAGGGCNGCCGCGCCCTGATTACTGGCCTGGTGCAGCATGCTGTTGGCATCGAACTTCTCGCCCTTCAGGGCCAGGAACAGGTCGCCGCGCGCGACGCTGCGGGTGTCGGTATGCACGCGCAACACGCTTTCGCTGCCCTCGCCCACCAGCGTGGCGCCGGGCAGCCATTGCATCGCCGTTTGCAGTTGCATCATGGGCTTCATACCGTCGCTCCTGCGGCGCGCTGCTGCCATTGCTGCAGGGCCTTGGCCACATGGGCACGGTCGGAAAATGCGGCCTTCACACCAGCGATTTCCTGCGTGGCTTCGTGGCCCTTGCCGGCCAGCAGAATGACGTCCTGCGCTGCGGCACCGGCAATGGTCTCGGCAATCGCCAACGCCCTATCGCTCTGCACCTGCAGCGTGTTGCAGGAGGGCAGCCCCAACAGGATCTGGGCAATGATAGCCTCAGGTTTTTCGCTGCGCGGGTTGTCGCTGGTGAGCACCACCTGGTCGGCCAACTTGGCGGCGATGGCACCCATCAGCGGACGCTTGGAGTTGTCACGGTCGCCACCGCAACCGAACACGCACCAGAGCTTGCCGCCGCGCGCCTGTGCCAAGGGGCGCAGTGCGGCCAGGGCATGGTCCAGCGCGTCGGGCGTATGGGCGTAATCCACCGCCACCATCGGTGTCGCCTCATCACCCAGGCATTCCATGCGGCCGGGTACGGGATGCAAGTGGCTGCAGGCCTGCACCGCATCGGCCAGCGGCACACCGAGTGCGCGCATGGCGGCCAGCACGCCCAGCAGATTCGAGACGTTGTAGCTGCCCATCAGCCGCGTTTGCACCGGCAGGACCATATCGCCCTCCACCAGTTCGAAGGCAATTCCGCTGACCCTGTAGGCGATGGCGCGGGCCTGCAGCCGGGCCGCCCGGACGGTGGAGACGGTCCACAGGTCCAGTGCGCCATCGGCCAAGGCAGCGGCCAGCTCCACGCCGCGCAGGTCGTCGATGTTCAACACCACGCTGTGCAGGCCAGGCCAGGAAAACAGGCGGCGCTTGGCCTGCCAGTAGGCATCCATGCTGCCGTGGTAGTCCAGGTGGTCCTGGGTGAAATTGGTGAACAGGGCGACGCGAATCTGTGTGCCGTCCAGGCGGGCTTCTTCGATGCCGATGCTGGAGGCTTCCACCGCGCAGGCCTTCAGGCCCTCGTTGGCAAAACGGCGCAGCGCGGATTGCACTTGCACCGGGTCCGGCGTGGTGAGTCCCGTGGACACCACATCGCCTTGGGCGGTGCTGGCATCTTCTGGCGCGCCTGCTGCCGGTGGACGCCCCACGCCCAGCGTGCCAATCATGGCGCAGGGCCTGGCGGGACTCAGGGCCGACAGGGCTTGCGCCAGCCACCAGGCAGTCGAGGTCTTGCCATTGGTTCCGGTGACAGCCAGCACGGCGACCTCCTTGGAGGGATGCGCAAAGTAATCGGCTGCAATCGCTCCGGTGGCGGCCTTCAGCCCGGCATAGCTTTCCACCCGGCCGATTGGCAAATCAAATGCATCAGCGCCTTCGGCCTCCACCAGACAAACCGCGGCACCGGCCTGCAGGGCGGCGTTAACGAAAGAGCGGCCATCGACCGCCGCACCGGGCCAGGCAATAAAGCCGTCACCCGGCTGCACGGCGCGGCTGTCGGTGCGCAGCGTGCCGGTGACGTTTTGCTTGAGCCAAAGCGCGGCCTGGGTCGTCGAGTGCAGCATCAGAAGCTTTCCTCTACCGCGCTGGCAACGATGTTGGGGCGCACCGACATGTCGGGCTGCACATTGAGCAGACGCAGGGTTTGCTGCACCGTGTCGCTGAACACGGGAGCGGCCACATCGCCACCAAAATAATGGCCAGCGCTGGGCTCGTCCAGCATCACACCGACGATCAGGCGCGGCTTGTCGATGGGCGCCATGCCGACAAACCAGCCCCGGTATTTGCGGTTGCTGTCCGTGCCATAGCCCTTGCCCTGCTGTTTGTAGGCGGTGCCGGACTTGCCCCCCACCGAGTAACCCTGGGTCTGTGCCTTGGGGCCGGTGCCGCCGGGGCCTGCCGCCATTTGCAGCATCTTGCGGACCTCGGTGGCTGTGGCGGATGAAAACACGCGCACACCGACGGCCGGCTCGGTGCTCTTCATCAGCGTGACGGGAATGATCTCACCGTCATGCGAGAACACCGTGTACGAGTGCACCATCTGAAACAGCGAGGCCGACAGGCCGTAACCATAGGACATGGTGGCCTGCTCGATCGGGCGCCATTTGGCCCAGGGGCGCAAGCGGCCCGAGACCACGCCGGGAAATTCGATTTGCGGCTTCTGACCGAAACCGGCCTGCGAAAAGGTTTCCCACATGGCGCTGGCCGGCATGCCCATGGCGATCTTGGCCGTGCCCACATTGCTGGACACCTGAATCACCTGCTCCACCGTCAGCGCGCCATGCGCATGCGAGTCGTGGATGGTCACGCCGGTAATGGACCAGGAACCAGGAGCCGTGTCGATGATGGTGCCCGGCTTGACATGGCCAGATTCCAGCGCCAGACCGATGGTGAAGGGCTTCATCACCGAGCCGGGCTCGAAGGTGTCGGTCAAGGCCCGATTGCGCAACTGGGCGCCGGTCAGGTTCTGGCGCTTGTCTGGGGTATAGCTGGGGTAGTTGGCCAGAGCCAGCACCTCGCCGCTCAGGGCGTCCAGCACCACCACGCTGCCGGCCTGGGCGCGCTGCTGCAGCACGGCTTCCTTGAGCTTCTGGTACGCGAAGAATTGCACCTTGCTATCGATACTGAGCTGGATGTCCTGTCCGTCCACCGGTGGCACGATTTCGCCTATGTCTTCTACGGCGCGGCCCAGCCGGTCCTTGATCACGCGACGCAGCCCGGGCTTGCCCAGCAGGCGCTTGTTGTAGAGCAGCTCCACACCCTCCTGGCCGTTGTCTTCCACATTGGTGAAGCCCACCACATGGGCGGCGGCCTCACCCTCTGGATACTGGCGCTTGTATTCCTTGCGCTGGTAAATGCCCTTGAGATTGAGTGCAGCAATGTCCTTGGCGGTGTCGGCATCCACCTGGCGCTTGATCCAGACAAATGACTTGTCCTCTTCGAGCTTCTTGGCCAGATCGGCATAGGGCATGTCCAGCAGCTTGGCGAGCTGCTGCAACTTGGGACGTTCGCCATCGGTATCCACATCGTCGGGAATGGCCCAGATGCTGGGCGCCGGCACGCTGGAGGCCAGAATCAGGCCGTTGCGATCCAGAATGCGGCCACGGTAGGCCGGCAGCTCCAGGGTGCGGGCAAAGCGCACCTCGCCCTGGTGCTGAAAAAACTGGTTGGCAAACACCTGGATATAGGCAGCGCGGGCGGCCAGGCCGCAAAAAGCCAGGGCTATCGCTGCCACCACAAACTTGCTGCGCCAGACTGGTGTGCGGCTGGCCAGCAAGGGGCTGGAGCTGTAACGCACGCTGCGCCTCACGGTTTGACTCCCGGCGCAGAGGCGACAGACGCCTGGGCCACGGCGGCATTGCCGGCTGCAGGCGGCTCGGCATAGCTCACATAGGTGGTGATGGCCGGCATGACCAGGCGCATCTGCAGCTTTTCACGGGCCAACCGTTCCACCCGAGCCGAGGTGGCTT
>TBL_comb47_HYPODRAFT_10002365_pt1 | contig 23360 bp, 17 predicted proteins | sample TroBogypolimnion_40_FD_10682 | JGI IMG/M metagenome (IMG submission 10682)
ATGAAAATTGAACTGTATGGAGGTAAATCCATTTTCACGATTGTCACAGTTAGATCGAGCAAACTCACTGTTATCTTGTAAACAGCCGATTCGCTGACCGTAAACTTAACATCAGGCTGACTATTCTGTGTACGGTAAACGATATGAGTATCGTCGGCTCCTTTCTGATAAGCGGGTAGAGATTGCCCCAAATTGGGAATGAATTCAAGATCACCGGCGCTTAACATACCAAGGTAGATAAAAACAGTCGGGTCTGTTGCAGATGCAGTCATTGGAGTGGCTGTATCTGGATTCAATCCGTTGGGAGATGCATTCCCGATCAGGTACAAGGTCTTACTGACCGGCTGATAAGGAGTCGCCGAGAAACTATAAACCGGAGAAACATCTTTAATTTCAGGATTGGCAGTAATAGTAGCCACGACCCGTGCTTCAAGCTGGACAAGGGTATTGGGTGCTAATTTCCATGTATTCAGCAGGGAATCATTCAACTCGGCAACAGTAAAGCCTTTGGCATAGACTCCTTTACCCATATTGAATCTGAACGGATCAGCAAAACTTTTTCCTTTCTGATCGATCTGCAGGACATAAGAAATGGAAGCCCCTGTTCCTTGATTGGTACCGGTAGTCCATGTAAAATCAATTGCATCGGTTGCATCTGTCTGCTGAGTTAAGATAATCTCACTTTTGGTTGCAGAAAGGGCCAATGGTTGTGCTTTTGGAATATTGAATTCATTGTATTGTTCGCAGGAAGTGGCCAACATCAACAAGGCAGCTATCAAGCCAATTCCCGAATATAACCGTTTGGCATTTTGCATGAAAATGCGCTTTATATTTAGACTTTTCATTTTTCTCTTTATTTAATTGACGTTAAACAGGAATTAATAACCGGTATTTTGTGTCAGGTTCGGATTGGCATCCCGTTCTTTTTGAGGAACTGGAAACAATAAGAACTTCGAACTCATATTCGATTTACCAATTGATTTGAGAAAATCGATACCATATTGTCCATTATTTATTCGGATCAGATCGAACCATCGTTGTCCTTCAAAGGCCAGTTCCATGCGGCGTTCGTGAATTACCTTATCACGGAAGGCATCCTTTGATAAACCTGTTACATTGTCCAATCCTGCACGGGAGCGGACTTCGTTGAGCGGAGCAACAGCTTCAGCGGTACGGTCAAGTTCATTCAGAGCTTCGGCTTTCATAAGTAATACTTCGGCATAGCGCATGACAGGGAAATTTAAAGGACTGTTGTCATAGGAAGGCACCACTGACAAAGGCACTAAAAATTTACGAAGATTGTATCCCGTCATAGAGTAGGATGGTTTATAATCCTGACCATCAAATTTTGGAGACCCTTCATAGAGCACAGTTACATCCTTGCGCAAATCCCCTGGTTCATAAGCATTCATAAATTCCTGTGTCGGTTGATCCCATCCATATCCTCCGGCAACCAGGCCAGAACCACGAGGTCCTGTAAATGCACTAAGCCATGATGATTGATTTTCATTACTCCAGAAATCATATCCGGCATTGCTTGTATACTGAATTTCGAACAAAGATTCGTTTGAGTTCTCCGTAGTTGAACTGAAGTTGTCGCCATAATTGGCGTTTAATGAATATCCAAGATCTTTCACCTGATCACACAAATCAGTTGCTTTCTGCCAATCTCCTAAAGTAAGATATACCTTGGCCAGCATTCCCAATGCAGATCCTTTGGAGGCGCGGCCTATATCATTCCCTGTATATTGTTCTTTTGGTGGTAACAGAGTGATTGCCTGATTCAGGTCGGCAATGATCTGATTGTAAACATCAGCTTTAGGTGTTCTGAAAGGACGAAGGTCATCGGTTGGGCCAACTGGCTTTAGGGTTAATGGTACATCACCAAAAAACCGGACTAGTATGAAATAGTAGTGGGCGCGTAAAAAGTAAGCTTCACCCAATACCCTGTTTTTTAAATTATCGCTAATGGTCATTTGAGGTACTTTTTGCAAAATGATGTTGCATCGCAGGATACCAGGCCATGGGCCACGCCACATATCCAAAACACCCTGATTATCCGAAGCAGTTACAAAGTTAGCTTCGTCCTGTGTTTCAATGCCATCGGTTCCTCCGCCTGCACCAACAATGCTGTTTCCAGCCATAATATCGGTAGTCCACATGCGTAAGTTATAAAGTTTAGGCCACTGCAAAGGTTGATAGGCCCCGTTTATTGCATTTACAGCATCCGTTTCGGTCTGAAAGAAGTTGGATGTATTGATCGAATCTTCAGGTACTTTCGTAAGAAAGTCTTTATTACAGGCTATAACCAGTGTGACTAGTATCGCCATTGAAAAATATTTATATAGTTTCATTGTTTTTCGTTTTAAAGGATTAGAGTCCAAGATTAACACCAATGCTAAATGTGCGGGTTACCGGGTATACATTGTTGTCAATGCCACTTGCACCTACCTCGGGGTCAAACCCTTTGTATTTGGTGAAGGTATAAAGGTTTTGACCAGACAGATAGAATCGGGCAGAGGAGATATGTACCATTTGCATCAACGTTTTTGGAATGGTATATCCCAGTGTAACATTTTTGATTCGCAGGTACGATCCATCTTCAATGTAACGGTCAGAAGGCCTTGTATTTTCATTCGGATCGTTAAAAATGGCTCTTGGCATGACGTTGCTTGTTCCTGCACCCGTCCATCGATTCAGTGTTTCGGTGGTTTGGTTTTGTGCCACATCCATTGCTTCGCTCCAGAAACGGTTAGCATTGATTATTTTATTTCCTGCAATACCCTGCAAAAATACACTCAGATCGAATCCCTGGAAAGAAAAAGTGTTATTCAGTGAGAAAATGAACGTCGGATTTGGGTTTCCCAGGTAGGTTCTGTCCTTATCGTTGATTACTCCATCATTGTTCAGGTCAACGAAACGAATATCTCCGGCTGACGTTCGGTTGTATGGGTCATTCCCCGGTACCTGAACAGCGTGATTATTCACATCTGCCTGTGTCTGGAATATACCATCGGTTTTATATCCGTAGAAAAAATTAATCGGCTGGCCTGCCTGTATTAACGCCAGGTTTTGATTCAGCCCGATGCTTCCGCTCGGCATAGGAATAGTATCATTAATGCTGATTACTTTATTTTTATTGTAGGATACATTAAACGATGTGTTCCAGGTCAGTCTTCCTGTCAGATTTCTGGAATTGACAGTTAACTCAATCCCTTTGTTCTCCATTTTACCGGCATTGACCGATGGCACATACACATCTGAATAACCTGTTGAAACAGGAACAGACATCGGCACCAGCATTTTGTTGGTCTGTTTGGAGTAAGCGTCCACAGTCATATCTATTCTTTGGTTGAACATTGTCACATCAAAGCCGATGTTTGCCTGATGTTGTTCTTCCCACTGTACAAATGGATTGGGCATTACAGTGGGTACAACTGCTGGAACAACATTGTTATTGAAGTTGTATTTAATAGTATTAAGTTGAGAAGCAAATGAATAATTGCCAATCTCCTGATTTCCGGTTACCCCATACCCGGCACGAAGTTTCATATCATTGATGAAAGTAATGCTCTTAAAAAAATCTTCTTCAGAAATGCGCCAGGCCAAAGAGGCAGAAGGGAAGACACCATATTTATTACCTTCGCCAAAACGCGATGAACCATCCCGGCGAATGGTGGCAGTCACCAGGTATTTATCGGCATAAGAATAATTCACCCGGCCCATATATGAAAATAAGGCCCAGCTTGATGCGCTTCCGCCTATCGTTGGCTGCAGTGTTCCGTTGTCAAGTTGCTGTGTATAGTCGCTTGCAAAACCCTGAACCGAACCCTTCATGTAATTGAGTTGATTCTCCTGTGCACTGGTACCGCCCATTGCGCTAAAACGATGTTTCCCAATTGTATGTTCATAAGTAAAGATATTATCCCACACCCATGTAAAACTTTTATTGTACTGCTGGCCCAGATATGAGTTTTCCTTTTTACTGGTATCCCATTGAAACTGGGGACTCCAGGTGCGCGAATCCCAGAGATTAGCCTGAAGTCCAAAGGTCGATTTAAATTTCAAACCTTTGTAGAGGTTTAATTCTCCAAAAACAGTTCCCATCAAGTTATATCCATTTGTTGCATTCTCCACCGTTTTGGCAGAACCGATCGGATTGATAAGATCGCCATCATAGATTGGCTGGGCGATGGGACCTGAATAGCTGCCGTTGCTGCGAAGAATGGGTTGGGTTGGCAAGGCAAGCATGGCATTACGAATACTATAATCTCCGCTGGTTTTGAGATCTTTATTAAGGGTCAGGTTATTTCCAATCCTTAGAAAGGAACTTATCTTGCTGTCAGTGTTCAGTTGAAAGCTAAAACGTTTGTAGCCGGTATTGGTCACAATACCTTGCTGGTCAAAGTAATTCCCTGACAGGTAAAAATTGGTTTTTTCTCCGCTGCCTGAATAAGAAATGGAGTAATTTTGCATTGGAGCAGCACCGATAAGATTTCCCAGCCAGTCGGTTCCCCGTCCCAGGCTTTCAGGATTGGCAAAAGCTGGATTCACAATCAGACCTGCATTTGATAACATATCGTTATGCAAAGAAGCAAACTGAGATGCATCCAGTACTTTAACCATATTGGCTGCCTGCTGTACTCCATATGAGTAGTTGAAGTTCACCTGCGACTGGCCTTTTACTCCGCGTTTAGTGGTTACAATGACTACCCCGTTTGCTCCCCGTGATCCGTATATGGCAGTGGCTGATGCGTCCTTCAGAATCTGAAGGGTTTCAATATCATTAGGGTTTAGCTGATTCAGTCCGCTGGAAACAGGCAACCCGTCAATTACGATCAGCGGATCGCTGTTGTTAATTGTTCCTGTACCACGAATTCTGAAGGTGGCATCAGTGCCTGGTACTCCTGATGAGATGACCTGAACACCGGCAGCGCGACCTTGTAAGGCATCACTTATACTGGCCACGGGTAATGATTGTAAATCACTGGTCTTTACGACGGCTATAGAGCCAGTGAGGTCTTTCTTTCGCTGTGTTCCGTATCCTACGGCTACAACCTCTTCAATTCCAATTGTTTCTTCTGCCAGTATAACACTGAGTGTTGATTTTCCTCCCACGGTAATCTCCTGGGTTCTCATGCCCACATACGAAAAAAGTAAGATGGCCCCATCAGGAAGATTGGTAAGTGAATATTTCCCGTTAGCATCAGAAATTGTTCCATTAGTGGTGCCTTTGACCACTACCGAGACCCCGGGAAGTGTTCTTCCTGATGAATCAGTAACCTTGCCGGATACCGGTTTTTGCTGTTGCTCACTATTGGTGGAAAGATCGCCATTCGACTTGTCCAGAAGAACAATCTGCCGGTTAATTACTTCATACGAAACCGTAGTCCCTTTAAATAGTTGATCCAGTAAATCCTCAACCGATTTATCCCTGATATCAACAGTCACTGTTCGGTTTACATCAATGTTCTCATTCTTGTATAAAAATGAAAACTCGCTTTGATCTTCAATTTGTTTGAGTACATCCCTGACGGTGGCATTCTGTAGCGAAATACTCAGCTTCGTTTGTTGTGAGTAAACACTTGCGCTAACGTGTATAAGTGCTGTCAGAATAAATAGAAATGTTAATTTCATAACGCGAAACCATTTAAAGAGAGAGCGATAAGGCCCCTCATCGTTAAACCATTTTTTTTTCATAAATTTGTAATTGTAAAGGTTAAACATATCCCACGCAAATGGGGTTTTTTATTCTTACTTCATGTTTCAGCATGAATTTAAAGGGAGAGTGTTCGAGCACTTTCCCTTTTTTAGTGTTTTTTCAGGGTTACATTATTCGCTTTTATTTCATAATCCATCCGGGTCGTTTTTGCTACCAGTTGCAGCATTTCCCTCAGGCTCTCAGTCTTGATGGTCATCGTATAGCGTTCTTTGGTATTAATCGCCGGATCGACTTTGATTTTCACATCGTACCATCTTTCCATTTTTCGGATCACATCTTCAAAAGGAGCATCTTCGAATTTCAGCAGATTTTCTTTCCAGGAAATGTACAGATCAGTTTCTACTTTCCAGTGTTGCATGCTGTTTGTCTGGCGATTAAGAATGACCTGTTCTCCCGGGTTCAGTCTGACACCTTCTCCGTTTGCTGTATTGACAGCATTAACTGATCCCTCCTCCAGGGTAGTCGAAAACTCATTGTCATCCGTATAGGCACAGACGTTAAAATGGGTGCCAAGCACCTGAATTTTCAGCTGACCTGCGTTTACGATAAAGGGATGCCTGGCATCTTTGGCTACTTCGAAATAGGCTTCCCCTTCGACGAACACATCCCGGGTAGCTTTACTAAATGCAACAGGATACCTGAATTTGGTTCCTGAGTTCAACCAGACTTTAGTGCCATCGTACAAAGAGATTTGTGAGCGTGCTCCATAGGGAACATTTATGGTATTATACACTGAAGCCAAATCACCCTGTTTACTTTTACTGATGAATAAGAAGCTTATTGATCCAAGAACAAATGCCAGGATAAATACTGCAGCGTATTTTAGAAATGATCTGAATATCCTTTCCTGAAAGATGTTCTGTTTGTCAGCGGGAAAAGGAAATACAGGAACGATAACCTGTTCAGGATGAATAAGCCCGGTAACCACCCATAAGTTCTTTAGCCGGGTGTAACTTTTCTGGTTTTCGGGAGAGGATTCAATCCAATCCAGAATTTCGATGATTTCAACTTCGGAAGTGATCTCTCCTTTGATGTATTCGATTAACTTTTCTTCGTTCATTGAGATTTGAGATTTGAATGTATAACCTGATCAATCCCGTTTACCCTTACCGAAAAAAGCTTTTTTTTTGATTTATTATTTTTGGAAGAGAAACAAGGCGAAAAATAATGGAAGGTATTCTTTTAAATCTGTCTTTAACGAGCGGAGCGCTTTGGATATCTGCCCTTCAACGGTTTTGATGCTTAAGTTCAGTTCTTCGGCAATCTCCCTGTTCTTTTTATCCTCGAAACGACTCATCTCGAAAACTTTACGGCAGGCAGGAGTCAGTTTCTCCAAAGCGGCCTGTATCTGTACCTGCATTTCCTCGAAAACCAGGTTGCTGGTGTCAAAATCAGATAACGACTTGTAATTCACCTCCAGATGTCTTGAATGGATGAAGTTGTCGTAGTTTTGTCTTGATTTCAGCTGACTGATTACATGCAGCGATTTGTTTTTGGTAACCGTAAACAGCCAGGCGTTGAGGTTGGTATCCGTATGCAGCGCATTTCGTTTATCCCACAGCTCGGTAAAAACATCCTGCACCACATTTTTTGAAACCTCCTGATCAGGAATATACTGTTTGGTAAAGTAAATCAGGCGGGGATAATAATAGCGGTAGACCTTCTCAAAAGAAGGTTCGTCCCCTGAAATAATCTTTTGCAGTGTTTCTACGCTCGACGGATTCACAGTTTTGTTTTCGTTTGTTAGAGCTTGGGCAACGGTTTAGGTTGTAAAAATATACAGAAATATCCAGATATCATGCCAATGCATCTTTAAACCCGTTTGGTTGATATCTTTTGAGCTTAAGGGAGAGGGGAAATATATTCTTTTGATGAGGACCAGGCTGTTATTTAAGGCGAATAGAATAGGTTAAATAAAGGAAATTAAGGATTATGTTGTTGAAAACAATAAGAAATTTACCCCCCGCTATTAACGAGGGGCATAGGTGTAGATTAAAATGATTTAATGCTTATTCTGTCATTCAGGCTCAATATCCCTTCTTTTCTTTTGACCTTCCTTCGACAGGCCCATGGTCATGGCAGTCATCCCGGCAAGGCCGCCCAGTTGCATGGTCTCAAGAGCTGTGCTGGGTACAATCACAATGGTGGAGTTGGTCTTCAATCCTTCGTAGAGCATATTCATGGCCCTCAGGTGAAGGGCTGTAGGGTTGCTGGAATAGGACAGGGCAGCTTCCTCGAACTTTTGGGCCACCTGTCGTTCTGAATCACCGAGGATTACCCTGGCCTGACGTTCACGTTCTGCCTGGGCCTGCATCGACATGGCATCTTCCAGTCCGTGGGGGATAAGGACATCCTTCACTTCAACCGAAATCACATTGACGCCCCAGGGTTCGGTGCGTTCATCGATGATGGACTGAAGTTCTTTGCTGATCTTTTCACGACCTTCGAGCATGTCCGAGAGCATGGTCTTTCCGATAACATCACGCAAGGCTGTTTGTGACGCCCAATTGATGGCGCTTTTGTAATCGGCTACATCGAGTGCTGCTTTCTTGGGGTCCAGTACTTTCCAGAAGAGGACGGCATCCACATCTACAGGCACCGTATCCTTGGTAAGGGTCTTTTCGGCCGTAAACGATGAGGTGATTACCCGGGTGTCGATCCAGTAAGGAATGGTGTCAATAATCGGGACAATAAAGAACAAGCCTGGTCCGCGGAGGGAATGAAAGCTCCCCAGACGCAAAATGACCGCTTTTTCCCACTGATCCGCAATCTTGATGGAGTACGCCACGATAAGGGCGATAAAGAAGGAAACTACCTCGAGCCACAGCCCGCTTGTTTGCGACTGAGCTCCATAGTTGGCAAATGTAAAGGCAATGCCCAGGCCAAGAATAATAAAGAAAATCAATGTTGCAAAATAGTTTGTTTTCATAATACCTCCACTTTTTAGATTTCTTAAGTCGAATCGTTCGTGTGGCACCGGTGTGTTGGATCAATGCAGAATCGATTCCCAACTTAAAGTATCATTAAAATTATGAAATATTTTATCGTAATGTATCATTCAGGATCAATTATTTTAGGTCGGTTAATGAGATTATTAACAAGGGTTTATCGCCAGTATATAAGGTAATAATGAATGAGAATCTTTTTTCTTTTAGTATTTTTTTTGTCCATTATTTACATCGTTTAGCTGGTAATATACAAGGGTTCCAGGCTTACCCGCAACCAGCTCACCGATTGGTCATTTCATCTTAGCCATAATTCATTCGTATTAAATTAATACCAGAGAGGGTATTCCCTGTCACAAATTGATTTCTAATTGTATTGCATCAGTATTAAAATTGTCATTTTAATACTGATATAATACAGTTAGCATACTTATTGTGAAAAGAGATACCCTACCGAACCCCTACTGAACTCCTCACATGACTGAGGGTATTCTTGAAATCTTTTCCGTTTGGAATAGTTCAGATTCTTTGGCTCAGAATTTAATGTGAAAAGCGAAGCATTGATCAATAGACTTGTTCTCAGGCACTCGTTTTGCAGGTATTTAGTCAATCAGGCACCAGCCTTTTTACCTAAGGTAAAGGTTCGGCTGATGCTGAACCCCCAGCGAACCCCCCCTGTGGTCCAGTTACTGCTTGTACTGGGGATATACTGGTTTTCGAGAATAGCGGTCGAATTGGTAAAGATGAAATTAAAGATATGCCCTCCTGTTTCCATTTCAAGACCAAGACCGAGGGGATTATAAAACCTGAACCCCTTTTGCTGAAGGAAATAATTTTTACTTGCCTGACTTCTGAAACTCTTGAAATAATCGGCAATTACGGCCATGTGATGGCTTATTTTCATTCGTCCACCCAACCCCAGGGCGAACAGATCGTTCATATCCATGAAGGATACATAGTTTCGGCGTACATAAGTGGGTAATAAAGCCAGTGAAAGATTATCACTGAATTTACGGGTAAGAATGGCCTGTGCAACTGCACTCAAACGGTCGGAGTATTTTTGAAAATCGGCATCTGAGGTAGTAATGTTCAGTTTGTTCATGCCGGACAGCACACCATTTCCATAGAGGGTTACCGATAGCGGTATGCGGTTGTCGGTTGTTTGCCTGATTAACCTGTACTTCGTGTTCATATAGAATAATTGCGTCTGGTTGGTATTTGTTCCGTTGGGAGCGCCTTTGGTTCTTCCAAGACCAACACTCCACCGGTCGGTTATCCCGTAATCAAACCCAATCAGGATGTCAGATGAGTTATCAAGACCATAGAAGGTCTGCATCCCTCCGTATTTTCCTGCAATATCTCCGAAGCGGTGCAGGACCAGAAAGACAAGATCATTTTTGTGTATCGTTTCATTTGATTCACCATTAACGATTTGAGGTGATTTAAATGTAGCGGTTACGGGAACCTTGTCCTTTTTCGGAGCGACATCCTCCAACAATTGATTCAAATCGTCCTGTGCCTTAAGTGATAAGCTGCTGACGAAGAAAAACAACAGGAATGCAATTGGTTTCATTGTGTTTTAATAAATACAGTTTAAATTATTCTGAATGAAGTATTTACGTTTATAAGCTTATTGCGAAACCGTCTTATAAAGAGCTGAAACAGTAACCTGTACAACTTCTGTAATATTCTTTATGACCAATCTTGGTATTTTTATATGATGATCGGCCAGTTTAACCGGGAAGGCAGAATTTGCGGCAATTTCACCTCCCTTAACGGTCAGTTCAGCTTTAATCCTATAGTTCATCGACACTCCGTGAATGTTAAGGTCTCCCGTTACGGTCACAGGGTATGTTCCATCTTTGGATAGATCAATCTGTTCGTTTATTTTCCCATTAAATTCGGCGTATGGATATTTTTTGCTCTCCATATAATTCTCATTAAAATGTTCCTGCATCAGGCTTTTCTTAAACTTAAAAGAGTTCATTGCTACTTTAAAATAGATGGTATTAGTTTCCAGATTCAGTGTAGATTCCCCGGTAATGCTTTCAGCCTTAATATCCTCAATAGGAGCTTCAGAGAAGAAGCCCAACTTCGCATTGTGCGATACAACTATTTGTGCCTGAATTATCCAGCTTGCCATAAGCAAGATGATAGTTAATGAAGTTTTCATTTTTCAGGTGTACAGTTATTGATCCAGACATTTAATGAATCGCGGGTACTTTGAGGAAGCGGAGCATTTCCCTGCGGCATATCTGCACGATCCTGAGTAACCCGTAACGTAAAGAAGCCGGTATAGGCCAGCACGCCAGAATAAGTTGTGAAATTACCAGGCCCGGGTGAATTGCCGCCCTGATGACAAATAATACAATGATTGGTAAGAATACCTTTCACAAAATTATCATAGGTAATATTCTTATCAGGAAATTGCGGTGTGCAAGCCGGCGTTCCAGTATCTCCACCCGTGAACTCAGGTGCCATATTCTTACAACCGAACAGTAGGATTGTAATCAGGACAATCCGTATTTTGTGGTTTAGCTTCATACCTGTCAGTTATTTACCCTCCAAAGAATAAAGCCGGAGGCCCCGATACAAAACAGTTCGGGGCCTTGTAAGCAGATTAATTAATTCCTTAAACCATCACTTTCAGTATTAGTACACTCTTGTTAGATTTGCAAGAATTTCACCTGCAGGATAAGTTGCAGTATGTATCTGTACATAAATTTTCCCTGCAGCCAGATCAGTTTCCTGGGCAGAGGTAAAAGTTACTGTGCCTGTATACGATCCACCCATTGCTGCGGCGAATCCTGTAATGGGATAAATAACCGGACCTGCGTCGTGGAAATGCATCGCTGCAGCATTTGCAGTCAAGCCACTCCATGTCACGGTATAGGTCATAATCCTTGTCGTTGTATCAATTGTTGCGGTGACTGTACCTGCTGCAGAAGTGACAACGGTGCTGCTAGATTTTACAAAACTCCCGGTATAGTTAAACATTGTAGTTATAACCGTTTTACTGTCCTTTTTGCAGGATGAAAATCCAATGAAAAGAACAAGCAATGTAACACCCAGAGATTGCAGAAAAATTGGGTTGAACTTAGAAATTGTTTTCATGGCTTTAATTTTAATAAGTGAATAAAAATGTTTCAAACTCTTATTGCTAAATTCCGTTTAACACTTGTCTCCAGATACAGACACAGTATGAAATTCGGAAACCTTGCCTGGGTAATAAAACAAAATACTTTTTTGTCTGGTTTAATTATTGCGAAAGATTTTTGATCATTCACTAATAAAGATGCAGATGCAATACACATCTGCAAAGAGGAATAAAAGAGAGTCTTACATCAGTTACAAAAGCATCGACCCCATTTAAGGAAGCAACCCTTTCTGTAGGTTACAGCCGATAAATGCATCAGGACTAAATGAAAGAGTATTCCATATCTGGCCTTAAGGTGAATATATGGGCGTCCAATCAGTTAAACGGATATGATTTATTTGAATGGAGACTCTTTAACCCAAACCCACCAGTTGATTTACTCAACGACAAACTTGCCTGTTACAACCCCTTTACTGGTAACTACACGAAGCAAATACATCCCTGATTTAAGATTCTGGGTGTTAATCTCAATATTTGTTTCATCCATACTATTCAGTTTGGCTGATACTTTTTTTCCATCAAAAGTCAGTACGTCGATTGAATATACCTTTCCTGAATTAAGACTTACATGCAGAGACTCTTTGGCTGGATTTGGAAAGATTTCAACTACCGGTTTATTTAGAACTGGAACTATTGATGTCCCCCCCGATCCATTACTCCTTGAAACGGCATAACCCTGATAATTAAGGTCGATGGAATATATGTTTGAAATATTGGAACTAATTCTTGGATCTAGATATGTGAATGCGGTAATGTAAAGCGTTTTGAAATCCTTACCTCCAAATTCGCAATCTTCTGTTGCCTCCGGAACTACTATGGTTGTAAGAGCGACTCCCAGGGGTGAAAAAACCTGGATGCCCACGGCAGTCGCAACATAGATATTCCCGTTGATATCTATTGCCTCTCCAACCGGGCTGGCATCAACTCCACCCGCTGTTTTTGTTTGAAGTTCCGCCAGTGTTAATTTGCCCGAAACACTGCCATCAGGAGCAACATCCCAGGAATAAAGATATTTATTAGACGTATCCACCACATAAAGCTTCTTTTGATCAGGAGAAAGTACTGGCCCGTTTGGTTCTGCCAGATCATCAATGACTCTTTTCACAGTTCCTATCGAATCAATGTAATATACTGCAGTATGATCCTGTGGAGGCGAGGTAAGAAAAAAATCAGGATCGCAAAAATAAATACCCCCCTTTTTATCTGCAATTAAATCGATTGGGTTATCAAAGCGTTTGCCATTGTACTGTGAAGCCACTGTTTTAATGATTTGCCCGGCTTTATTCAGCATTACTACATTGTCTGTAGTAGCGATAAGATTTCCTTTCCTATCCAATGTAAGTCCAGTGGTATGGGTTGAGTTGTCAGGCCATTTACTGAATTGTTTTGTATTGGGATCGTATTGGTAAATATCCGATCCACCACCAGGAATAAAATCATCAGCAAAAAGTAATAATGAATCATTATACCATACCAGCGCTTTAGTAGCGTTAAACTGATCTGAACTCAACTTTATTGGAGTTGAGCCAGTTGGTAAGATATCAGTAGGGGAATTTTGCCCATGCAATCCGATAAAAACAAAGCATAAAAGGACTAATAAGACGTTAACTGGTTGCACCAGCGAGCTGATTATAAATGTAAATTTTTTCATGGCTAATAATTTTAACAATTACTGTAAAAATGTTTTAGAATTAGCTGAAAGTTGTTTTCAACATTTGCATAATGTCTGAAAGACGAGTGAATGAGAGGTAAAAGGCCTGAAGTCTTTTTTAAGTTCTATTGTTTTATAAACTTTCCTATAAGCATTTCCTTATCTGATATCATTTTCACAAGATAGATTCCATTCTTTAAACCTGATACATCTATTGATTGATTGCTTTCATAGATTTCCTTTTGAAGTACTGATTTTCCTGTAACATCAAATGCTTCAAACATTCCCGTTTTATTAGATAAATTGATATGCAAATCATTTTGTACAGGATTGGGATAAAGAGTCAATTGATTTTCATTAATTAAAGGTGGTACAGCAGTTGTACCTTCATTAGATAATTCTGAAACTCCATTGTCAGTTCCAAACCACTTATTGCCTTGGTTATCAATAGCAATCGACCCAACTAAATTATCTGTCAGACCATCTGCTGTTGTATAACTTGTCCAGGTTGTTCCATCAAATTTTGAGACTCCATTTTCAGTTCCAAACCATTTATTACCCTGGGTATCAAATGCAATTGCAAAAACCCTATTATTTACAAGACCATTTGAAGTTGTATAGGTTGTCCAGATAGTTCCATCAAATTTTGCAACTCCATTAAGTGTTCCAAACCATTTATTGCCTTGATTATCAATGGCAATTACTCTTACTTCATCAAGTTGAAGACCATCTTCGGTTGTATAGGTTGTCCAGGTAGTTCCATTAAATTTTGAAACTCCATACCAAGTTCCAAACCATCTATTACCCTGATCATCAAATGCAATTGAATATACATAATCACTTGCGAGACCATCTTTGGTGGTATAGGTAGTCCAGTTAGTCCCATCAAATTTCGAAACCCCACTTCCCACCATTAAATCTTGGGTTCCTACCCATATATTGTCTATTGCATCAATAGCAATTGCTGTAACAATATTATCAGGCAGACCATTTGCGGTGCTATAGTTTGTCCATTTAATTCCGTCAAATTCCGAAACTCCTCCTAATTTAGTTCCTACCCATTTATTCCCCTGAGCATCAATTGCAATTTTAGTTACTAAATCAGTTGGAAGGCCATTGGCAACGGTATAATTTTTCCAGGTTATTCCATCAAATTTTGATACTCCATTAATTGTCCCAAACCATTTATTGCCCTGAGTATCTATTGCAATGGATGTAATGATATTACCGACAAGAGCGCCTGTTGAGGAATAGGTCGTCCAAGTCGTTCCATCAAATTTTGATACCCCTTTCCCGTTATACCCATCGCTTATTGCAAACCATTTATTTCCCTGGAAATCAATTGCAATTGCATTGATTACATTACCATTAAGACCATCTTTAGTGGTATAATTTGTCCATGTAGTTCCATCAAATCTGGAAACTCCATTGTATGTTCCAACCCATTTATCACCCTGATTATCAATAGCTATTGCATTGGCCGCATTGCCTGTAAGAACACTTGTGTTGGTATATTTTGTCCAGGTTGAACCATCAAATTCTGAAATTCCATCGCTTGTTCCAACCCATTTATTTCCGAGAGCATCAAAAGCTATTGAAGTAACGCCATTATCTATTGTCCCATTTGCCGAGGAATAAGTTGTCCAGGTTGAACCATCAAATTTAGATAAGTGGCCATGTCCATGAATATCCATATTTATTGTCCATTTATTCCCATCAGCATCGATAGCGATTGCCACAACCCAATCAGTTACAAAATGTGTTAAAGGGAAATCAGGATTTTTATAGGTTGTCCATTTAGAGCCATCAAATTTCGTAACTCCGCCTCCATAATCCCCATCTCTGGTTGCAAACCACTTGTTGTCCTGAGCATCAATGGCAATGGCATCAACCACATTGCCTGCCAGACCATCTGATGTAGTATAGGATATCCAGTTAGTCCCATCAAATTTTGTAACTCCGACATTAGTCCCAAACCACTTATTTCCCTGATAATCAATAGCTATTGCAACTACTCCATTACTGGCAAGACCATCCGAAGTGGTATAGGTTGTCCAGCTTGTTCCATCAAATTTTGAAACTCCATCAGAAGTTCCAAACCATTTATTGCCTTGAGCATCTATGGCAATAGCATTAACATAGTTGCTGGCTAATGTATTGCTGGTTGTTGCTGAGGTGTAATTTGTAAATGTTTGTGCATTGGTGTGATCAAGAGTGATTAGCACATATAATGCTAATGTTCTTAAAAAAGTAATTTTAGGTTTCATAATGCCTAACTTAGAAGTTTGAAAATATCTTTCTTCACAATAATGTCTAAATGACGAGTGATCGAGAGGCAAAGGAGCAATCATCATTTATTTATTTCTTTATTATCAAAATCTTACTTGTTTACTGATCCATTAACAATTATAATATCTGTTATCAGAACCAGGAAAAGATCTCATCCATCTGGTTGTGATCACTAATTTTGTACTCAAAATTAAAGCACATATTTGCTTTTGTCAATAGCACAAAAGTGTCATATTTAGATAATTACTGTCCTTGTCTACTCCGGCAATTAATTGTCTGAAACGGTTTTTTATTCATAACCTTTCATTTACCGTAAATCTTATAACACCAAAGGTTTTAAAGGATATTTGATCCAATTTTGGCTATTAGGTCAAAAAGTAGAATGGGTGGATGACGTTTGGAAAATGCGAGTGAATGTCAACCATTTCCTATCGCTAAATGAAACTGGTTAGTTGGATGGTTGTATTCAGGAATATTCTTTCAGGTTAAAAAGAAATCCAAGGAATTAGATAAGTAAAAATGGTTAGTTTATACTGCTTCAATAAACATGAGAAAAATGCTTATATCCACAAAATCACAATTGGCAGTACTATCCCGGTTTAATGAGAAGTAATAAACCTTTAGCGGGTTTTAAATAGAAACCAGCCAGGAAACTCGTATCTGATCATTGTAAATAATCTTTTGATTTATAGCTTAAATATAACCATTCATAGTCTGAAAACTACCATTCGTGTAAAATATCGTACAGTTCGTATATTAATTTGAAAATAAGCACTTTTCGGATGACAGGTCATATGTATTATCACGTGATTGTCTTATATTAGACGGTTCTAAACTTAAATGTGCATGAAGCTATTGTCTTTCAGTAATGCTTAAAATTCATATGAATAAGACGGAACTTGAAGAAAGGATTAATGAATTGGAGATTGAACTAAGCAATCTGAAATCGCAGGCATCGGCAGGAAAAGAGTCGGAACAGAATTTCAAGGGAAACATTGATCGATTTTTAAGTCTTTCCAATACCATTAATGGCAGTTTTGCCCTGATCAATCTGGATACGCTTCGGTATGAATTTGTTAATGACAGTTACGATAAATCAACCGGCATATCGGGAGAGAAAATAATTGGCAGTGCGATTCGGGAAGTAATGGGTGAAACAAATTACCAATTTGCATTGAAACATATTGACCAGATAAGATTGGGCAAATCGGTTTCTTTTGAGAGATGCGATGAAGATGGAGCAGAAAAAAGATGGAGTGAAACCAATTACGCTCCTGTTAAAGATGCCAGCGGACGTATTACTTCATTTTCAGTGTATAATTTTGATATAACAGGTCGCAAGAAAACAGAACACGATTTAAAAGAAAGTGAAGAGAAATACCGCAATCTCTTCAATAATTCCGAAGTTGGTATGTTCAGGACCAAACTCGATGGTTCTGAAATTGTGGAATTTAACAAACAATACCTGAAAATTCTTGGTTGTACTACTGATGAGGTAAAGGGTAAGCCATCGAAGACTATGTGGGCCAATGAACATCTGCGTGAGAAAATGATTCAAATGATCGAAAAAGAAGGTCGGGTGGTTGATTTCGAATGTGAAATATTAAACAAGCAAGGCGATGTGGTAAATTGTATTACCTCATTAAAATTATACCCTGAAATTGGCATTCTTGAGGGGACAATTCAAGATATTACCGAACGTAAGCAGAATGAAAAGATTCAGTCCATACAGAACCGCCTCTCTAAAATCTTTCTATTACATACCGATATCGGTATGTATAATGATGTATTGGATGTTTTACTCGAAGTCATGGAGAGTCCGTTCGGTTTTATGGGATATATTGATGTTGACGGGGCATATGTGATGCCAACATTGACCTCGCAAATTTGGGAGGATTGTAAGATGCCCAATCAAGCATTGGTATTTCCAAGGAACGAATGGAAAAACAGCACCTGGGCATGCGCTCTGCGTGAAAAGAAAACCCTGTATTCCAACGAACCATCAACCAACCTCCCCGAGGGTCATGCCAAAATCCAAAGGCATATATCCCATCCGATTTTGTTTAAAGGTGAATCAATCGGTCTCATTCAGGTTGCCAATAAGGAAACAGACTATACCGAAAGAGATCTTCATACTTTAGAACGGATTTCGGACTATGTTGCTCCTATTTTATACTCGATATTGGAACGCATACAGGCAGAAAAGGAACTTAAAGAAAGTGAAACAAAATTACACCGCCTGAATAAAGATAAAGACCGGTTTATTTCGATACTCTCACACGATTTAAAAAATCCGTTTAATGCACTTCTTGGATTCTCGGAGATATTAACACAGAATATTGGTCAATATCGAAATGAAGAAATTGAAGAATATGCCAAAATTATACATGTATCGGCCAGGCACACCTATTCTTTACTTGAAGACATCCTGAGGTGGGCCAATGCTCAGGCCGGGAAAATTGATTATAAGCCGAAAAAGCTGAACTTCTCGGAGATATATGAGAATGTTGTTTATACCCTTGCGCCGAATGCAAAAGCAAAAAACATTACGATCGAAGCTTGTGAACCTTGTCCGGTAACTCTTTTTGCTGACCTCGATATGATCAATCTGGTCTTCCGAAACCTGGTGTCGAATGCGATTAAGTTTACCCATAAAGGCGGCAGAATAGAAGTCAGTGCAAAGGCGGATCCAGAAAATATTATTCTCTGTGTTTCGGACAACGGAATAGGAATAAAACCCGATCATTTAGAGAAGTTTTTCGATATTTCGCAGGTTTTTACGACAACAGGTACTGCAAATGAAACGGGAACAGGTTTAGGGTTGATACTTTGCAAGGAATTCGTTGAAAAACACGGGGGAACTATTCATGTCGAAAGTGAATGGGGAAAAGGAAGTAAGTTTTTTATTCACTTACCTTTTGCTGATCAGGCAAATGTTGTATAAGGAAATCAAATCACAGGAATAGCTTCAGCCGGAAAACTATAATGTTGCTTGAGCCGGGTTACTTAATTCATTTGTATATATTTTTAACCATATAGGACACCTGGTCTAAATGTTACCTTAATTATTTGGCTCTATAATGTTTGGGGTTGGTAAAGGTAATAAACATAGAAAAGTCAGAAGTCAGAAGATGGAAGATGGAAGTCAGAATATGGAAAAAGACTCCTGACTTCAGACTTCAGACATTTTTATAAATCTTACTCTTCTAAAGAAATCTTAGAAACCCTGCAATGACCCCCAGAGCCCAATATTATTTATCTTATCATGATAGCTATCGGGATATTCAGGATGGCCTCTATTTTCATAAGATGAATAAGATTTAGGTTGCAGGGGTTGATCTTTGTTACTGAGATTTAATAAAAAAGTAAGATTCTTTTAAAAAAATACCCTTGCCAACCTTATTTCCAAGGAAAAAGAAAGCGACACACCCCAAACGTTATAGAGCCTATTATTTCTATGTGCCTATGTGGCTATTTTTCATTTTTTATTCCTTAACCAACTTTATCCGATGACAGTTCGCTTTATCCGTAGCCGATAGAAAGTAAAACCCTTGTTTCATATGCTGTAAAGGAATATGCAGGTTCGACAGGCCAGCCGTTGTCTGGAACGATTGTTTAAAGACCGTTTCTCCAAGGATATTCGTAAGGATTACACAGTAGGTTTCAGACTTTGTTGAGTTTATCGAAAGCGTGGTACTTAAACTTGCAGGATTCGGATATACTGAAAAGGAAGAAATATCGCTTAGGGTTGTAGTTGAGGTAGTGCTGACATATTGGTAGGCCCCGATATCAAATCCTGTTGCTGAGGGGCGAATATTGCCCTCAAAATCAATATTTGGTGCAAATAATGATGTTCCGCTACCAATTGCAAAACTACCTGTTTGAAGATGGAAATCAGCCAGTGCAGGGTTCGTCGAAGGCATTTTAAACATTGGATCAGCTTTACGGTCATGCGGACCAGTGGCTTTGATCAGCGAAGCAGACGGACTGCCATTGCTGCTCCAGTATATATTGTAATCCATGGATAGATTGACATTGGGGCAGCAATTCAGATTGATAGCTTTACCTGCCAGAGAATAGAGAATATTATTGTATATCCTGGTGTTCTTTCCCTGGTTTGGAGCAATCTGTCCACGATTTATTGCATGCGACTGGTCATTCAGATAACAGGTATTATTCAGGACATCGACATGATTTGTTTTGAACAGGGTTATTCCATCACCGCCATTATTGAAGCAAATGTTGTTTTCTATCAGCATCCGCCCTTTATAGGCAGGTACATTTCCGGCGGACCCATCCTGTATGTCAACAATGATACCCTCTCCGTCAGTAATTCCTCCGCCTTGCAGGGCAGGAATTTCATTCTTGTTGTTGTAGCATAGATTCCTGCGGATTATAATTTTATAATTGGTTGTATCCTGATCAAAATTAGAACACCAACCCACAGAAATTCCGCTATTATCATAACAGCTATACCAGGAAGTATTATAAACTACGTTATCCTCAATGGTGACATAATCAGCATTCCCGGTTCCTATTCCTCCGCCGCCACAATCATGAACGATGTTATTGCTGATTAGAATATGATGCGGATACTTCGTTCCATTCGGCTGCACGCTGATCCCATTTCCCGAAGTGAGAGGGTTATTGCCGTTTGTTCGTTGTGTGTATGCAGTTATCGAATCCATATTGGCAGTGTTGCCAATTATTTCAAAGCCGCTGATTGCAATATATGCCGATCCATAGACATTAATCCCCTGCCAGCCATTAAACTGCAATACAGGATGATGCCCAGGAAAGGCCGTGTATACAATTCTTTTATCTGCTGATCCTGAACGGCTAATCGTCACCACATCCGAATAAATATTCTTATAGATTCCATTCATTACAAAAACCGTATCTCCCGGATTGGTGAGATTGGATGCTTTTTGTATGGTCAGGAAAGGGCTGGTTTTAGAGAGTCCGTTGTTACTGTCTTTCCCTGTCCCGCTGACATAATAATTGGTTCCACTGACATTGATACTTATCACTATAAAAAGCAAAATGCCGAAAAGAATAATGCGTTGTTTCACTTGAAAATAATTCATTTGTCTTAGCAGATGTACCTTTATAGCTTATGTGCAATCACTTGGCTTAAACCTGTTTCAAATTCTATTCTTGAAATGTTTTTAAATCCAGCCATGGTGAGCATATCCGTAACTTCCTGTTCCGTAAAGCAATCTCCTGCTTCAGTACCTACAAGCATATTTATAGCAAAGATAGCTCCTGCAGTGGGTTGTGTGCGGTCGTTATTCATGATCCAATCCTGAATAATAATCTTACCACCTTTGTTTACAGCTCCATAACACTTCTTTATCAATTCCCGGTTAACTTCCAGCGAATTGCTGTGAATAATGGCTGACAGGAATACCAGATCGAATCCCTTTGGTAATTCATCAGTGGTGTAATCGCCGGTATAGGTTTTTACTTTATTTGTGAAGCCTTCTTTCTCAATAAACCTTTGGGTGATCGGAACCACATTGGGCAAATCAAAAACAGTTGCTTCAAGAGCAGGTTTCCTTTTTACAAATTCCATGGAGAAAGCACCTGAACCGCCGCCAATATCCAGTACGGAGTTGATGCCTGTCAGATCAACTTTGGCCAGTTGTTGCGGGGCCTGCTTAACGGCCCTGTCGTGCATCGCTGTGATGAACGAAACAAGCCATTCATCACCCCGGACATTAATCTCTGCAGGATGGGCTGAAGCGCCGGTTTTTACAACCTCGGTAAGATGGCTCCAGGTGTTCCAGAGATGATTGGTATGCATCACTCCTCCTAAGTAATTTGAGCTTTTTTTAGACAAGAAATTAAAACTCTCGGCAGTATTAAAAAACAATTGATCTTGTTTGGTAAGAAAGCCCAATGACACCAACGCATTCAGCAGACGCTCGCAGGCATGCTCATTTAAATGCAAATTGGCTGCAATCTGATGGCTTGATATTCCTCTTTCTTCAATAGCAGTAAAGATATCCAGTTCAAACCCGCTTAATAATATACGGCTTTTTTGAAAAGATGAAGCAAATTCTCTGATTGTAAATGGATTCATGGGTTATAATTTAACAGGTTAATCCTCCAATTTCTTTAGGACTGAATGAATCATTGAAGGTAATGATTTTTTAATTATTACTGATTCAAATTAGTGCTTTTTTAACACATTTAAATTCTTAGATGCGAGTTATTTATGTCTCGTTGCCTGATGAGGTGCCGGTCGCACATTCTGTCAAAGAATTGTTCTTCTGTCATTTCCTTATACAGTTTAAAAACAAACCAATCCTTTATATCTCTTGCAGAAAGCAGAGGCAAATCATTAAAACATCGCAGTTTTTCTTTCAGAATGAATGAAGACACTAAAAGGTTCAAAGCTACTTGGTGCTGCCAAGCTAGCCACTTGCGTGTCTGAAACTGGTCTAATCCCAATATTTGTTTGGACTCTTTGATGCAATGTTCAACAAAGAACCGTTGCGCCTGCATATATGCCAGTGCTTTGTGTGTATATTGTTCTAGATTGGCGTTGGTGAACGAATGTTTTATTTTCAACTGTATTCTTGTCTGATATGGTTTTGCGTATGACAAGCATCCGTGGCTCAATCAAATCCAAATTTTTGTCCCAAATAAATACCTTCGCAAAGTGATACTCCCCTTTGAGTTTGCCTTTGGTCGTATTATGCACTTCAATCTCTTGCCAATCAATGTTCTGAAGGTTTTTCATGTAATCAATTACACTTATATCAAGGATTGTCGCTTTGAGTTTTTTGGGGCTTTGCCCTTTGGTTGACTTACGTTCAGGAATAACTAAATCGGGCTGCCGGGTAAATATTTTTTGGTCTGAATGAATGTCCAGCATGTAAATGTAGCCCATTTGGTCTATGGCCCTGGCAAGGCTGGCATCGTTACCGTAATAGCCGTCTCCCCCGATGTAGTCAAAAGAAACTCCATTCTCTATTTGCTGCACAATGATATCAAGTGCCAATTCCAATTTTGTTTTGAATACTCTGTTTTTATTGGGTATTCCTGCTTCCTTGCAACGATCGGGATCATTGCACCAGCCTTCAGTCAAAAATAGCCTGGCATCTACCATAGAAGCAAAATCCCCATTACTCAGGCAGCCAAACACAGCTACCTGCGAGTTGGATATTTTACCTACGTTGCCACAATACTGCCATCCAACACCAACGCTTTTGTCACCTTTTTTGACCCAGCCGCTTTCATCAATGATCAGTCCGGTTAGCTTTCTCTTTGGCAGAATTGAGCTTACTTCCCTGGATACCTGATCAATAACCGTACGTTCGTCCCAGTTGGATTCGCTAATGAAGTGTTGCATTTGATGGTAATCGGCATCAAGGTCCTCACTGATACGTTCTATGTTACGCAATTGACTTTGCATAATTCCTTTGGTATAATGTTCTGCTTTATCAAAAAATCTCTTGGTACGGTTACAAAATACATGCTTATATTCAATAAGGTGATCACTTAGACTCTGTGACACAGAGGCCAGTGTTTTTCCATATCGATTGTCTTTTTTAAGTTGTATTAAACATTGCTCTGAACGATAAATTT
>TBL_comb47_HYPODRAFT_10002368_pt1 | contig 23345 bp, 14 predicted proteins | sample TroBogypolimnion_40_FD_10682 | JGI IMG/M metagenome (IMG submission 10682)
ACTGGGCCACCAACACCCTCTCGACGATTGCAGGCGGGTGCAGCAACCTCGCCAGCGGACTGGGATCCACCGTTGCCGGCGGCTGCCTGAATGGCGCGACGACTAACTATGACACGGTGGGTGGCGGTCTGGGCAATTTCGCCTATGGCCCGGGTTCGGTCATTGCCGGCGGGGTCACCAATACGGCCACCGCGTTGGAAGCGGCGGTCGGGGGCGGCGAGCGCAACTGGGCTAGCGGCGTGCTCTCGACCATCTCCGGCGGCTATAACAATCTGGCCAGCGGGGCGGGGGCGGTCGTGGGCGGCGGTTACGGCAACTTAGCCACCAATTATGCCGCGACCGTTCCCGGCGGCTACGGCAACCTGGCCGGCGGACTCTATTCCTTCGCCGCGGGCGCGGGCGCCCTGGCGGTCCATGACGGTGCCTTCGTCTGGGCGGACGAGTCTGTCACCAACGTGATGCGTTCGACCTTGAACAACCAGTTCACGGCCCGGTGTGCCGGCGGGGTCCGGTTTTTTGCCAACCCGGCTGCCACGGTAGGCGTGCAATTGGCCGCGGGCGGCAACGCGTGGAGTCCCGCCAGTGATCGCAACCTCAAGCAGAACTTCAAGCCGGTGGACGCCCGCGCCGTGCTCGCCAAATTGGTGGCGACGCCGGTAACGGAATGGAACTTGATCTCCCAAGACCCTGCCATCCGCCACCTTGGTCCCATGGCGCAGGATTTCAAAGCCGCCTTCGGGGTCGGCGAGGACGACCGCCACATCAGCACGACCGACGCGGATGGAGTGGCCTTCGCGGCCATTCAGGGGCTTTACCAGGAACTCAAGGACCGCGACGCGCGGATCGCCACCCTCGAAGCGCGTCTCGAGCGCCTGGAACATCGCCTCCAGCAACTCAACCTCCCTGCCCCGACATTCACGAGTTCGAGCCATTGAGCGCACGAACTGTTGCTGGCTGGCCACCCAACTGTGCCAGCATGGTTGCCACCGAGGCCCTCCGTCCGACGCAACCACCATAGCCAAAAATAATTCGCCTTGGTTGTTTCCCTTCATGGGGCATTAATGTGGCCTGTTGTAGGGTGTGGTCATGATAGTAGTGATACCGAGCAACTCCGAGACGCGATCGATCGCGACGATCTCAAGCAACGGCCATTGAACCCATGAAGACCATCCGCACACTGTCCCACGCGCTGAGCGCCGCCCTGCTGCTGGCGGCGGCCGGCACCTGCCTCGCGGCTGTCGAGTGGCCACGGTTTCGCGGGCCGGAGGGATCAGGTATTGCCGGTCCCGAGGCCCGGCCCGCCACCACCTGGAGTGAAACCAGCAATCTAAAATGGAAAACCGCGTTGCCCGGCCCGGGCTCCTCCAGCCCGATCCTCGCGGGCGACCGCCTCTTTCTGACTACTTACTCCGGTTATGGCGACGGCAGCGCCGGCGGCGACACTCCAGAAACACTCCAGCGGCATCTGGTTTGTCTCGACCACATCACGGGGAAGGTGCTTTGGGACAAATCGGTCCCGGCGGAGATGCCCGAGGACGCTTACTTCGGAAATATCCGTGAGCATGGTTACGCCAGCAATACGCCGGTCACCGACGGTGAGCGCGTGTATGTGTTCTTCGGAAAGACCGGGGTGTTGGCGTTTGATTTCGAGGGGAAGCCACTCTGGCGGGTCAACGTGGGCAAGCAATCGAGCAACCGGCGCTGGGGGACCGGGGCCAGTCCGATCCTCTATCGCGGCCTGGTGATCGTCAATGCGGCAGACGAAGGCCGCGCCGTGGTGGCGTTGGATAAGCTCACCGGCAAGGAGGCCTGGAAGGTGGAAGTCGGCGCCCTCGAATTGAGTTTTGTGACCCCGACCCTGGTGGACTGCGGCGGCGGGCGCACCGACCTGGCGCTCGCCGTGCCGGGGGAACTCTGGGGCATGAACCCCGAGACCGGCAAGCTGCGCTGGTACGCCCAGACCGGCATCGAGGGGAACGTCTCCCCGAGCGTGATCGCGGCCGACGGTGTGGTCTATGCCACCGGCGGCTTCCCACGCCAGGGCACGATCGCCGTGCGCGCCGGCGGCAAGGGCGACGTCACCGCCACCAACGTTCTCTGGTCCAGCCAGAATGCCTCTTATGTGCCTTCGCCCATCCTTTACGGTGGCCGTCTTTTTGTGGTCAGCGACCAGGGTTTCGCCATCTGCCAGGAGGCCAAGACGGGCAAGTTGGTTTACAAGGAACGCTTGCCCGGCGTCAGCGGCGCAAAGCCCTTCTATGCCTCCGCGGTCCTGGCCAACGGCTGTCTCTACGCGGTCAGCCGCCGGGCCGGCACCTTTGTCATCGAAGCCAAACCGGAATTCAAAGTGGTCGCTCACAACCAACTCGCGGGGGATGACACCGACTTCAACGGCACCCCGGCCGTGGTGGGCCCACAACTATTTCTGCGCTCCAACCGGTATCTTTACTGCATCGAGGCGATGCAGCCGGCGAGCGCGGGGAAATCGCAATAAAGAGAAAAAACAGCATGAATACGAAAACGAAAGTAATCCTCCTCGCGTTGGCACTCGGTACCTCGACCTGCCTGCTCACCGCTCAAGATGGCAATCAAGCCCCCGACGGACAACGTCCGCCGCCCCGCGAAGGCGGCGCCGGTGGTCCCGGCGGTCCCGGACAGGGCGGACCCGGCGGACAGGGTGGGTTTCACCTGTTGCCGCCGCGGGCCATGGAGCAACTGAACCTGACCGCCGAACAGCAAAAGAAATTGACGGCACTCGAAGCGGAACTGAAGGCGAAGCTCGAGAAGATCCTGACACCCGAACAGATGCAGCAGTTGAAGCAGATGCGGCCGCCGCAACGTCAGGGCGGACCCGGCGGACAAGGCGGCTTTGGCGGCGGACCTGGTGGCCAGGGAGGTCCCGGTGGTCCTGGTGGCGGCCCCAGCGGGCAAGGTGGCGGTCCTGGCGGGCAAGGCGGACCGCAACGTCCCCCGCAAGAATAATGAGGACAGCCGGTGCGTGCCCGTAGCGCAGGCTTTCCAGCCTGCCGGGTCGCCGACTTTCCAGTCGGCAGGGCGTCGGTCCACTCCGGCTCCCGGCGGGTTTGGGAACCCGCGATCGGGCAGACCGGGAAGTCTGCGCCACCAATCGGCTCTGAACTGAACGGTCTAGCGTGGGCGTCCCGGTCGGCGGGACGCCGCTAAAACTCGCAGGCGTGGACGCCCCCGCTATCCGCGATTGAACTACCTCGAAAAACTATGAACTCGTTTGCTCCCCTTTACCTGGCGACGCTGGCGGCCGGCCTGGCCGCCGCGTCGTTGCCCGCCGCCCCCGCCTATACGATCGTCGATACGGCCCAAACCCGGTGCTATAACAACCGGGGTGTCATCGCTGCGCCCAAACCGGGCGAACCGTTTTACGGCCAGGATGCCCAGTTCCAAGCCCATCCGCCCCACTACACCTTGGGCACGGACGGCTTGACGGTCCAGGATCACCAGACCGGTTTAACGTGGCAGCGCAGCCCGGACACGGACGGTGACGGCGCGCTCACCCGGCGTGACAAGTTGACGCGGTCCCAAGCCCAAGCCCTGCCGGCCAGGCTCAACAACGCCAAATTTGGCGGCTTCAGGGACTGGCGTTTGCCCTCCATCAAAGAGCTTTACTCGCTCTTCGAGGCGTGTGGCACCGACCCCAGCGGACCCTCCGACCCGGACACCTCCAAATTAAGGCCGTTCATTGACACAACATTCTTCAAGTTCGCCTACGGGGACACGCGGACGGGCGAGCGGGTCATCGATTCTCAATACGCCACCAGCACCCAGTACGTGGGCCGGGGCGCTCGCGGCTATGATAAACTCTTCGGGGTCAACTTCGCCGACGGACGGATCAAGGGTTATGACTTGTTCATGCCGGGCGGGGGCATGCAGAAGACCTTCTTCGTGATTTGTGTGCGCGGCAATCCCAGCTACGGCACGAACGACTTCCACGACAACGGCGACGGCACCATCAGCGACCGCGCCACCGAACTCACCTGGTCCAAGGCGGACAGCGGCCACGGCCTGAACTGGCAGGACGCGCTGGCGTGGGCGCAGAAAAAGAACGCGGAGAGGTTCCTCGGCCACGATGACTGGCGAGTCCCGAGCGTGAAGGAGTTGCAGAGCATCGTGGATTACTCACGGTCGCCCGATACCACGCATTCGCCCGCGATCGACCCGCTCTTTGAATGCACCTGCTTTACCAACGAGGCCCATCAGGCCGACTATCCGTTCTACTGGTCGGCCACCACCCATGCCGGGTTCATGGGCGGCGGGGCCGCGATGTATGTGGCCTTTGGCCGCGCGGCGGGATGGATGTCGGCGCGCAGCATGGCCGGTGGGCCGCCCGAGCGGCGTGGCGGTTTCGGCCCCGGCCCTGGTGAGGCCAGCGGTGCGGGCGCCCAGGAGGCCGGCGGTGGCGACTACCATTACGTCGACGTCCACGGCGCCGGCGCGCAACGCAGCGATCCCAAGGCCGGCGATCCCGCGCTGTTCCCGCATGGCCGCGGACCGCAGGGCGACGTTATCCGCATCTACAACTACGTTCGCCTGGTGCGCGGTGGCAACGTCACCAAATCCACTAGCGTGGCGACGACCGAGCCTGAGACTATGCTGCCGGTGGACGCACCGCCGGAAGACCGTCCTCCGGGCGGCCTCGGTGGGCCGGCTGGACCGGGCGGGTTCCATCTGCTGCCGCCGTTGGCGATGCAGCGATTGAAGCTGGCCGCGGACCAGCGGACGCGCTTGACGGCCCTGGACGCTGAGGCCCAAGCGGCACTGGAGAAGATCCTGACCCCGGATCAAATGGAGCAGTTGCACCAGATGCGGCCACCCATGCCGGAAGGCAGTCCCGGCGGGTTCGGCGGTCCCGGCGGCCAAGGCGGACGGCAGCGACCTCCGCAGGAATAGGGTTGAAGGAGGGGCTTTACGTCATTCCTGCCAGAAACGCCCGCCGTACCTCATCGCCTCGCCCGTGGCCCACGGCCGGTAGGCATTGCAAAACTCGATACGCTCCGCCAGCGAGGGGTGGCTGCCCAACCAGAGGCGATGGAGCAGGCCCGGCCGGGGTATGCTGAGGTTGTTTTGCTGTAACTTCACAAAGCTCATGGCCGCCGCATGATTGTTACGCGTCAGTTCCAGGCCAAACCGGTCGGCCTCGTGTTCCTGGTACCGGCTGAAGGCCATGGGCAGTGGCAGGCCACCAATCACCAGGAGTTGGATGATCAGGATGCCCAGCGGCGCGGCGGCCACATCCGATAACCCGCTGAACCCGAAGCGGGCATGGAAACGGTGGACGGCCCGGTTGGCCAGCCAATAGACGGCGTAGAGCAACGCCAGGACCAGGATCGAGCTGAAGGCGATGCCGCGTACCACGTGGCCGAGCACGTAGTGGCCCATCTCATGGCCCATGATGAAGAGCAGTTCATCCTCGTCGAGCGCCCGGATGGCGGTATCCCAGATCACGATGCGCTTGGTGCCCATGAACCCGGTGACGTAGGCGTTGACCGCCGAAGTGTCCACACTTTTGTCCACACGGTAGACCCGGCTGCCTTGAATTCCCGCCCGCGCGGCCAGGGCGAGGATCTTCGATTCCAGGGCCTGGTCTGGCAACGGTTGGAACTGGTTGAAGAGCGGGTCAATGACCACGGGCTGAATGAGGCACAGGCAGCAGATGAACGGGATCGCTCCCAAACTCAGGTAGAGCCACCAGCGGTCGGGGCTCCGGCGGACCAACCGGAAAGGGATCCAGCCCAGCGCCAGGATCATCACGATTTGAATGGCCTGTGCTTTGAGCGAGTTCCCGAACCATCGGCTAAAGGTCTGGTTGGACAGACCATAGGCGTGCCCGTGAACAAAACCCGCGTACCACGCCATTGGCAAACTGGCCACATAATAACCTGTGGCCAGGACCAGGCAATAAAGGGCAAAGGAACAATACCAGCGCCGTCCGCGGCGTTCCGCCCAGGATCGCAGCCGCGCCGAGGCCCCGCTGAACAGGAACCCAGTCAACAGGGCCAGGCTCCAGGTAACCTCCACGACCAACAGTACCAGGCTCGATCGATAATGGCTCACGGCCTTCGCGCTCGGCGCCGGCACAGCCACCGGCGAGGAGCCGGCTTGGCGGTCGTTGGAGGGAACGGCGACCTGGACCGGTGGCGGAGAGCCGAGGTTGCCTTCCACTCCCGCGTGGGCAAGTCGCGGGAACCCGATGATCAAACCCAGGCAGGCGACCACCAGACGAAGGCGACCGGCAAACTGAAAAAGGCGGTTGGGCATAGGTGAAGGGCGGGGTTTGCTTTCGCTCAGGGCGTTTCGAGCCGGTAAAACCTCCGCGGGACGCCGCGAGTTACGGTGTTGGTGAGGGTGATAGTGAAATTTCCACTGGCGCTCAAAACATTGGTGGCGAAACGGGTCCACTGGCTCGAAGGCAAGGTGAGATTGGTGCTCATCAAGACGAAGCTGGTTGCACCGGATTGGCCGTTGACGCCGTGGAGCACCAGGTTGGCGCCCGCGAGGCTCACGCCCGCCAGGTCGGGCGGGGTCGGCACGACGCGGATGTCATCCAGGCCGAGGGCGCTGGGGTCATCGCGGAATCCGAATTCCAAGACCGAATTGGTTCCGGTCGCCGAAACCAGAAACTGCAGGTTAGTCCACCCGATCGCGGGCATATCCACTTCATCAAAGAGCGGATAGCCATTCCAGGTCACGAGGAATTCATTGTTGGTTTGGCCATCGGGGCTGTCCAGCCACAACGAGAGCACATAGGACATCCCCGCGGTCGTGGGCAGCGTTTGGGACAGGTGGCCGAGGGATCCGAACGGCCCGAGGTCGGCGCCATAGTGGCCGGAGTGAGCGTAGGCGGCACTGTTGGCGACGGAACAAAAAGAGAAGTTCCCGCCGCTGGTCCAATGGGTGAAATCCCCGGTTTCGAAGCTCCCGTTGAGCACCAGACCGGTGGCAAAGTAGGCCTCGATGGAGGGGCCGGTGCCCGAGATTCTGCCGGCCAGGTGGTTGGTCGCCAAGAGACTGGGAAAGTAGAATCCCGGAACGGCGTAAGTATGGGAGAGGTTTTGACCGCTCCCAACGGAGCCGTCGCCGAAATTCCAGGACCAACTGGCGATGGGAGTGCCCTGGTTGTCCGCGGCGGCGGCCGCGAACTGCACTGTCAGCGGGGCGGCGCCGGTCGCCGGCGTGGCGCCGAACTGGAGAAAGCGGCTTTCCACGTCGACGGCATCGAGCGCGAGGTTGTTATAATCGTCTTGAAACCCGAATTGCAGCACCGTGCTGGTTCCGGTTGCCGGAACCACAAATTGCAGGCGGGTCCAGTTGAGGTCCACATTCGTGGTGTCCAGCAGCGGGTTTCCGTTCCAGGAAACGATGAACTCTCCGGGGTCGGCCTGGGGATTAGCCAGCCACAGCGAGAGCAAATAGCTGGCTCCCGGGACGGTGGACAAGGTTTGGGCCAGATGGCCGGGCGTGCCGGAAGTGCCCAGCGCCGCTTCGTAGGTCCCCGAGTAGGGCGCTATCCCCGTTTGGGAGCCGTCGTCCACCAATGGCTGGCTGGTCGCTCCGAACGGAAACCAGCCGGTGAAATCCCCGGTCTCGAATCCGCCGTTCAGGACCAGCCCGGAATAAACGGGAGCCGCAGGGTAAGCGGTGATCAGATCGGAGTGGGCGTTGGTAATCGCGAGGCCCAGATTGTTGGTCACTGTAAGCGTCGGGGAGAAAACGCCCGGGGTGCGGTAGGTGTGGGAGGGATTCTGGGCCGTGCCCGTGGAACCGTCGCCGAAACTCCAGTTCCATTGGCTGATGGCATTGCCGGCGCTGTCATCGCCGGCGCCGGCGAAGTTCACCGTGAGTGGCACCACCCCGTTTGTGGGGTTGGCGGTGAAGGCCACGGTGAGCGGGCCAGACACCGTCAAGGTCGAGCTTTGGAACGTACCCCAGGTGCCGGTGGTGCTGGTGAATTCGGCGCCGTTGGGGCCCAGGCCGGCGACACCGCCCAGGACTGCCGTGATTTCAAAGCGGCTGCCATCGAACAAAACCCCTGCAAACAGCGGGGCATTGGCTCCTTGCGGCTCAAACAAGTGGAAGGCGGCGCTCATCGGACTGGCCACCGGGTCAAACATCTGAAACAGCATTTGGGGATTGCCGGCCGGCAGGCCCTCGCCCCACGCCAGCAGGTAATTAGCGCCGTCCGAAGCCAGCGCGGGATGGACCGGGGAATTGGTCCGAGTAACCATGGCGACTTCGTTTCCGGGGAAGGTCCCGGCCGGCGAAACCAACCGGCCATACAGGTTCCAGATCGCGGGATTGGGATATCCCGGTCCCACGTCCTTGTTCCACACCACCATAAAGTCCGAGCCGTCAAAGGCGACACAGCCGGGATTGTAGCTGGGGGTGGGGGTTTGACTGATGGCGAACGCGGGACCGGGTGCGCCGTTGGTCGAAATAAACTCGCCGTAAAGGTCAAAGAGCCCCGAACCGTCGGACCGCTGATTGTTCCACACCACCAGGTAATTGGTTTTGCCAAAAGTGACGGCGGGTGCCAGCGCCGCCGCAGCGCCGCTGGTGATGGAGATCACCGGCGCCACCAGCGCCCCGCTTTGGTTGAAAAGCGCTCCATGAACGTCACCGCTGGAGGCGTCATGAAACGCGCCCGTATCCCAGACGGCCAGATAGTTCCGGCCATCAAAGGCCAGCAGGCTGCCACCACCGGCTTCCATGTTCTGCTCCTCGTTGGTGGGGCCAAAAGTGAACGGACTGCCCACCAGCGTGCCCGACCCGCTCACAAACTGCCCATATACCTGATCGTTCCCTCCCCCCGCCGCCAGGCGGTTATCGGACCAGCACAAGAGAAAATTGGTTCCTCCGGAGGCGACGAAGGGAATGCCCCCGGTCCGCCCGGTCAGGATGCGGGCACCCACCACGGCGCCGTTGGTCGAAACCAGTTGGGCGCAGATGGCGGTGTCATTGGTGGTGCCATCTCCTTGGAGGCCGACCAGATAATTGCTGCCGCCGAACGCGGCGAAGATCCCCGCCTGGCTCGCGACACCGTTGGTGGCGATCGGAAAAACCGCGCCCTGGACGGCGAGTTCGTGGACGCCGCTCAGCAAGGCCAGCGCGAAGAACAGGCTTTGCAGTTGGGCTTTCATATCAGACCCGATATCGCCGCGTACCCGTGGCGCAGGCCTTCCAGCCTGCCGTTTCGCCGACTTCCCAGTCGGCCGCGTACCCGGTTTGCCCCGAGGCCCGCAGGTTTAGAAAACCCCTCCACCCTCCGCCGTGGCATTGCCACGGGTAACGGGCGATACGGCAGACCGGCGAGCGGGCGCTCCGATCCACGGATCAACTACCCAGGCGAGCGTTCAGGCATACCCCTACCTAACACGGAAGCTCATGCCCGACAACCCAAAAAATGGAAGTCAAACGCGGCTCGTCCAAATAGCTCAAGACCCAGGGGCCTGAGTTTGGGCAGTTCCATTGGCCAGGGGGCTACGGCGCTTTCTCGATCGGCCAATCGGGCGTGTCCCAGGTCACCTCGCACATCGCGAGCCAGGAGGAACATCATCGGGTGACAACCTTCCAGGAGGAGTTCCGAGGCCTCTTGAAGCGATACGAAATGGCGTTCGACGAGCGGTTTCTTTGGGTGTGACACGCGGACTCCCGCCCTTGCAGGGCGGGCCGGAAGGTGTGGACACCGGTTCCCTGGGCGGCGCTTCGCTTGTCCTCGGTACGCTCGCGAAAACGTGGTTGCGCCCTGCAAGGGCGCCGCTCATCCTCACATGTAGCGCTGGGTGAAGACAGCGGGAACCGGAGCCCTGCCGGGCGAGTCTAATCCGCACTTTTACCTTGTCGAATGCCCTTGGCGGGTTATGTTGCCTGCACCCAGGCTCGAGCGACTTGCGGCGCGCGGAAACCGGGCCGGGACCAGCACCGTGAAACCAGCAGGACTGATTCGAGCAAGACTTCTGATCCGGGCGGCAGCTTCCGCAGCCTTTTTGATAGGCGGCGGACGAGGCCTCGCCGCGGATGCCCCCGTCCTGTTCAACCGGGATATCCGGCCCCTCCTCTCGGACAACTGCTTTCCCTGCCACGGTTTCGATGCCGGCAAACGGAAGGCCAATCTGCGCCTGGATATCCCCGAAGGGGCCACCGCGCTTCACGATGGCCGGGCGGCGATCCAACCCGGCAACCTCGCCGGCAGCGAGCTCTGGACCCGCGTCACGGCCACCGACCCGAAGAAGGCCATGCCGCCGCCGGAGTCGGGCAAGAAGCTAAAACCCCGCGACCTGGAGGCCCTGCGCCACTGGATCGAAGCCGGCGCCGCGTACCAAAAACACTGGGCCTTCGAGCCGCCCGTCCGGCCCGAAGCGCCCAGGACGGGGGCCACTAATTGGGTGCGCAACGACCTCGACCGGTTCGTGGCGGCGGGGCTGGAGGCCCGCGGATGGTCGCCTGCGCCCGAGGCCCCCCGCGAGACGCTCATCCGGCGCTTGAGCTTGGATGTGACGGGCCTGCCTCCCACGCCGGCGGAGGTGGATGTTTTTCTGGCCGACTCGCAACCGGGCGCCTACGAACGGGCGGTGGATCGGTTGCTGGCATCGCCCCGCTACGGTGAGCACATGGCCAAGTACTGGCTGGACCTGGTCCGCTACGCCGACACGCACGGGATGCACATCGATAATGAGCGGTCGGTTTGGCCTTACCGTGATTGGGTGGTCTCGGCCTTCAACCGGAACCTGCCCTTCGACCAGTTCACCGTCTGGCAACTGGCAGGCGATCTGCTCCCCGACGCCACCCGCGAACAGCGCGTCGCCTCCGGCTTTAACCGCTGCAATATGACCACCAGCGAGGGGGGCGCCATCGACGAGGAATTCCGCGTCCGCTATGCCGTGGACCGTGTCGAAACCACGTCCGCCGCCTGGCTGGGCCTGACGATGGGGTGCGCCGTGTGCCACGACCACAAACTGGACCCCATCACTCAGAAGGAGTTCTACCAACTGTCCGCTCTCTTTAACAACCTCAATGAACAGGCGATGGACGGTAACGCGCTCTTGCCGCCCCCCAGCCTGAAGGTCCCCACTCCGGAGCAGGAACAGAAGCTAGCCGAGTTCGACCGGCGCCTCGGCGACTTGGGCGCCCGCACCCGGGATTTGGTCGCCACCCTGCCCTACTCGGACCCAGCCACGCTGACCAACGCCCCCAAACCCGAACCGAAGGAGACCGTCTGGATCGAAGATAATTTCCCGGACCACGCCGAACCGCAATATGCGGGCGCCGACATTACCAATCGCTGGGTGACGCGCCAGGAGGGTCCGGTGTTCAGCGGGGAACGCGCCTTGCTCCGCGCCGGCAAAGGGTTGCACCAGGTGTTCTTTAACGGCGGGGCGCAGCCCCTGACCGTTGGTTCCGGTGACAAACTCTTCGCCTACGTTTATCTCGATCCGAAAGCCCCCCCCAAGGCGGTCATGCTCCAGTATCACACGGGCGAATGGCGTCATCGCGCCAACTGGGGGGATGCCGAGGCCATCCCCTTCGGCGCCCGGGCCACCACCGAGAAACTCTTGATGGGTGCGCTGCCGGAAACGGGGAAGTGGGTGCGCCTGGAGGTGGACGCCGCGGCCATGGGCCTCCAGCCGGGCATGAAGATTGCCGGCATGGCATTCACCCAATTTGACGGCGCGGTGTATTGGGACAAGGCCGGTTTGCTCAGTCCGAGCGACCCGGCCCAGGACCCCGGCCTTTCTTTGGCAGCCTGGGAGCGAGTGCAGCGCAACCTCGGTGGTAGCTCGACCGCTCCCGCCGAGATCAAAACCCTGCTTAAAGTCGAACCGGACCAGCGCGATAACACCCAGCGCCAGAAGCTGCGGGAACACTTCCTGGCCACCGTCTATACCGGCGCGTCCTCGAGTTTAGCCCCGCTGCGGGCGGAGGTTGGCTCGCTACGGGAGCAGCGCGCGGCCTTGGAAAGGGAGATCCCCTCGAGCCTGGTTTCCCAGGAGCTTCCCCAGCCGCGCAAGACCTGGTTACTCATCCGCGGCCAGTACGACAAGCACGGCGAGGAAGTGGGTCCGGGCGTGCCGTCGGTGTTGCCGCCCCTCCCGCAGTCCGAGGTCACCAATCGCCTCACCCTGGCCCGCTGGCTGGTCGATCCCCACCATCCCCTGACCGCCCGGGTCACCGTGAACCGGTTCTGGCAACAGTTCTTCGGCGTCGGCCTGGTGAAAACGGCGGAGGACTTTGGCACCCGGGGCGAATGGCCGTCGAATCCCGCCCTGCTCGACTGGCTGGCCACCGAGTTCATCCGCACTGGCTGGGACGTGAAGCAGATGGTGCGCCTCTTCGTCACCTCCGCCGCTTACCGCCAAAGCTCCCAGGTCACGCCCCAACTCCATGAGTTGGACCCCGACGATCGGCTCTTGGCTCGCGGACCGCGCTACCGGTTGGATGCCGAGGTGCTCCGCGACGAGGCGCTCTCGGTGAGCGGGCTGTTAAACCTGGAGCAAGGGGGCCGCGGGGTGCGGCCCTACCAACCGCCCGGCATCTGGGAAGCCGTCGCCTATACCACCAGCAACACCGGCCAATACACGCAGGACCATGGCGCCCCGCTCTACCGCCGGAGCCTCTACCTGTTCTGGAAGCGCACCGCCCCGCCGCCCTCGATGATCACCTTCGACGCTCCTTCCCGCGAGCAATGCCGGGCTCGGCGCGAGCGGACCAATACGCCGCTTCAGGCCCTGGTGACGATGAACGATCCGCAATACTTCGAGGCCGCGCGCCAGCTCGGCTACCGCATGCTGCACGAGGGAGGCGCGGACGACCCGAGCCGGCTCCGTTATGGTTTCCGCCTGGCCACGGCCCGGCTGCCCAACCCCAAGGAATGCGCGATCCTCGGCGAATCCCTGGCCGCCCAACGCGCCCGCTATGCCGGCGATGCGGAAGCCGCCAAGAAGGCCGTCGCCGTCGGGGAATCACCCATGCCCGCGGACACCGCGCCTGCGGACCTGGCCGCCTACACCATGGTCGCCAACCTGTTGCTGAACCTGGACGAAGTCCTGACCAAGAATTGACGATGTCACCGCATGAAGCCAGAACCCGCGCGCTGACCCGCCGGGCGTTTTTTAAGAACTCCGGCCTGGCGGCGGGCCGAATCGCCCTGGGTTCGTTGCTGTTTCCGGAGCTGTTCCGCGCCGAGGCCGCGCCGGCCTGGCCGACGCGCGCCCACCCCAGCCTGTCCGGCCTCCCCCACTTCGCCCCCAAGGCACGGCGCCTGATCTACCTGTTCATGAACGGCGCCCCGTCGCAGATCGACCTCTGGGACCACAAACCCAAGTTGGCGGGGCTCTTCGACACCGACCTGCCGGAGTCGATTCGCAACGGCCAGCGGCTGACCACCATGACCTCGGGGCAAAAACGCTTTCCCATCGCCCCCTCGATTTACCAGTTCGCCCCGCATGGGCGCTGCGGCACCTCGGTGAGCGAGTTGCTCCCGCACACCGCCCAGGTGGTGGACGACCTCGCCGTCATCCGGACCGTCTATACCGAGGCTATCAATCACGACCCGGCCTCGACCTTCATTCTGACCGGCAACCAGATTCCGGGCAAACCGAGCATCGGCGCCTGGCTCTCGTACGGCCTGGGCAGCGAGGCGGAGAACCTGCCCGCGTTCGTGGTGATGACCCCCCGCTGGTCCGCCAAGCGGGACGCACAGGCCCTCTACCAGCGCCTGTGGGGTGCGGGCTTTCTTCCTTCGCAGCACCAGGGCGTCGCCCTGCGCGCCCGCGGCGACCCGGTGCTCTACATGAACAACCCACCGGGGGTGGATGCCGGCGCTCGGCGAACCATGCTCGACGGCCTGGGCCAACTCAACCAACTCGCCTTCGAGCAGAGCGGCGACCCCGAAACTCAGGCCCGCATTGCCCAATACGAAATGGCCTTCCGGATGCAGACCTCGATCCCGGAACTCACCGATATTTCGCGCGAACCCCAATCGGTGCTCGACCTTTACGGGCCGGAAGTGACGCAGCCCGGCACGTTTGCCGCCAGCGCGCTGCTGGCGCGGCGTCTCATCGAGCGCGGGGTCCGGGTGGTGCAACTCCTCCACCGGGAATGGGACCACCACGGCGACCTGCCGCGCGACCTGCCGCTCCAGTGCCGCGATGTCGACCAGGCCTGCCAGGGGCTGATCCTCGACCTCAAACAACGCGGGCTGCTCGATGAAACCCTGGTGGTCTGGGGCGGTGAGTTCGGACGGACGGTCTATTGTCAGGGTGACCTCAGCCGCACCAACTACGGACGCGACCACCATCCCCGCTGTTTTACCATGTGGATGGCCGGGGCCGGCATCCGGGGCGGCACCGTCTATGGCGAAACCGACGATTTCAGCTATAATATTATCCGTGACCCGGTGCATATCCGCGATATCAATGCTACCATTCTCCAACTCATGGGCATCGACCATACACGTTTGACCTATAACTTTCAGGGGCTGGACCAGAAACTGACGGGCGTCGATGTCCGCGCCGTCCCGATTAGCGGCATCCTCGCGTGAGCGGTCCACCGGAAATCACCCTCTTTTTTGGCCGGCTGCACCCGTTGCTGGTGCATCTGCCGATCGGCCTGATCGTCCTGCTGGCCTGCCTGGAGGGGTTGGCGAGTTCGCGTCGTTTCAAGCAGGCCGCGGCGGGCACGGGATTCATCCTCGCCCTGGCGGCGCCGGCGGCCCTCGCCACCGCCCTCTGCGGCTGGCTGCTCTCGCGCGCCGGCGGTTACGACGACCACTTGCTGCAATGGCACAAGTGGACGGGGATTGCCACCGCGGCGGTTTGCGTCCTCGCGGCCTTGCTCTACCGTTTGGAACTCAAGAAACTGTACCGGGGGTGCCTGTTCACCGGGACTGCCACGTTGGTGATCACCAGCCACTTCGGAGGCTCGTTGACCCACGGCAGCGATTACCTGGCCCGCTATGCCCCGCCGCCGTTTCGTTCCTGGCTGGGAGGCGGACGCGCTGCGGCCAAGGGCCCCGGCCCGGCGCCCAATCCTGCCAACGCCTCCGCGTTCACGGCCCTGGTCCAGCCCATCCTCACCGACAAATGCCTGATGTGCCACGGCCCCGAAAAGTCCAAAGGCGGACTCCGCCTCGATACTTACGCGGAAGCCATTCGGGGTGGCGATTCCGGCGTCGGCATCGCCCCGGGCAAGTCCGGCGAAAGTCTCGTCATCAAACGCCTGCTGCTGGCCGAGGAGGACGAGAACCACATGCCGCCCGACGGCAAACCACAGGTCTCGCCCGACGAGTTGACCGTGCTGCGTTGGTGGATTGACGCAGGCGCCCCGGCCGAGGCCAAGGTGGCCGAGTTGAAACCACCCGCCGAGGTGGCCCGCATCCTCGCCAGCAAGTCCGGCGCGGCGGCGCCGGCGGGAAAAACTCTGGCGGCTGTTCCCGGGTCCCCACCTCCGGCGCCGGATCTGGCCTTGGTGGAGAAACTGGCGGAGGAGCTCGATATCGCCATCAGTCCGATCTCGACCACCGAACCGTGGGTGCAATGCAACGCCAGCATCGCCGGCACCAATTTTGGCGACGCCCAGCTCGCCAAACTGGTCCCGCTGGGGCCCAATATCCGCTGGCTCGACCTGGCCGGCACGCGGGTCACGGACGACGGCCTGGCCGCGCTGGCCTCCCTGCCGAATCTCACCCGCCTCCACCTGGAACGTACCCCCATCACCGACGCCGGCCTCGCCGCCGCGGCCAGCCTCGCCAGCCTCGAGTACCTGAACCTCTACGGGACGATGATCTCCGACGCGGGACTCGAGAGCTTGCGGAAGCTTCCGAAGCTGAAGCAGGTTTACCTTTGGCAAACCAAAGTGACCGCCACCGGCAGCCAGGCCTTTGCGGAATCCCGGATCGACCCCGCCCGAATACAACAATGGGAGGCTGAGGTGCGACAGCTCCAGGCCCGCATCCGTGACGCCCATCTCACGGTGGACCTCGGCGCCCCTGCCGCCCCTGCGCCCACCCCCACCAACGCCGCTGCCGTCAACACCCAATGCCCGGTCTCGGGCAAGCCCGTGGCTCCGGACAAAACGGTGGTCTATGAGGGACGGGTGGTCGCCTTTTGTTGCGATGACTGCAAGGCGAAGTTTCAACAAGACCCCAAACCCTTCCTGGCCAAGCTGGTTGGCCTCGAACCAAAAACCAAATAGAAAGGCCTCCATGCACCGCCGCGAATTCATCCACACCGGTTCCGCGCTTGCCGCCCTCGCCCTCTCGGGCCAGGCGTATGCCCATCATCACGTCGATGAGGCTCCATTTGAACCCGCAGACCCTCCCGCCGGGCCTCCGGCCGGCATCGCCAGCGGCCGCGGCGAGTTCCGCTACGAGTACGCCCCGGACAAGCTGGTGCTCCCGCCGGAAGTGCAGATGCGCCACGGACACGGCCTCTGCCACGACGCCCAAGGGAACATCTATTTTACCTACGAACCCGAGCATGTGGACGAGCACACCCGGTGCCTGGTCCGCTTTGCTCCGGACGGCACCCATGCGGTCCTGCTGGGCGCGGACAACTCCCTGGCCCACGGGGCGCCGCACGGCCTGAATATCCACCTGGAACCGGACGCCGAGCCGGTGCTCTACCACGCCAACAACGACGCCACCGTCCACAAAACCACCCTCGACGGGCGCATCCTCTGGACCCAGAAATGGACGCCGCAGATGGGCAATTATAAACCGACCGACGCCGTCGTCCCCCCCGCCACCAAGCGGGTCCTGGTGGCCGACGGCTACGGCAGCAGCATGATCCACGGCCTGAAAACGGCCGATGGGGTCTATGCCGGCAAATCCTGGGGCGGTCTGGGTGCGGCGCACGGCGAACTCAATTGTCCCCATGGCATTACGTTTGATCCCCGGCGCAAACTGGTGCTGACCGCCGACCGTGGCAACAAGCGCCTCGAATATTTCACCGTGAACGGCGCCTACCATAGCACCATCGAAGCCAAGGAAATCACCGCCCCGTGCAACGCCGACATCCGGGGCGACCATGTCCTGGTGCCGGACCTCGACGGGCCGTGCGTGATTCTGGATCAGGACAATCACGTCGTCTCGGTGATCGAGGTGGGCCGCCTCCTGGGCGAGCATGGTTTCCGCCATCCGCACGATGCCATCTGGCTGCCCAACGGCGACATCGTGGTATGCACCTGGAACCCGGGCCGCATCGCCTATTGGCGCCGGGTCTGAGCCCGAGGCCGGGTGGGAAAGCAGGGCCAGGACGCTAAGTCTTGGCGCCGGTCTGCATCCTCTGGATGAGTTGGTCATCGAGGATTTTGGCGGGGTTGTAGCCGCCGGATTTGAGTTTGGTCTGGAGGGCGGCGACCTCGATCAGGCGGGCCAGGTCGCGGCCAGGTCGGACGGGGATGATAATGTGAGGGATATCGATGCCGAGGACGGCGGTGAGTTCCTGCTCGATGCCGACGCGGTCCACGTCCTGGACTTCATTCCAGGCCTTGAGGGTGATGACCAGGTCGAGGCGTTTGTCCTGGCGGATGCTGCGGACGCCAAACATGGCGGCGACATTGATGATGCCGATGCCGCGGACCTCCATGTGGTTGCGCGTCACCTCGGAGCTGGTGCCGACCACCTCACGGCCGTCCACCAGGACGACCTTGGTGACATCATCGGCGACCAGGCTGTAGCCGCGCTCGATCAGGGCCAGGACGCTCTCGCTCTTGCCAATGCCGCTTTCGCCGCGGATGAGGACCCCCACCCCCAGGATGTCGACCATGCTGCCCATCTCGGTGCCGCGGGGGGCGAACATCATTTCCAGCGCGAGGGTGGCGAGGTTGATGAACCTCATGGTGACCAGCGGGCAGCGGAAGATGGGCACCCTGGCCTGCTCCGCGGCGGCCACGAATTGCGCGTCGGGAACCAGGCTCCGGGCGAAGATCACGCATGGCAGATGGTGCGAGAAAAAGGCCGTGTAGCGCTGGAGCCGGGCTTCGGGCGTCAGCGACTTCAAGTAGGAGGCCTCGGCGTTGCCGATGACCTGCACCCGGTGTTTGGCGAAATAGCGCTCGAAGCCGGTCAGCACCAACCCCGGCCGGTTGACGGTCGGCTCCGGGATGGCGCGTTTGAGCCCGCCGGCCCCGGCCACCAGCTTGAGCCCGAGTAGGAGGGCTTGATCGTTGTAAAACTTCTCGACGGTAACCGGGTTATGGGGGGCAGCCATGGGGGTTGGGGGGCTGGGGTTTGAGACGCGGCGTTAGAGGTTGAAATCCGGCCCGAGGTAGATTTCGCGGGCTTTAGGGTCGTTCACCAACTGGTCGGCCGCCCCTTCGTAAATCACTTCACCCTTATGGATAAGGTAGGCGCGGTCCACCAGCTTCAAGGTCTCCCGGACATCGTGATCGGTCATGAGGATGCCGAGGCCGCGTTCCTTCAGCCGGCGCACGATCTTGCCGACTTCATGTTTGGCGATGGGGTCGATGCCCGCCAGCGGTTCATCCAGGAGCAGCAGTTTGGGGCTGGTCACCAGCGAGCGAGTGATCTCCAGCCGGCGTTTCTCGCCGCCGCTCAGGGTGTAGGCCTTGCTCTGGGCGAGCCGGCCCAGGTCCAACTCCTCCAGCAGGTACTTCAGCCGGATGGCCCGTTCCGCGCGCTTCATGCGACAGGTTTCGAGGATGGCCAGGATGTTCTCCTCGACGGTCAGTTTACGGAAGATGGAGGGTTCCTGGGTCAGGTAGCCGATGCCGAGCCGCGCCCGGCGGTGCATCGGCTGGAAGGTGATGTCGTGCCCTTGGAACCGGACGGCCCCGCCGTCGGGCCGGACGACGCCGACGACCATGTTGAACGTGGTGGTCTTGCCGGCGCCGTTAGGCCCCAGCAACCCGACGATCTCGCCGGCGGCGACGTGGATCGAAACGCCGTTGACCACCCGGCGCTGACGGTATTCTTTAACCAGCCCCTGCGTGGAGAGGAGGACCTCCTCCGTATCCGCGCCCACCGGCAGGGCGGTCTGGGTCTTGTCCACCGCGGTTGTGGTTTCCGGTTTGCTCATGGGCCAGGTTCGATTTCGACAGCGGGTGGCATCATTTCACGCCCTGGCTTTTGGGCAACTCAAATTTGTTGGTGCTGATAGCGGGTCCCTTGCCCCACATCAGGTACTTGCCGGGCGTGGTGACGCGATGGTGGGAGCCATCCACGATGATCACCCGGTTCCGGATATTGCCGGTCTCGTCGGCGAGCAGGGCCGGATCACCGGTCAGCACGAGGACCTGGTTGGTGCGGCCGGCCACCAGGTAGGGTGCGGCCAGGCCATTGGTCCAATTCGGATCGAGCTGGAGGCCCGAAATCAGCTCGGCCTTGTCTCCGGTGCCATGGTGTTTGCCGCCCCGGGCATCCAGCAGGTCGAACGCCACCCCATCCTCCGCCAGGAGTCGGCGGGACTTCGATCCTTTCGGGAGGTCCACGCTCAGTTTCCCCGCCTTCCAGCCCATCTCCGGGTGGATGATGCGAACCGGCCCCTGGAAGGTCGCCCCGCCGGGGGTCAAACGATAGCTCTCCGAGTAGATTTGCGCGAAGGTCTGGGCGGGCGTCTTGGCCTTGGCCACGGGGGCCTCGCCGGAAGCCAGGGACGGAGGACCGGCGAGTTGATCCGCCGGCAAGCTGAGGAAGGCATTGTTCGTCACCCACAGGCCCTCCGGCTTGGTGGCGACGACGATGGTGTTGCCCGATCCCTGGCTGTCGCCAGCTTCCCACTTGGGTAGCAACGTCAACTCGAGCGCCTCAGTGGCCCCGCTGAACACCGCCTGGCCGGAAGTGAACCGCCGTTTCTCCCCGGTCGCGGCATCCGTTTGGCGGAGGTCGACCTCCCCCTCGGCCGTCGCGAGGGCGTTGGTCCCGGCACCCGCCACGGTCAACCGGGCGCAGGTCATCGTGCCTTCCACGTGGTCGTCTGCGCGCTCCTCAGCCCGCACGTGGTCGTTGAAACGGGCGTAGTTGGTTTGAAGCGAGTAGCTCTCGGAGTGGATCTCGATGACCTGGCGGGCGGCGGGCGCGGTGTTGGTGGCGGCGGGGCGTGACAGAAAGCGAAAACCCCCCTGGCGGTCGACCTGGGCGGTCAGCGCGGCGTTTCCCGTCGCGTGGAGCACCCCGTTGGTCCGTTCGAGCACCAGGTCATCGGCGCTGCCCTCTTTGTCGGCCGCGTGCCAGCTCGGGTGGCCGGTGACGTGGACCTGGTCGGTGGCGACGGTGTAGTCCGCCTGCTCGCCGACGGCGCGGAGGCCGGCGGAATCGACCTTGACCTCGCCCTCGGCCGAGATGCTCTCCAGGCGGCGTTCGCCGGTCGGAACCACGACCGTGAGTCTACGGCTGGTCAGCGCCAGGTTCGTGCCCGCCACTCGCACGTTTTCCCGGTAAATCCCCCGGCCGGTATTGGTCGCGTAGTTGAACTGGTCCGAAAAGACCTCGAGATCCTCCGTCGCACTACTCGACGGTTGTTCCGCCGCACCGGCGCCGCCCGCGGCGGTCCCCGGCAACTTCTTGCCGAGCAGGGCGCCACTGATGTGGGTATGGACGCGGTTGGAGATGTTGAGATCGAGATTGGTCTGGTGCAACAGGAAGCCTTCGCCTTCCAGGGTGAAGTCCCCATTGGCGAAAGCGGCTTGCATGGGGCCGGGGGAACTCAGTGTGCCGGCCTGGCGCGAATACCAGCATTGGGGCGCGCGCACCGCCAACTCCCGGGCGCCGTCCTTGGTGAAGTCTGCATCCGGGCGTCAGTGAGCAGCAGGCGTCCGTCCGGTTGTGACTGGGTGCTGGCCCCTTCGAGCAGCCACCACATTTGGGTTTGATGCGGCGCCGGGTAATACCCGGCGAGTTTGTTGCCGGAACCCTGGAGCGAGGTTTGGCCGCGCGCGGTGGAGGCCGCCAGCAGCGCGGCGAGCAGTCCGGCGAATCGGGTTAGGCTAGCGGGGTTCAAGGGGGAGTCCTCACGCTGAATAATCGGCCACCACACGGTCCCATTTGGCTTGGGCTTTGAGAATGAGCTCGGCCAATTCGCGGATGGCGCCGTGGCCGCCAGGGCGGGTGGTGACATAATGGGCGGCGCGCTTGACCTCGGGCGCCGCGTTGGCTACCGCCAGGGCCAACCCCGCCCGCTTCATGGGCGCCAGGTCCACCAAATCGTCCCCCGCATAGGCCACCTCGGCCCAGGTCAGGCCCGCGCGGGCCAGGATGCGCTCGACCGCGGGCACTTTGGCGTCCTTGGACTGGGAGAGGAAATCGATCTGGAGATCTTTAGCGCGTCGGGCGGTGGCGGCGGAGGGGCGGCTGGAGATCCACCCTACCGGGATGCCGGACCGCCGCAGGATGGCCAGCCCCAGGCCATCCTGGATGTCGAACTGTTTCAGCTCACCGGTTCCGCTCATGAAGACTGAGCCATCGGTAAGCACGCCGTCGACGTCGCACAGAAAGATGCGGACTCGCGCGAGCCGGGCGCGGAGGGCGGAGGGGATGCGGGGTTCGGCGACGAAATTCATGGGCTAGCGCAACACCTTCCACACCTTCAACAGGTCCTTGAGCACCGCCGGCATCTCGGCCAGGGGGATCATGTTGGGGCCGTCGCTCAGGGCGCGGTCCGGTTCGGGATGGGTTTCGAAGAACAGACCGTCGGCGCCGGCGGCCAGCGCGCAGCGGGCCAGGACGGGGGCGAATTCGCGCTGGCCGCTCGACTTGTCCCCCCCGCCACCGGGCAATTGGACTGAATGGGTCGCATCGAAGATCACCGGCAACCCCAACCGGCGCATGATCGGTATCGAGCGCATGTCGGCCACCAGGTTGTTATAGCCAAAGGTCGTGCCGCGTTCCGTTAGCAGGAGCCGCTCGCCTCCCGCGCTGCGCGCCTTGTCCACCACCGGCCCCATTTCCGCCGGGGAGAGGAACTGGCCTTTCTTGAGATTGACGATCCGACCGGTCTGAACGGCGGCCTGGATCAAATCGGTCTGGCGGCAGAGGAAGGCGGGGATCTGGAGAATATCAACCACTTGGGCGGCCGCTTCGACCTGCGCCTCGGTATGCACATCGGTCAGGACCGGGACGTCCAGCTCGGATCGGACTTTGGCCAGGATGCGCAGGCCCTCATCGATGCCGGGACCCCGAAACGACTTGGCCGAGGTGCGATTGGCTTTGTCGAAGCTGGCCTTGAAGACGTAGTTAATGTCCAGGCGTTGGCAGGTTTTCACGAGGCTCGAAGCCACTCGCAGGCAGAGGGCTTCGCTCTCGATCACGCAGGGCCCGGCGATCAAGGCGAGGCGCCGGCCATGGTTCAAGGATTTCCAAAGGGTGGTGTCGCGTAGCACGCCCTATTTGTAACCTTTGGGCGCGGGGATGTAAAGCCGGGCCGCAGCTTCCCGGCCGGCGTCCGGGGTTGAGGCCGCGGTGAATATCCCGGTTAGCCATCCCGCCCCCGCTCCTGTAAGCTGATCCGGTGAATCGATATTATTGGCGAGTGGCTGGACTCGTAGCCCTGGTTTTCGGCTCGGGCCTCCGGGACGTGGACGGCGAGGCCGCCCGGCCGGACATCCTGCTGGTGATGCCCGATCAGATGCGCGGGGATTGTCTCTCGGTGGCGGGCCACCCCGCGGTGCGCACCCCCCATCTGGATGACCTCGCCCGCCAGGGAGTCTGGTTCCGTCGCGCCTATTCGACCTGCCCTTCCTGCATCCCGGCCCGCGCCTCTTTGCTCACCGGCTTGTTTCCAGCCACCAGCGGGGTGGTGGGTTATGCGGCCCGCCCCATTCAAGCCCCCACCTTCCCTCGGCTGCTCGCCGACGCCGGTTACCAAACCGTGCTGTGTGGCCGCTACATGCACCAGGAGCCCGCCGCGGAGCATTACGGGTACCAGCAGGAAATTCGCGGCAGCACCTACGTGGCCGATGACGATTATGACACTTTCCTGAAACAGGCGGCACCCGCCAGCGGCGGCATTCTCAAGTTGGTGGAGCAGCTTGGCCTCTCGATGAACGGCTGGGCCGCCAAGCCGTGGCCCCTGGCGGACGAATTGCATCCCACCGCCTGGACCGCGCGCCAGGCCCGGCAGACCGTGGCCGAGGTGCCGCCCGAAAAACCGCTCTTCCTGACGGCGTCCTTTTATTCGCCCCATTCCCCCCTCTTCCCGCCGCGCCGCTACTTCGATTTCTACGCGAACCAGACGCTCCCGGCCCCGGCGCGCGGCGACTGGGTGGATTGGTCAGCGCTTTCGCCCGCCGGCGATCGCGTCGGCCACCGGGTGCGGCTCGAGGGCGCCGCCCTGCACGCCACCCAGGCGGGCTATTTCGGC
>TBL_comb47_HYPODRAFT_10002369_pt1 | contig 23342 bp, 17 predicted proteins | sample TroBogypolimnion_40_FD_10682 | JGI IMG/M metagenome (IMG submission 10682)
CTTTCAGATGGACGCTTGGTCGAGCTTGGTTTTTGCGTGTTTGTTTGTTTGTTTGTTTGTTTGTTTTAGTTTTCTGATGGATTTTTTCAATGAGTGCTGCCAATCTTTCCCAATCCACCCCCCCGGCCTTGGACCCCGTGACCTTGGCCGTTTTGGCCGGGAGGCTTGAACAAATTGCCGATGAGATGGACGCGACGCTCTACCGCAGCGCCTTCAACCCCATCATTGCCGAAGCCCACGATGCGTGTCACGGCTTGTACGATGCCAAGAGTGGCGACACCTTGGTCCAAGGCAAATCGGGCTTGCCGATTTTTGTCGGCGTCATGGCCTTTGCGGTGCGCGCCGCTGCCCGCGTGGCCGGCGAGCGCGGTGGCATGCAGCCGGGCGATACCTGGCTCTTCAATGATCCCTATGAGGGCGGCACCCATGCCAATGACTTTAAGTTGGTGAGGCCTTACTTCAAGGACGGGGTTTTGTTTTGCTACTTGGCCTCGGCCGCACATTGGCACGATGTGGGCGGCGCGGTGCCGGGCAACTACAACCCCGCGGCCACCGAATGTTGGCAAGAGGCGGTGCAAATTCCGCCCGTGCGCATCATCAAGGACGGGGAGTTGCAAGAGGATGTGCTGGCGATTTTGCGCGCCAACACCCGACTGCCCGACAGTCTTTGGGGCGACTTGAATGCCCAACTCGCCGCACTCGACCTCGGTGTGAAACGACTCGACGCCTTGCTGCAAGACCATGCCCCCGGTGTGGTGCTCCAGGCGTTTGCCGCGCTCAGGCGGCGGGCCTTTCTTTTGATGCGCGAGCACATCCAAGCCTTGCCCTCAGGCGTGTATAGCTTTGACGACATGTTGGACAACGATGGGGTGGTCGATGAGCCGCTGCGCATTGCGCTTGATTTGCACATCGAGGGCGAGCGTTTGAGTTTGGATTTTTCTCGCTCCTCCTTGCAATGCGCTGGACCGGTCAACATCTCGCTTGCGACGGCAGTGGCCGCGTGCTACGTGGCCTTAAAGCATGTGTTTCCCGATGTGCCGGCCAATGCGGGCGTTTTGGATGCGGTGGAGTTCATCATCCCACCAGGTTTGGTGATCAGTTGTGAGCGACCCAGGCCGGTGGGGGGCTACACCGAAACGATTCTGCGCATGATCGATGTGATCTTTTCGGCCATGGCCCAAGCCGCCCCCGAGCGCGTGGTCGCCCACGCCTATGGCACCATCAACGCCTTGTCCATTGCCGGCCATAAACGCGTGGGTGCCAACCCCCGCGTGCCTTGGGTGATGTTCAGCTTTTTTGGTGGCGGCCACGGTGGGCACGCCCACGGCGATGGGCTCAGTCACGCCAACGCGCCGATTTCAACCGCCACCATCCCGCCCCTGGAAATTTTAGAAGCCGCCTACCCGGTGATGTTCACCCAGTGGGCCCTCAGGCCCGACTCGGGCGGTGTCGGACAGTACCGTGGTGGACTGGGTGCAATCTATGAAATTGAGCTCCTCGAAGCCTCCGCCCAGGCCTTCATCTTTGGTGAGCGTGCCCGCTCAGGCCCCAAAGGAATTGCCGCGGGCGGGGACGGCGCGAAAAACATCTTTGAGTACCAGCAAGGCGAGCAGTGGTGCATCCCCCCCATGGGTGCCAAGATGCGGGGCATTGAATTGAAACGCGGAGAGCGCTTGCGCTTGTCCACACCGGGTGGCGGTGCCTGGGGCCGCCCCGAGGACCGCGACCCTGGCGCACGCGCCCACGATGAGGCGATGGGCTACGTGAGCGCGCCACGTTCAACGCATGAAGGCGGTGCAGCATGAGCACTCATCTCAAGCCCACCGCTGGCTCAGGTGTCATTGTTGGGGTCGATGTGGGGGGCACCTTCACCGACCTTTTTGTGCTGGACCTGGGCGAGAGCCCCCAAGCCCACATCATCAAAGTGCCGTCCACCCGCGGGCAAGAGGCTGAAGGTTTCATGCGCGGCATCCAAGCCGTCCACGACACGCTTCATCCTCAAAGGCAGGATCAAGCGCGAGCTGCAAGCCCAAGCGGCTTGGCCTCCTCGATCACGACCTTGGTGCACGGCACCACGGTCGCCACCAACGCGCTGCTCGAGCGCAAAGTTGCCAAAACCGGGCTCATCACCACCCGTGGCTTTCGCGATGTGCTGGAGATGCGCCGCAGGGACCGTGCGCAAACCTGGGGACTCAAGGGCGGTTTTGTGCCGATCATCCCCAGAGACTTGCGTCTCGAGGTCGACGAGCGGGTGCTCGCCTCAGGGGAGATCCACACCGAGGTCAACCTCGAGCAAGTGCGCGCCCAAGCCCAAATCCTATGGGCACAAGGCTGTGAGGCCATCTGTGTATTTTTTATCAATGGCTACGCCAACCCCCTCAATGAGATGCGCGCCAAAGCCTGCATTGAAGAATTCTGGCCCAACGCCCATGTGAGTGCGGCCACCCAAGTCCTGCCTGAAATTCGGGAGTTTGAGCGTTGCTCGACCGCCAGTTTGAACGCCGCCTTGCAGCCCGTGGTGGGCGGTTATTTGTCAAGTTTGGAGCGTGCCCTGCAGCAAGAGGGCTTTGGGGGTGAACTCTTGATTGTGCAAAGCAATGGAGGGGTCATGTCGGCCACGACGGCCGGGGAGTTTCCGGCTCGCACGGCCCTCTCGGGCCCGGCCGCGGGCGTCATCGCCTGCGCCGAAATCGCCAAAGCTGCGGGATATCCCAATGTCATCACCGGCGACATGGGCGGCACGAGCTTTGATGTGTCCTTGGTCGCCGAGGGTCAAGCGGCCTTGGCCGCGCAAACCGCCATTGAGTTTGGTCTGGTGGTGCGCTCACCCATGATACAAATTGAGACCATCGGTGCCGGCGGCGGCTCGATTGCCTGGGTGGATGCGAGCGGTATGCTGCAAATTGGCCCCGAGTCGGCAGGCTCAAACCCCGGACCGGCTTGCTACGGCAGAGGCAATTTACGAGCGACGGTCACCGACGCCAATGTGCTGCTGGGTCGCATTGCCGCGCACCGGCCCTTGGGCGGTGGGGGCTTAATGCCCCTGAGTGTGGACTTGGCGCGCGAGTCCGTTGAGTCAAGCGTGGCCAAGCCCTTGGGGCTCGATGTCTACCAAGCAGCGGAAGCCATTCTCACCTTGGCCAACGCCAAAATGGCCGGCACCATTCGATTGGTCTCCATTGAAAAAGGCCATGACCCCAGGCTTTTTGCTTACATGCCCTTCGGAGGGGGTGGTGCACTGCATGTGTGCGCCTTGATGCGCGAAGTGGGCGTGAGTGTGGGCCTGATCCCGCGCTACCCCGGCGTTACCTCGGCCTTGGGTTGCGTGCTCTCGGACATGAAGCACGATGCGGTGCAGACCTTGAACAAGGGTCTGGCTGAACTCGATATCGAAGACTTGAGAGACAAGGTCGCGCGTTTGGCCAGCCAGTGCCAAGCGCGCTTGGATGCCTCGGGTGTGGCCTTCACGCGCATTGTCGAGACCGTGGTGCTTGACATGCTCTACCAAGGCCAAACCCACACCGTGGCCGTGGCCCTGCACAAAGAGGACTTCACCCGCGAGGGGCTGCAGCAGGCGTTTGAGCGCAGCTACCACGCTCAGTTTGGCCGCACCTTGAAGGGCCCAGCGGTGAGGGTCCTCAATTTGCGCTATGCTCGCGTGGGCGAGCGCGCCAAATTTGATTTGTCGATTTTGGCGCCCAAGAGCGTCTCGGTCCCCGAGGTGTTGGGCCTTGAGCGGATTTTCCACCAAGGCGAGTGGCTCAGTGTGCCCCGCAGTGCAAGGCTCGAGTGGCCCGTGGGGTCCACCATGGTGGGGCCGGCCATGCTCGAGCAAGCCGACACGACCATTTGGCTCGAACCCGGCTTTGAAGCCAGGGTGGACGAGTGGGGCAATTTGCTCTTGAAAAGACTGGAGAGTCCCGCATGAGTCTGGCCGATCAAGACAAGCGCTACGGTTTATTGATCGTTGACTTGCAAAACGATTTTCTCCACCCGAATGGGGCCTATGCCCGGGGCAAAACCACCAGCGTTGAGGCCGCGGCACTGCCCGCCCGAATGCGACCGCTGGCCCAGGCCATCAAAACCCGCGCCCAAGGCTTGGTGTGTGCGTCCCTCTTTACCCTGTGGCCCAATGCGTCGGGGGAGCCCATGGTGTCGCCGCACCTGCTCTCCAAGAGGGGGTTTTTAAAAAAAGGCGACTTCTCCCCGGGCTCTTGGGGCCAATCGGTGGTGGAGGAGTTAAAGGACACGGTCGATGTTTGTGTGCAAAAGGTGGCTTACTCGGCGTTTTTCAACACCCAGCTCGACTGGGTCTTGAGGCGTGCTGGGGTCAACACCTTGGTGGTGTGCGGCATCGTGACCAATGGTGGGGTGGCCAGCAGTGTGCGAGATGCCCACGTGCGCGACTATGACACCGTGGTGCTCTCGGACGGGTGTGCGGCATTTACACCCGCGCAGCACCAAGCGGCCTTGGATGACATGGCAAGCGTGGCGCAGGTGATGAGCTGTGCCGAATGGCTGGGTCAATTGAGTCCATTGGGTTCTTCATTCGGTTCTTCATTGGCTTCTTCATTGGGGTCAAACAATTCCCCTTCTGCCGGGGCTTGACGATTGGGAGCGTTCTGAATGGTGAGCCTTGCATTGAAACCCGTGGTGATTCACGTCCCGCATGAGGCCCAGTGGGGCCGCGATGCGCGAGACCTCGCCAATCCAAGCGATGGGGTTGGGCAACTTCAAAACGCGCCGCATTTCCCGGTGGTGATGGTGGGCGCAGGGGCGTGTGGGCTCACGGCGGCTTTGATGCTTCATGACCTGGGGCTCGAGTGTGTGCTCTTGGAGCGAGATGCCACCCCTCAGGGTTCGAGTGCACTCTCCTCGGGTTTTGTGCCAGCGGCCGGCACCCAGAGCCAAGCGCGCCAGGGTATCGTCGACAGCCAGGCGCAGTTTGTCCAGGACATTCTCCACAAAAGCCACGGCCAATCGGCCGCGCATTTGGTGCACGCTTATGTGCAGGCGGTGCCTCAGGCAATCGATGCCTTGGAGTCCCAGCATGGGATTGTTTGGCGCGTGTTGGATCATTTTTTATACCCCGGCCACAGCACCCACCGCATGCACGCCGTGCCCGAGACCTCGGGCGAGGGCTTGATGGCGCGCTTGGTGCATGCAGCCCAAGTGGCAGACTTGACGCTCCTCACCAGTGCACACGTCACGCAACTCTTCATTGACCCGGATCGGCGTGTGGTCGGTCTGGGCTATGCCCGGCCAGACGGCTCACAGGAGTGGGTGCGGTGTGATGCGGCTTTGTTGGCTTGCAACGGCTTTGGGGGTGCCCCAGACCTAGTGGCAAAGTATCTGCCGGCCATGAAGGATGCGGTCTACGCGGGTCATGTGGGCAACGACGGCTCGGCCATGCGCTGGGCTCAGGCGCTGGGTGTGGCAAACCTGGACATGGGGGCCTACCAGGGCCACGGGTCTTGGCAAAACGAGTTGGGCCTCTTGATCTCTTGGGCCTTGATGGGACAAGGCGGCATTCAAATCAACCAGCACGGCGAGCGGTTCCATGACGAATCCCAAGGCTACTCCGAAGCGAGTGTTGGGGTGCTCGCGCAGCCAGGCTGCGTGGCGTGGTGCGTCTTCGATGAAAGCGTTCATGAGCTGGGAATGGGTTTTCCGGAATTCAAAGAAGCCGTCTCTTTGGGCGGCGTCAAGCGCTTTGAGTCGGTCGGCGAATTGGCCCAATGGGTGGGTTGCCCAAAAGAGAATTTAGATCGCACCTTGGCGGGCAAAAGCCCTGCGCCAGGGGGCTTGCCAGCCATGTCCAGGCCCTTGGTGCCTGCGCTTTATGCCATCAAAGTCACGGGCGCCTTGTTTCACACCCAAGGCGGTCTCGACATCAACGCGCAGTGCAAGGTGCTCGCAAGGGGTGAGCCTTTGCCCAATTTGTGGGCCGCGGGCGGGGCCGCCCGCGGCGTGTCGGGCCAAGAGGTCTGGGGTTATTTGTCGGGAAACGGTTTGCTGAGCGCGTTGGCAGGCGGCTTCATTGCAGCCCAGAGCATTGCCAAAGCCCTCGGGCGTGGGTAGGTCCAAGAGTTGCGTAGAAATTGTTTCTTTTTCTTTTTCCTTTTTTCCTTTTTTATAGAGGTGATTTTTTCATGACACACCGCACCCTCAAAGCGAGAATTGCCCAGCCCGAAGTCTTGCTCGCCCCGGGTGTCTATGACGCCTTGAGTGCCTTGGTGGCCGAGCAAGCGGGGTTTGAGGCCTTGTATTTGTCGGGGGCTTCGATTGCTTACACCCGTTTGGGCCGCAGCGATGTGGGCTTGGTCACCGCCAGCGAAGTGGCGCAAACCTTGTCGAGCGTTTGTGAGCGCGTGAGTTTGCCCGTGATCGTGGATGCAGACACCGGATTTGGCAATGCCCTCAACACCCAAAGAACGGTGCGAGAGTTTGAGCGCGCCGGTGCTGCCATGGTTCAACTCGAGGACCAAACCTTCCCCAAGCGCTGTGGTCATTTGATGGGTAAAAGTTTGGTGAGCACGGCCCACATGCGCGGCAAATTGATGGCTGCCCTGGATGCCAGGAGGAGTGCTGAGACGTTGATTTTGGCAAGAACCGACGCCATTGCGGTCGAGGGCTTTGAGGCGGCCATGGAGCGGGCCCAGGCGTATGTTGAGTGCGGTGTGGATGCGCTGTTCATTGAGGCGTTCAAAGACGAAGCACAAATGCGCAAGGCTTGTGCGCATTTTGCAAGTCGCGTGCCGCTTTTGGTCAATATGGTGGAAGGCGGGCAAACCCCGATTCAAAGTGCGCATGAGCTCGCCGACTTGGGGTTCAAATTGGTGATTTTTCCAGGCGGCACGGCGCGCGCCGTCACCCATGCATTGCAGCGCTACTACCAGAGCTTAAAAACCCACCAAACCACGGCGCCCTTCAAAAGCCAAATGCTCGACTTTGAAGGTTTGAATGCGGTGATAGAAACGCCTGCATTGTTAAAAACCGGTGAGCGCTACGACTTGGAGTAAGCCCAGCGCTGAGGGCCCTTTGCCCCGAGTCGGGTCAGTCTTTGGCGCCCAGACTCAAGGCCTGGGCGCGCGAGGCGGCGAGTTCAGCGTCCTTGGGGTGGCTCAAGTCCCAGCCTTGTAGATGTTGGTGCGCGACCGCGCTCATGGCGTCAATCCAACCCGGGTCGTTGTTGAGGCAAGGGATGTACTCAAAGCGTTCTCCGCCCTCTTCTAGGAAAGCATCGCGCACTTCCATGGCAATTTCCTCCAAGGTCTCCAAACAGTCGCTGGTGAATCCTGGGCACACCACCTGAATGTGCTTGACGCCGTCACGGGCCAAGGCCCTGACGGTGGGCTCGGTGTAGGGCTCGAGCCACTTGGCCTTGCCAAAGCGAGACTGAAAGGTCACGCGAAATTGGTCTTTTTGCAGCCCAAGCGCTTGCGCCAAAAGGCGCGCGGTTTTGAGGCACTCGCAGTGGTAGGGGTCACCCAGGAGCAAGGTGCGCTCGGGCACCCCATGAAAACTCATGATGAGCATTGCGGCTTGTTGATTCGCGCTCCAGTGCGCGCGCACCTTTTGCGCCAAGGCCTGAATATACGTGGGGTCGTCATGGTAGTGGTTGACAAAGCGCAGTTCGGGTACAAACCTGGCGCGTTTCGCCCAGGCATAGACCGCATCAAAGACACTCGCGGTGGTGGCGGCGCAGTACTGGGGATAGGCCGGTAGGATCAAGATTCGAGTCACCCCTTGTTCGCGCAACTGCTCCAAGACCGCGGCCACACTGGGTTGACCATAACGCATGCAGTAGCGCACCACGACCGATTCTTGGGCGCCCTCAAAGCGCGCTTGAAGCCTATCGGCTTGCGACTCGGTCCAGACTCTGAGCGGTGAGCCCTCGGGGGTCCAAATGACCGCATATTTTTGAGCGGATTTTGCCGGACGAACCCGCAAGATGATGCCATGCAAGATAATGAGCCAAAGCCATTTGGGGATTTCAACGACCCGGGGGTCACTTAAAAATTCTGCCAAATAGCGCCGCAATGCGCCCGATTCGGGCGCTTCAGGAGTCCCCAAATTGCACAGCAGCACAGCAGTCTTGGGGGCTTGTCCGTGACGGAAGAGGGGTTCTTTTGAAAAACGTGATTGTTGGGCCATGCGCTATTTTCTCATCTTCAGGGCTCGATTGTGCCCAAGTGCGTGCAATATCCTTGGACTTGGATGATACCTTGTGGCCCATCGCGCCCACCTTGGCGCATGCCGAGCGCACGCTGGAGAACTGGCTGGCTGAGCACGCGCCGCTCAGTTTGCCCGTCTATCAAAATGCGATTTGGTTGCAATCACAGCGCGATGCCATCCAAGCCGAGTTTGCCCACGCTTTGCACGACCTGAGCGCCATGCGCACCGAGCTCATGGCGCGCGTGCTCGAGCACGCGGGCTACCCGAGGGCCTTGGCGGCAGCGGCCTTCGGGGTGTTTTTTCAGGCTCGCCAACACATTGAGCTCTTTGAGGATGCCCGCCCCGCGCTTGAGCGGCTGGCCAAGGCCTACCCCTTGATCGCTTTGTCCAATGGCAACGCCGATGTGGCAAGACTTGACATCGGCCCCTTGTTTCATTCGGCCGTGAGCGCGCAAAGTTTTGGCGTGGCCAAACCCGACCCGACGATTTTTTTGCACACCGCCAAAACCCTCGGGCTTGAGGTCCACGAGGTCTTGCATGTGGGGGACGATGCACACACCGATGTTGAGGGGGCCAGGCGTGCGGGCATGCAAGCTCTGTGGCTCAACCGGGAAGGCTTGCCGTGGCCCCACAGTTCACCCGAGCCCGCACGGGTTCAGGGCTTGGCGGCTTTGTGTGAGTTGCTCGGTGTTTAAGGCCCAATACCTTTGAGCCTGATGGGCACGCTTACGCCCGATCCAGCAAAGGGTTTTGAGTGCTGGGGTTCTTTGATCGAATCGGGCACAGCTGTATCAATTTATCAATTTATCAATGCATCAAGGCATCAAGGCATCAAGGCATCAAGGCATCAATGACGGCCTTGCCCGATCTAACCGCCCCTTCCAGCGTGCTGGGGTAGGGTCCACGAATATAGTCACCACAGGCCCACAAGTCTTTTGCCACCTCCATGGGGGGCCGCTTTTGGCCCACCAGGGGCGCAAACGTGGCGCGTTTTTCGATGAAGCAGGCCTCTAGCCTGGGCGTTTTCAATCCCAAGTCGTGCGCGGCTTGAGCCAGTACCCCTTCAATGAGCGCTTCACGCTCTTGGCCTCGACTGTCGCTCACGACAAAGGCCCAAACCGGGGAGGAGGTGGCCTGGGCCATGTTCTCTTTTGCCGTGCCAAAGGGTGTGTCGCCCTCATGCGCGTGCATGCCGCTGGCAAACTTGCTTTTGAAATGGGTTTGAATGGCAAATTGAGCGGGGGCGGTTGGAGAGGACTCGAGCATCACCACGGGGTCGTGGATTGGCCCGCGGTTGGGGGCGGTTTGAGCGCTCACATAGACCGTGGCGATGGGGTAGTGCTGTAGATTCTTGGCGCAGTCCGACCACTCGGGGTGAGCGTCTTGGGTGAGGTGGGCGGCTTGCCAGGCCGAGGTCGCCAAAATCACCGGCTCCCCAGCGCTCCTGGGCAGCTCGCCCAGCGATTGAATCCGACTCCCCCAATGAAGACTGGCCCCTTGGTCCTTGAGCCATTGGGTGGCCGGCGTGGCCAAGAGAGCGCTCAAATTGACGCGTGGCAGCAAAAAATCACAAGACGCAGGGGCGTTGGCAAAGGCGTCGACGAGCACGCGCACAAACACCACGGCGCTCGCCTCCAAGGGCGGGGCATTCAAGGCGGCCAGGCACAGGGGCTCGATCAGGTCGCGTTGCACTTGGCGGCTCGCGAGTGTGCACAAAGCTGCAACGCTCACATCCCAGCATTGCCCCGTCACCCAGCGCCAGGTGAGGTGCACACCACGCCAAACGCCAATGCTCGCCAAGAGACCCAAGAGGGAGAGCCGATCGAGGGCCCTCCAGCGGGTATTGTGGACAATGGCACGCAAAAGCCCAGCAACACTCGCTTTGTCGCCAAGGCGCAGGCCTTGACCCCGTGCGTCGCACAGGTGCAAGGGGCTGCGATCCAACACCGCATCGAGCTTCACTCCAATTGTGCTCAAGAGTTCCAGTGTGTCACGGTAGGCGCCGATCAAAAGGTGTTGGCCGTTGTCATAGGTCTGTCCCTGGTGCTGCGCGGCGCGCGCGCGTCCACCCGCTTGGTGGGCCGCTTCATAGAGCTCGACCTGCCAGCCTGCAAGGCTGGCGTGGACTGCAGCACTCAGACCCGCCCAGCCCGCCCCCACGATGTGAAGTCTGGGCTTGGTGGCGGTGGGCACGCGGGGCTTTCTGAGGCTAGAAGTGGGGAAGGGGGGGTGGAAGGGCTCTTGCACAAGAGTGGCGATTGGGGCGCACGCCTCAAAGCCAGCCCAGGGCTTGCACGCGCCAAGCGAGCCAAAACTTTCTCAACGGCGTGAGCGAGACGCGTTGGTGCAATACCGGAAATCCACTGGACTCGATTTCTCTGAGCAAGGTGCGGTAAATGCTGGCCATCATGAGGCCGGGTTTTTGTGCTCGTCGGTCTGCGTCGGGCAGTTGAGAAAACGCCAATTCATAAAGCGCATGGGCTTGTTGCGCTTGCTGCTGCATGAGGGCTTGAAAGCGCGGTGAGTCCAAGCGGTCCAAGATCTCGTGGACTTTGACGTCATGGGCTTGCAGCGCATCGAGGGGCAAATAAATGCGGCCTCGCATGGCGTCTTCGCCGACGTCTCGGATGATATTGGTGAGCTGAAACGCTTGCCCCAGGGTGTGGGCGTAGCGGGTGGTTTGCTCAAGCGTTTGTCCAAAAATCAAGGCCGACACCTCGCCCACGACACCGGCCACCAAATGACAGTAGCGCGTCAAATCTGCGCGGCTCAAGTAGCGTGTTTGCGTGAGGTCCATCTCGCAGCCCTCTATGATGCTCAGCAAGTGCTCGGCGCGAATGCCAAAGACCTCGACCCAAGGCATCAAGGCGCGCAAGACTGGGTGATCGGGCTGACCTTGGTAGGCCTGCAAGACGGCTTGGCGCCACCAAGCGAGTTTGCTCGCGGCAATGGAGGGGTCGCTCACTTCGTCGACCACATCGTCGACCTCGCGACAAAATGCATAAAAGGCCGTGATGGTGGCGCGTTTGGGGGCTGAGAGGAACAAAAAGGCGTAATAAAAGGAGCTGCCCGAGGAGGCGGCTTTTTCTTGTACGTAGTGTTGTGGACTCATGGTCCTGATTGTGCCACTGGTGGGCGGTTTTTTTTAGGCTCTAGACATGCAGGCACTTCGAAGCAGCAGCAGTGGAAGATCCCAGGCGTTGAGTCGAGGGCGCTTGACCAACGTGTCGACGGCTCGGCATTTTTGCAAGATCCTCAGGCCGCCTTGCACCACCATGCCAATCTCCCAGCTGGCGCGACCGGGAACGCGCTCGGTCAAGGCGGCGCCTTGAATCATCAATGCATGGGCGAAGTTGAGTTCGCTCTCCAAGTTGCTCTCGAGGGGTAAATAGTGCCTGTGGCGCGGGATGTCAACGCTCAGATCTTGCCAAAAGTTGATGAGCTGCAAGGCCGTGCAGATCGCGTCACTCCTCCACAAAGAGTCGGCCTCGTTGATGCCATACAAATGCATGAGAAGTCGCCCGATTGGGTTGGCCGAGCGCGTGCAATAGTCCAAGAGCTCAGCACGTGTTTCGTAGTGCTTGTCTTCTTGTGTGTAACGCACGTCTTGCTCAAACGCATCGAGCAAATGGTGCAAGGGGTCTAGCGGCAGGTGGTGAAGGGTGATTTGCTCAGCCAAGTTGCGAAACACCGAGGCCCACTGCACTTGGAACTGTGCGCCTGGGGTGGTGCACAAACGCAGGTCGCGGCGCAAAGCCTGCAGTTGCTCGAGTCGAGTCTGGGCATCCGCTTGGCCCTCGTCGGCCAAGTCGTCTCCCGTTCGTGCAAAGGCGTAAATGGCCATGATGGGCGCCCGCAAATGCGGGGGGCATAGCCAAGAGGCCACTGGAAAATTTTCATAATGTTTCACCCCCCTATCGTAACGCTTAAGTCACGGCTCAAAGACCCGCGATCTTGACGAATTCACCGGCGTATTGAATTTTGCAAGCACTGTGCCATTGGTGGACACGGCCTTAACCCACCCTACAAATGCTCTTGAGGAGCTGTCCTTTGAAGTGGGCGGGGGTTTTGAATGGGCAGACCTTGGGGTGAACCTTGACGGCTGTTTTTTCACATAGAATAGGCACCTTCGAGGGTCGGCGACTGTGGCGAAATTGGTAGACGCAACAGGTTTAGGTCCTGTCGGCAGCAATGCTGTGCTGGTTCGAGTCCAGTCAGTCGCACCAACTCTTGAAGTCTTGCTCTTTTTTTGGGTTCTTCTCAAGCATAGGTCATAGGGCACTGTGCACAGTGCATTCGATCCCTAGCGCTCTTTGCTCACCGGCTTTTACCGGCTTTGTACCGGCTACACATTGGCCCCGCACAACCACCCGTTCGAACGCAGCGTTCGTGCTTGCTATCTCTAATACCCCTTTTTTTTCCTTTTTTTTGTGGCCCTGAGTGGTTTGCTCGGGCACGGAATGGGTCGCAGGGCTTGATGCGTCAACTGGGCGGCATCGTTGAGATGCTGGCGTGGGGTCTTTGCCACGCCCATGGACCAGTCCTTTTAAATCGAATTGACCATTTGTTGATTCAAGGCAATACTCGGTCAACCAAGTCAACCAAGTCAACCAAAAGTCAAGCATCGAATGGATCTGAGTGCTGAGTGCTGAGTGAGCTTGGCAAGACGGCGACTTGCCTTGGTTAAAAAGGCATCAAAAAAATGCTTGCACGCAAGGACCACCTCAATGAAACAAACTGATCCCGAAGCCATGCAGAAAGATTGTGCTTCACTTGGTTTAGAGGGCAGCGCCTTGTCTCCTGATTTGCGCAGGTCGGGCTTGGAGGTCAATTGGGCCAGCCTTGGGTTGAGCGGTGCGGGCGTCTCGGCACTCACCGCCCTCACGGGTTGTGGGGGTGCCCAAACCGATGTCTCGGGGTTAGACCTGCCAGACCCGTCCACGGCGGTTCACCGCTTTGGCTTGTTGACCAGCAACGCGCCTGAGGGATCCGGCGCCAGCGTACTGCCCCTTGGGGCCTCCTTGCGGGTCGACACTGCTCAAGTGGCGCTCAGCAGCACGGCTTCAAGCGCATCGACCTCCAGCACCAGCACAGATGCCAACGCCCTCTTGAACTGGGCCGAGCAGCAGTACCCGTCCTTGTTCCCAGGCGTCAAGACCAACCTCACCACGGGAGTCTATCTCTATCGCTACTACCCTGAGACCCAGAACTATCTGGGGGTGAGTGTCACGGGCACGACGCTAGGCAACGTCTATGTGCTCGGGCCGTTGAGCGGCGGCGTGTTGGCCTTGGTGGGCACACTCCAAGGATTTGCCTGCCAAGTCAGTGGTGGCGCGTGCACGCTCACCTCGGCCAATGATGCGGCACGGTTTTTAAGCCAAGCGACCTTGGGTTACACCCGCAACGACCTCAACACTTTGTCGCAAACCACGATCTCGCAGTGGCTCGATGCGCAGTTGGCCCTGCCCACCAGCACCTCTTACTTCAGTTGGTTGCAGGCCAATGGTTACGACTCCTCGGCCAATGAGAACAACACGACGGGCATGGACAATGTGGTGTGGAAAAAACTCATCAGTTCTCCTGATGTGTTGCGACAAAAAATAGTTCAAGCCTTCAGCGAAATTTGGGTGGTCTCGGTGCTGGGAATCAATGCGAGTTGGCGCCAGTTCAGCATTGCAAACTACTTGGACGTCCTCGAGGCCAATGTGTTTGGCAACTTTCGCACCTTGATTGAACAAATCACCATGACCCCGGCGATGGCTTACTATTTGACCTACCAAGGCAATGTCAAGACCAACACGACCACGGGTTCTGAGCCCGATGAGAACTACGCCCGAGAGCTGATGCAGTTGTTCACCATTGGGCTGTTGAATTTGAACAACGACGGCTCACTGCAACTCGAGGGCGGCTTGCCAAAGCAGACCTACGCGCAAAGCGACGTGAGTGGCTTGGCCCGTGTCTTTACCGGCTGGAGCGTGGACACCCACGGCCTCACCACCCCCTATGGACCGGTCTACCAGCAGCGCCCTTTGGTCCAAGTCAGCAGCAAGTATGAAACCGGCGCCAAAAGTTTTTTGGGGGTCACCGTTCCCGCGGGCACCGCCGCCGCCCAGTCTTTGAAAATTGCCCTCGATACCCTTTTTAACCATGCCAATACAGCGCCATTTGTGAGCCGGCAGTTGATCCAAAAGTTGGTCACAAGCAACCCCAGCAGTGGCTACATCAACCGCGTGGCCAGTGTCTTCATCAACAACGGCGTGTCCGTGCGAGGGGACTTGAAAGCCGTGATCAAAGCGGTCTTGATGGACCCGGAGGCGCGGGATTTGACGCTGGCGCAACAAAACATCAGTTTTGGCAAAGTGCGCGAGCCCATCCAACGGTTTTTGAGTTGGGCGCGAGCCTTCAACGCCACGTCTGCCACTGACGTCTGGGCGATTGGGGACTTGTCAAGCGCTGGCAGCGCCTTGGGCCAAAGCCCCATGAGATCGCCCACAGTCTTTAATTTCTATCGACCTGGCTATGTGCCGCCCAACTCGGCCATCTCCAGTGCGGGACTGGTGGCGCCCGAGCTTCAGATCATGGATGAGACCACCGTCGCGGCCTATGTGAATTTCATGCAAAGGGCCATCGCGGGCACGGGTGTGGGCGACTTGAAGGCCGACTACAGCTTGCTGCAAGCCTTGGCCTCCAATTCCACCGCTTTGTTGGCTGAAATCAATGTTTTGCTCGCTTGTGGAGAGATCGATGCGATGACGTTGGCCAACTTCAAAACGGCCTTGGACACCATCTCGGTCACCACCCCCAGCGGGGTGATGAACCGAATTTATGCCGCCTTGACGCTGGTCTTGGCCTGCCCTCAATTCGTTGTGCAAAAGTAAGGGATCTTGGCATGAGTCCTTTTATACAAACCCCGGACAACAACCAGTCCAGGCGGAGCTTTTTAAAGACCACGGCGGCTTTGTCTTTGGCCCGCAGCGCGGCGCCTTTGGCTTTGTCACTGGCCGGCATGGGGGAGGCGGCCGCACTCAGCGCGCCCCCCGGCGACTACAAGGCCTTGGTGTGTGTCTTTTTGTATGGCGGGAACGACTATGCCAACACCTTGATTCCCTACGACCCAAGCAGCTACAACTTGTACCAAGGTTTTCGCGCGAACTTGGCGGTGTCCAGGGTCTTTTTGGACCCCACGGTGCTCAACCCGGTGACGCCCTTGCCCAATGGGCAGCAATATGCCTTGGCGCCTGAGATGGCCGCCCTCATTCCCCGCTTCAATGCGGGGGCCTTGAGCGTGCTCTTGAACATTGGCAGCTTGGTGCAGCCCATCACCAAGGCCCAATACACGGGTGGCAATGTGCCTTTACCGCCGAAGCTTTTTTCCCACAACGACCAACAGTCTTATTGGCAGTCGTCGAGTCCAGAAGGTGCGAGCTCTGGATGGGGAGGGCGTATGGGGGATTTGTTTCAAGCCAGCAATGCGAGTGGTTCAGCCTTCACTTGTATTGGTTTGAATGGCAATGCCATCTATTTGTCGGGTCAAACCGCGTTCCAGTACCAACTCACCACCACCGGTGCGGTGGCGTTGAATGCGGTGAATTCACCTCTGTTTGGTTCTTCGAGTGCTTCGGCTGCCCTCAAAACCATGCTCAACACGCCCAGAACCCATTTGCTCGAGAATGAATACCTCAATGTGAGTCAACGCTCATTGAGTGCCTACTCCAGTATTAGCCAAGCGTTTGGCAAGGTCGCCCTCACCACCACCTTCCCGTTGGCCAACAGCTTGGGCGATCAGCTCCAAGCGGTGGCGAAATTGATTGCCGCGCGCTCGAGTTTGAGTGTCAAGCGCCAGGTGTTTTTTGTGTCTCTGGGTGGGTTTGATAACCACACTTTGCTCGCCAAAGTGCACCCCGGTCTTATGCAAACGGTGGGTGACGCTTTGTCCGCGTTTTACCAAGCCACGGTGGACCTCGGCGTTGCCAAGCAAGTGACAGCCTTTACGGCGTCAGACTTTGGCCGCACCTTGCTCAGCAACAGCGACGGCTCAGACCACGGTTGGGGCAGCATGCACTTCATGCTCGGGGGAGCCGTCAAGGGGCAAAGTTTCGTGGGCACCCCCCCCGTGCTCGGCAACAACGGACCCGACGACGTGGGGCAAGGGCGGCTTTTACCGCAACTCTCGGTGGATCAACTCGCCGCCACCTTGGGCAACTGGTTTGGCGTGTCCGCGCAAGACCAATTGACGGTCTTGCCGAATTTGAAAAATTACACCTTAAAGGATTTGGGTAATTTGAGCGCCGCGTGACGCCATAAGCCAAGTCGACCGCGTGATCGCCCGGCTTGAATCCTCGACTTTCCCCAACAGCTTGAAGGCTCCAAGGCCCTCAGGCGCCTACCTAGCCTGAAGCGTGAGGGCGTCCTTTGGTGTCTTGCACGGCGAAAGCGCTCAAGTGCCCGGGTTTTGTGGGAACTCCGCCATTGTCTCCTTGCTGCGACAGGGCGGACCAGGTGAGGGGGTCTCACCTCGGTTAGAATGGTGGGTTAGCCCCTTGGGGTGAATGCGTGGTGCATGAGCTCGGTGTGCGCTTGATGGGAGTGCCTAGGGGGACAAAAGTCCATGGCTTGCCCACGAGAAGCAACATACTTTGCTTGATGCGCATGTTTTTTCCACCACAGAAGGGTGAAAAACCTCGCACGCAGGGCATTGCGCCCACCCCAAGCCTTTTGATTGCCCCTATTTGTAGCGTCATTCACACCCCGAAGGGGGGGGGTGAATTGAATGATCCTTAGAGCCTCACGGAGAACTTTTTATGACAGCTTTGATCGAAACATTGGAAAAATTGGAACGCAAAGTCACCTTGACCTTGCCCGTGGGCGTGATTCAAAACGAGGTCGACTCTCGGCTTAAAAAGTTGGCCAGAAAGGTCAAGATTGATGGTTTTCGTCCAGGCAAAGTGCCCATGAACATTGTGGCGCAACGCTATGGCTACTCGGTGCAGTACGAGGTCATGAACGACAAGGTGGGTGAGGCGTTCAACAAAGTTACCCAAGAGGCTCAGTTAAGAATCGCTGGCGCGCCCAAAATCACTGAAAAAGAAGAAGCGATTGAGGGCATGCTGGCCTTTGATGCGCTCTTTGAGGTCTACCCTGAGATCAAGCTCGGGGATTTGTCGAGCGAAGAGGTGGAAAAGTTCCACGCCGAGGTGACGCCTGAGGCGGTTGACAAAACCATTGATATTTTAAGAAAACAACGCACCACCTATGGTCAACGCGCCATGGACGCGAGCGTGCAAATGAGTGACCGCGTGACAGTGGATTTTGAGGGCAAGGTCGATGGTGAGCCCTTTGATGGCGGCAAGGCGAGTGATTTCCAATTCGCCGTGGGCGAGGGTCAAATGCTCAAAGAGTTTGAAGATGCGGTCCTAGGCATGAAGAGTGGAGAGAGCAAGACTTTCCCCTTGAGTTTCCCCGCTGACTACCACGGCAAAGATGTGGCCGGCAAATCTGCCGATTTTTTGGTGTCCGTCAAAAAGATCGAAGCCGCCAACTTACCTGAGCTCAACGAAGCCTTCGTCAAGTCCTTGGGCGTGACAGATCCCACCGTTGAGGGACTGCGCTCAGACATCGAAAAGAATTTGGGCCGCGAAGTCCAAGCCCGTTTGCTGGGCAAAAACAAACAATTGGTGCTCCAGGCCTTGGTGGCCAAGGCGCAATTGGATTTGCCCCAGTCCATTGTCCAAGCCGAGGTGGACCGCATGGTCGAGCGCGCCCGTGAAGACTTGAAGTCCCGCGGTATCAAGGATGCGGACAAAGCGCCCATCCCTGAAGACCTCTTTCGCCCCCAGGCCGAGTCCCGCGTGCGAATGGGCTTGGTGGTTTCGGAGTTTGTGCTGGTGAACTCACTCCATCCCAAACCTGCACAAGTCAAAGAGCACATCGAGAGACTGGCTTCAAGTTACGAGAAGCCCGAGGAAGTGTCTCGTTGGTACTACAGCGACAAGGACCGCTTGGCCGAGGTCGAGGCCTTGGTGATGGAAGAAAACGTCACCCAATTTGTCCTCTCTCAAGTCAAGGTCAAAGAAAAAATTGTATCCTTTGAAGAACTCATGGGTCAGTCCTGAGCCCCTATTTTTTTAAATTGAAAGCACGCAGATGAACCCATTAGACATCCAAGGCCTTGGCATGATACCCATGGTCATTGAGCAGTCTGGACGCGGTGAGCGTTCTTATGACATCTACTCCCGTCTCCTCAAAGAGCGGGTGATATTTTTGGTCGGTCCGGTCAATGACCAAACGGCCAATTTGGTGGTCGCTCAATTGCTCTTTTTGGAGAGCGAAAATCCTGACAAGGACATTTCCTTTTACATCAACTCGCCGGGCGGCTCGGTGAGTGCGGGCATGGCCATTTTTGACACCATGAACTTCATCAAACCCGATGTGTCAACCTTGTGCATTGGCATGGCCGCCAGCATGGGCGCCTTTTTGTTGACGGCAGGGACCAAAGGCAAGCGGTTTTCCTTGCCCAACTCCAAGGTCATGATTCACCAGCCCTTGGGCGGCACTCAAGGCCAGGCGACCGAAATTGAGATTCATGCCCGAGAAATCCTCAAAACGCGCGAGCAGTTGAACAAAATTTTGGCCGAGAGAACAGGCCAGCCATTGGAGAAAATTGAGCGCGACACCGAGCGCGACTATTACCTCTCCGCCGACGAATCCAAGGATTATGGCTTGATTGATCAAGTCATTGCCAAGCGCCCCTAAGCCACAAGTCGATCTGTGATTGGGGTTTTAGGCACTCAGGCACTCAGGGTTTTGGCCTTCGGCCATCAGCCCAGGTGGTGCCCAAGCGCTTTTGACTGAGGTGCATGGACCCAAGGGTCCAAGTCCCCAAGACTTCTTATCAAGCCCCAAAGGGTTGGGGCTTGGGCCTGCGCTTGTAGGCCTTGAGGGGGACATTTTTGATTCTTGGCCTTTTTTTTGGGTATCATTGCCCCAACACCTTCATTTTAAGAAAACTTCATGGCCGAGAAAAAAGGCAATTCCGCTGAAAAGACCCTCTACTGCTCCTTTTGCGGTAAGAGTCAGCATGAGGTCAAAAAACTGATCGCTGGCCCCTCGGTCTTTATTTGCGATGAGTGCATCGATTTGTGCAATGAAATCGTTCACGATGAACTGCCCAGCCTCACCGCCCCCATGAAAGACGGGCAATCCGATTTGCCCACGCCGTCTCTCATCAAAGCCAATTTGGACCAATACGTGATTGGTCAAGAAGTGGCCAAAAAGAGTTTGTCTGTGGCGGTCTACAACCACTATAAGCGCTTGCAGCACAAAGAAAAAGCCAAAAAAGACGATGTCGAGCTCTCCAAGAGCAATATTTTGCTGATTGGCCCGACCGGTTCTGGCAAGACCTTGCTCGCCCAAACCTTGGCACGCATGCTCAATGTGCCCTTTGTGATGGCCGACGCCACGACGCTTACCGAAGCGGGTTATGTGGGCGAGGATGTTGAAAACATCATCCAAAAACTGCTCCAGACCTGCAATTACGAGGTGGACAAGGCCCAAAGAGGAATTGTCTACATTGATGAAATCGACAAAATCACCCGCAAATCCGACAACCCTTCGATCACCCGAGATGTCTCGGGCGAGGGTGTGCAGCAAGCTCTCTTAAAACTCATCGAAGGCACCATGGCGAGTGTTCCGCCCCAAGGCGGCAGAAAGCACCCCAACCAAGATTTTGTGCAAGTCGACACCACCAATATTTTGTTCATCTGCGGCGGTGCCTTCTCAGGCCTTGAAAAAGTCATTGAAAGCCGCACCGAGTCCTCTGGCATTGGCTTTGGCGCCTCGGTCAAAAGCAAAAAAGAGCGCAGCCTGAGTCAGGTTTTTCGCGATGTGGAGCCCGAGGATTTGATCAAGTTTGGTTTGATTCCTGAGTTGGTGGGCCGCATGCCGGTGGTGGCCACCTTGAGTGAACTCAGCGAGGACGCTTTGGTGCAGATTTTGACCGAGCCCAAAAACGCTTTGGTCAAGCAGTATGCCAAGCTTCTGGCCATGGAGGGGGTTGACTTGGAAATTCGTCCAAGTGCCCTCAAAGCCATCGCCAAAAAGGCCTTGGATCGAAAAACAGGTGCTCGCGGACTGCGCTCCATCCTTGAATTGTCCCTGATTGACACCATGTACGATCTACCCAATGTGAGCAATGTGGAAAAAGTGGTGGTGGATGAGTCCACCATTGAAGAAAACAAGCCCCCTTTGTTGGTTTACCGTGAGGAAGCCAAGAAAGCCTGAATCCCTGTGTGGGATGGAGACCCCTTGGGTCCCAACCGTTGACACATTTACTGATGGAAGTTTGACCCATGTCTGGACAAGTTCCCCTGCCCGCCGCCCCCATTGATTTGCCCCTGCTCCCACTCAGGGACGTGGTGGTGTTTCCCCACATGGTGATCCCGCTCTTTGTTGGGCGCCCCAAGAGCATCAAAGCGCTCGAGACTTCAATGGGGCTTGATCGCCGCATCATGCTCGTTGCGCAAAAAGCCGCCGCCAAAGACGAGCCCTCGGTGGGGGATATGTTTGAAGTGGGTTGTGTGGCCACCATTCTCCAAATGCTCAAGCTGCCGGACGGCACCGTGAAGGTCTTGGTCGAGGGCCAACAACGTGCGCTCGTGAATTTGATTGAAGACGGCGAGGCACACTTCAACGCCAACGTGACGCCCATTGAGTTGCCCGATGCCCAAGACGCCGAGACCGAAATCGAAGCGCTTCGAAGAGCGGTGATGCAGCAGTTTGACCAGTATGTCAAACTGAACAAGAAAATACCCCCTGAAATCCTCACTTCCATATCGAGCATTGATGATCCCGGTCGCTTGGCCGACACCATTGCGGCCCATTTGCCCTTGAAGCTCGAGAATAAGCAAATGGTGCTTGATTTGTCCGATGTGAAGGCCAGGCTTGAGAATTTGTTTGAGCAGCTCGAGCGCGAAGTCGATATTTTAAATGTCGACAAACGCATCCGTGGACGCGTGAAGCGGCAAATGGAGAAAAACCAACGTGATTTCTATTTGAACGAGCAAGTCAAAGCCATTCAAAAAGAATTGGGCGAAGGTGAAGAGGGCGCCGATATTGAAGAGATCGAGAAAAAGATCAAGGCCGCCAAAATGCCCCAAGAGGCGCGCAAAAAGGCCGACGGCGAGCTCAAAAAATTAAAGCTGATGTCGCCCATGTCGGCCGAGGCCACGGTGGTGAGAAATTACATTGACGTCTTGGTGAATTTACCTTGGAGCAAAAAGACCAAGATTAAGCACGATTTGGCCAACGCCGAGAATGTTCTCAATGAGGATCACTACGGCCTAGACAAAGTCAAAGACCGCATCTTGGAGTACTTGGCGGTGCAAATGCGCGTTGAAAAAGTAAAAGCCCCAATCCTGTGTTTGGTCGGCCCGCCAGGGGTTGGCAAGACATCTCTGGGTCAATCCATTGCCAAGGCCACGGGTCGTAAATACGTGCGCATGGCTTTGGGGGGTATGCGCGATGAGGCGGAAATTCGCGGACACCGTCGCACCTACATTGGCGCCTTGCCTGGCAAGTTGCTGCAAAATTTAAGCAAGGTCAACACCCGCAACCCGCTCTTCTTACTCGATGAGATCGATAAATTGGGAAGCGACTTCAGGGGGGATCCTTCGAGTGCTTTGCTTGAGGTGTTGGATCCTGAGCAAAACCACACCTTCAGCGATCACTATGTTGAGGTGGATTTTGACTTGAGTGATGTGATGTTTGTGGCGACCTCGAACTCGATGAACATCCCGCCCGCTCTTCTTGACCGCATGGAGGTGATACGCCTGTCGGGTTACACGGAAGATGAAAAAACCCACATTGCCATCAAGTATTTGTTGCCCAAGCAAATGAAAAACAATGGGGTCAAGGACTTTGAGCTCGATGTGCAAGAGTCGGCCATTCGAGACGTGGTGCGCTACTTCACGCGTGAGGCCGGCGTGCGTTCCCTCGAGCGTGAAATGTCAAAAATTTGTCGCAAGGTGGTCAAAGCTTTGCAACTCAAACAAATGCAGCCCCAAGTCATTGTGACGGCAGAGAATTTGGACCAATTCTTGGGGGTTAGAAAATACACTTACGGACGTGCTGAGGCGCAAAACCAAGTCGGCCAGGTGGTTGGATTGGCCTGGACGGAAGTGGGCGGTGATTTGTTGACCATTGAAGCCGCTTCGATGCCTGGCAAAGGCACGATCACTCGAACCGGATCTCTTGGCGATGTGATGAAGGAGTCGGTCGAGGCTGCTCGCACGGTGGTGCGTTCACGCGCCAAGAGACTGGGCATCAAGGATGAAATGTTTGAGAAAAAAGACATCCATATTCACGTGCCCGATGGCGCGACACCGAAAGATGGGCCCTCGGCCGGAGCGGCCATGACCACGGCCTTGGTCTCGGCCTTGACGGGGATTCCTGTGCGGGCCGATGTGGCAATGACTGGCGAGATCACCTTGAGGGGCGAAGTCACTGGCATTGGTGGATTGAAAGAAAAGCTTTTGGCAGCCTTGAGGGGGGGCATCAAAACTGTGTTGATCCCTGAAGAGAATGTCAAAGACCTCCAAGAAATTCCAGAAAATGTGAAAAATGGCTTGGAAATTGTGCCGGTGCGTTGGATCGACAAGGTGCTGGAGTTGGCGCTTGAAAAAATGCCAGAGCCCTTGAAGGAAGAGGAGTCCGTGGTGGCCGCAGTGGTGCCTGAGGTGCAAGCGACCACGCCACCTGCAGCCATCAAGCATTGAGTTGTAAAAGACAAAGAAATTGAACATTGGGGGCTTGGCAAACTCCTTAAATTGCGGTTATAATTGCAGACTCTGCGGGAGTAGCTCAGTTGGTAGAGCGCAACCTTGCCAAGGTTGAGGTCGCGAGTTCGAGCCTCGTCTCCCGCTCCAATTTGAAAAAAGGGAAGCTTATTGGCTTCCCTTTTTTTGTCAAAACATTGGGTTATTTAATGGCGCGGTAGCAAAGCGGTTATGCACCGGATTGCAAATCCGTGTAGGTCGGTTCGACTCCGGCCCGCGCCTCCATTACACACTCATTGCACAAGCAACACGCACAAATGCATGTTGCATGTGCACTTGTCTGCACAAAATGCATAGCATCAACAGTAATTGCATATGCAAACGCAATTTAAT
>TBL_comb47_HYPODRAFT_10002371_pt1 | contig 23336 bp, 29 predicted proteins | sample TroBogypolimnion_40_FD_10682 | JGI IMG/M metagenome (IMG submission 10682)
CCAGGTGAGCGACCCGCCCCATGGAACGACGGTACTGGCGGGGAATGACATTGATGTTGTATTCCCCGGCGCAAGCCGCAATTTTGCATTGCAGACCGCCGCATTCCAGCAATTCGTCCGTCCGGCGAATGCCGGAGCGGTTTTGTTCCAATCCTTTTTGCAGCGAATCTGCGCCAAATCCGAAACTGCTATTGACCCCATATCCTGTTATTACCACTCTACGCATATAAAACCTCAATTAATCAGCACATAATAATTGTTAATTTTCTTGTCGCGACTTGGGACAACCTGTTAAATATACTACTTTACCAGTCCGTAAGAAGTTCAGTTTTGAACCGCATTCCCATTCATAAGTGTTGTACGGCAACTTGTCAATTATCGCTTTCAGTTCCTTTGGCGAATAGCCGTTCCAGCGCGAAATTATTGCATCCGTCAGCAGCGCCAGCGGAATTGCGGGGAGAATATAGGTCCAGAACATTTTTCCCCATGAAAAAGGTCCGGCAAACGGCATAAGAATGAATATATGTGGAATCAGCAGAATCAACAGCGGGATGGCGCGAAGCGGATCCCGGCAGGAGTAGTCAAACATCCCGACTGCACAATTGTCCTTACGGGCGCGGTTGATTATCAACTCCAGTTCGTCCGGCGAAAAATGGTGCATTGCGGAAAACAGCAGCCTTATTTCCTGCCCGTCAAATGGAGGATTCAGTGCGTCGACAAAGGAGGATACATAGCGGACAGCACCGCTGGAATGCCGGGTTATTCGCTCAAACGCATCCAAATTAGGATATTTGTCAGAGAGTTCCACCCCGTCGGCGGGGATGTTGTTTTCCCGCAAATAACGGAGCAGTGACAGTAGATATCCAGCTCCGCCTGAACAGAAATCGCGCAATTTGCGCAGTCCGCTTTTTCGCATCATCCCGGCAATCAGCGGAAATACCGGCTCATACTGGACAAACAAGGTCGCAAAGCAGGAGAGAAAATCCGTCATCCCCCGGCGCCAGATATCGGGAAACCAGTCATAATCATGCATTTCCTTGAAGCGCCGGTGTGTCATGGCCTATTTCTCCGTAAAACTTTTCCGCTGGCAGTATGCTCAAGCTTATCGCAAATGTTGAAATCTTTAGGCACCTTGTAAGGCGCCAGGTTTGCATAACAGAATTTCCTCAGTTTGTCAAGCAATTCGTCATGGCTTCCCGCATCAGCCTTGAAAATGACATCGGCTCGCGGCTTTTCCCCGTAAAGCGCATCTTTAACCGGATAAACGCTGACGTTTTCAACCGCCGGAAATGAACGCAAAAACTCTTCAACCTCATACGGAAATATTTTCATTCCGGCGAAGTTTATTATGTCCTTTGATCTTCCGACAATCACCAGTTGCCCCGATTCGTCAATAACGCCGAGATCGCCGGTATTGAAAAAACCGTCTTCGCAGATATCTTCCCGGCGGCGGAACGGACACAGGTATCCGTCGAACATGCCGGGGGTGCGCAACATGACGGTTCCGACGCCATTCTCGTCCGGTTCCTTGATTCGCAGTTCGCAGGAGGGCAACGGCCTGCCGACGACTCCCGGTTTAAAATCTTTCTCGTCCAGGTCTATGCATGGCAGCCCTGCTTCGATAATGCCGTAAGCCTGGCGGGGACGGATATTAAATTTGGCGTGGAATTTTTCCGCCAAATCGCGATCCATCGGCATTGCGGTAGTAACAGCCAGACGGACATGCTCAAGCATCGCGGCTTTAAAGGCGGAAGACTCGCACATCAGATGGTAGTGGAACGGCGACATGTAAAGTAAAGTTATTTTCCCGGAGCCAAGCAGTTGCGGCATTGAAAGCGCGGCGGGGGATTCGCAGATGGCAATGGCCGCGCCTTTGCGTAAAAACAGCAGAATGGTGACGACAAAATGATATGCCATAGACAGCACCCAGAGAATCGTGTCGTCACTGCTGATCTTGAGTCCGGCGTTGGCGGAATCGGTGCGGCGGAGAACCGACTCGTGCGATATGATTACTCCTTTCGAACTGGAAGTGGTTCCCGATGTGAACCTGATAAAGGCCGGATTCAGTTCTGACAAGCCGGGAATAATATGTGACTGGACCGCGAGCTTCTGCAGACAGATTTCTTCGCCGGCGCAAGTGAACCGCTGCATTTCCGGTGGCGGCGGCCAGCCGTCCGGCAGTGGCGGCGGCGAGATTAAAGCATCAGCGCTCACCTGTTCGCAGATATTCCTTACTTCCGCCCCGGGCAGAGTGAATGACACCGGGATCTGCACCGCTCCGATTTTCAGCAATGCCAGGGCCAGGATAATATTGGCGGCGGAATCGGGACAACGCAGAGCGACGCGGTCATGCGCTTGTATGCCGCAAGACATGAGGAGACATGCCGTTTCCTCAACCTGTTTTAAGAGCGCCCCGTAAGTCGTTCTGACGCCGCGATATATTATCGCTATTTTGTCAAGTCTGTCCGAGTTTTCCTCAGAGATGACGCTGTAAATGTTCAGGCTTTCTTTCAATGCCACTCCTTGTACCATAAAGACACCTAATATATTGGAGTGATGTAAAAATGCAAGGCGTCTTTACATGACATTACGTCTATCTTGGTTCAGCGGCTTGCGGTATCGCCGAGGAGAGTATCTCCAGTTCTTCATCATCCAGGATACCGTCAACCCAGGACAATGTAATATTTAATTTTGAGCCGCGCCGGTTCATAAAAATGCCCAGACCGGGCGAAGGCGGAATTCGTGGAACATGATAAAGCTCTTTAATTTCTTGACCAAGCAGAAAAGCGGAGTCGAATTCCATCTGGCTGAGCAGCGCAATCGCGGCGGTTCCGGATGAGCCTGAAGACTTTTGAGAGAATTTTGCAATAGCCAGCAACGGCAGCGGGCGACAAAGCAAACAGGCTTTGGAAAGACAGTATGGCAGCTTATTCTTTATGTATGTGTAGAACAGCCCGACCTGCTGTTTCAGGCGCTCTTCATGTGAACTGTTCGGTGATGAATACATCGGCATGATAGACCAGCGGTTGAAAAACAGTTCATCGCGGCGGCCTTGCCGCAGGCTGACTGTCATTGGGCATACACATATTGAATTGCGGTCGCCGCGTTTGCTGAAAATGCGATGCAATGCCTCCTGGATCGTTGCTGCCAGATATGGCGTCAACATCATTGGCCCGGCCTCGATATCGGCACGTTTCTCCAGCGATGCGAAGCCGGCTTCGTCGAGTTGGACAAGGGCGTAACGATTGGAACCGACTGAATTGCTGCTGAGTAAAGATGCAGTTCCCTGTTTCCTGATGGACAGTAACGCACGATTGACAGTGCGCCCGCAGACAAATTGATGACGCCATTCATTCAGCCACGGACCTTCCGGCGCCATAAAGCCGGAAGCGTCCGGTTCCGCGCCGTTCCACAGGTCGTTGAGAATAGCGATAAATTGCTCTCCGCCGGCAGCGTCAAACAGACGGTGGTCAAAATTGAGCGCCAGCCGGGAAGAACCATCCGATAATATTAGCAGCATGGCCGCAAGCTTCGGCATATCATCTCGAAATGGAGTATTGAGAAAGCCTGTCAAATACCGGTGGCAAGCCTGTTCCTGGTCTGGTTCATTCAACTGGACAACGGTTAAAATATCCCGTGGAGTAATTTTGCGCGGCGCCTGCCAGTATGGAGCGAGATTGAACCAGTTGCGCCTGAGTTTTCCGGACAGCAGCGGGAACATCTTCTGGAGTTTGTGCAGGCATGCGCGAAGTTTTTCGGCGTCGGGAGTCCCGGCGAGATGTGAGATAATCAGGAACTGGTAATCCCCGCCGGGCGCGGCTTGACAGTTGTATTGCATTCCCTGAACAATCCAGTCAATCCCGTTCAGGTAGAATCTGCGAGGATTATTCTGCCGGATGGTCATAATTCCTGTTCTATCTTGAGGGCAAGCGTTTTTAAACTGCTTAAATCCGCCTTGGTAATTCCAGCCTGAATCAATTGCACTCCAAATTTATTTTCAATCGCGATGAGCAGTTCCACAAAGGCCATAGAGTTGACCCCTAAATCGTCCAGAGAAGCATTTTCATTCACCTCGGATTCTTTCAAGCGCAATATCGTGCCGACTTCCTTATTCAAAAAATCCTGTATCTCGGCGGTTTTAGACATTATTTCATCTCCTTCGGCTTGCTATAAAATTCAATTCCAGCTCTATCAATATGTTCCAGCAAGTCTTGACTGCTGATGGTGTGATAATTGAGAATATCGAATTTGTAAGGCATTAATGATTCTTCATTGAGCCAATAACTGATTTGATGAATAGTATCTAAATTCAGATGCTGACCTTTGAGGGCAATATCTACGTCGCTGCCATTTTTGTAATTTCCCTTCGCCCGGCTGCCGAAAATAACAGCGGATTCTATGTCAGAATATTTTTCTAAAATAGAAATGATGGCGTCTAAATCAGTTTGTTTCAATCCGAATTTACTGTCCATCTAATCTCTGCTTAAAGTTGATATGCAGTTGTTTTAACAAAGGAAAATACTTTTGTTTAATAAGATTTTCAACTTCCGTCGCTTTGGCTTCATCGTAGGTATGGGACGTTAAATTTCTATCAACTAACAACTCCATCCAGCTATGTCCATCTGCTATAATTCCAGTTTCAAAAGCTTTTTTCAAAGCGTTGCGCGGCGATTTAACATCTGTAAAACCTTGCTCCTCTAAAAAATCTTTAACTGTATTCCAGGCTAATTCAAAACTCATTTCAAAAAACTGTATAGTGCCTGCTTTTTGAATAATATCAGGATTTTCTATCAGCAGCGCCATTTCAAGATAATCAAGAGTCTTTGAAAAGTTCTGAAAGCGTTGTTTCCAGCGAATGTCTTTATTTTCCATTTTTTAACCTGCTTCAGTTTTCTGCAATTTGCTTATCCAACCGGCGCAACGCCGCTTTATCTTAAATATATCTTAAGTCACGCCGCGTGCAAGTTTTTCCATTTAATAAAACAGGTCACAAAATATCTGCTTTTGTAATCCGGATAGTTAATCCGGAAATCGTGACAGGCTGACCGTTCTGCGTCTTGAGAATGGCGGTCATCAGACGCACCGGATCGGGCAATGGAGTTTCCATAGCAGCAACAGCTTGTGTTTTACAATTTTCTTCAGAGCGGCATATCAGTATTTCCGCCGCGTGATTTGTTCCTGATGCCTGACTGCCCAGCAGCAGACATGCGGCCATGCATGGCGCTTTGCTGTCAGCAAACGCAGTTGTCGCTGAGGGCAGTGTCGTATAACCTTTTTCATAATTGGCGAGGACTTCGGAAAGCAGCGAACAGGATTCTATTTGCAGCAGAAGCACATTATCACATGTCCCCTGTTCAAGCCAGCACTGCGCAAGAGTCAGCCCGTTGGAAAAGCTTGCTTCAAAGTTGACCGCGGTAATCGCGGGCCCGTAAATATTGAACAGTTTGGCGATATATGATGCCGCGGCATTGTGACTGGAATGGGCAAATTTAAGCGGCGAACCCTGGTCGATGCCATAATCAATCAAATCGTCTATGAATTCTGAAGTGGTATTCTGATCCCCAAGCCGGGAAGTAACAATAATTCCCGTCATCGCCAGGCTTTCTCCGGTGATCCCGGAATCGTGCAGCGCTTCCATGGCCGCCCTGACTCCGGCGGTAACGAACGCGCCGCAGCCCCTGAGCTGTTTTTTTAACTCGGTTTGTGCCAAGTCATTGACTGGCAGGTTAACTCCGGCGGCGTCAGTTAACTCTTTCATCAGCGAGCCGCTGCTGGAACAGAATCCAAGTCCGTTTATCAATATCATTATTCTGTTCGCCTCTGTTAGTTGTCAGGTTCGTATTTCAGGATTAACGCGCTATTGCATCCGCCGAAAGCCAGCGAAGTGGATAATGCGTATTTAGCTGCCAGCTTCATCGCCGCCGCCGGCCGGAACGGAATATCCGGATCCTGATGCTGATATCTGCAACTTCCGAGTATCTGCTGCTTACGCAGCATAATCGCGGTAATCACCGCTTCAATGGCTCCTGCCGCCCCAAGAGTATGCCCGGTTTTCCCTTTGGTTGAGAAATATGGACACTTCTCGCCGAATATTCTGGCGAACGCATGGCTTTCTGCCAGGTCATTGGAAATGGTTCCGGTGCCGTGGGCATTGATAAAGCCTATATCCTCAGCTTTTAACCCCGCGCAATTCAGCGCTTTCCTGATGGCGCGTTCGATGCCGGTTCCCTCCGGGTCAGGCTGGGTAATGTGTCTGGCATCGCCGCAGGCAGCGTAACCTTCAACATACATGCTGGAAATTCTTTTCCGTCGAGCAGCCGATTCCGCAGTTTCCAGTATCAGTACCGCCGCGCCCTCGCCCAGATTTAAACCATCGCGGTCACGGTCAAACGGACGGCACAGGCTCTGTGACGTAACTCCCAATGAATAGAATCCGGCTCCGGAGACACTATGCAGTTCATCGGCCCCGCCGGCAATAACGATATCGCAGATCCCGGCATTAAGCCATGACATAGCGACTCCGACAGCATCTGTTCCTGACGCGCAGGCATTGATTACAGTCATAGCCGGACCGCCCAGCGCCAGCCACTTTTTGACATATTCCGCAGGATTGCCGGAGAAAAATCTTTTCAGGGATTCTTCATCCAGCAAATGATCGCGAAGCTTGCGGTGAAAATCCATATCGTTAAGAAAACTCGCAGACGTGGTGCCGATACAAACTCCGACCTTGGAGGAATCGGGGATTTCGTTCAGTTCAGCATCAGCAAGCGCTTCGTCAAGCGCTTGAGTCAGCAAATCAACCGAGCGGTGTCGCCGGCCATTGGAATCGTATGCCGGATCCAGCGGCGCCTTGAAGACAATCTGTCCGGTTTCGGATAATCCGGTTAATTCGGGCGCGTCATCACCCAACAAACCGTCCCAGGTGACGGCACAATTGCTTCCCGCCGGGGAAATGCACCCCATGCCTGTAACGCAAGCGCTCATTCAGTGAAACCGTTGAAGTCAATTTTTCCCTGCATTATTACCTCATATGATAAATTTACAATTCATTGAATAATATACGACATTGTACTAATAGAATCAAGACGGAAATCAGGCAACGTTTACCGCTTCCATACGTCGCTGAAAATGAAGCATTGCTCCGGGTTTTCGCGAATCACTTTTTCGAACGACCTGACATATTGGCTGACCCATGGCTGAACCGTTTCCGCGATCGCCTGTTTGCGTTTCAGCTTAGGATAGATCGGATCGTCGCACCAGACATGATAGCCGCGTTCCCGGTGTTTGCAGACAAAGAATGGAATGACCGCGCTTTCGGTTTTCGCGGCAATGATCCAGGCTGAATATGGGAAACAGGCGCTTTCTCCAAGAAACTCGATCTCGACCGTATCAGCGCCATATGCCCGGTCACCCATTAAACAGACCACTTCGCCGGCACAGAGCGCGGAGGCGATCTCAACGCAGCCGTGGTCAGGACCGTCCGTAAAAATATAGGCGATATTACCAGCGGCGCTGTTGATTTTGAGATGTTTCTTGACGGCCGGATTCGTTTCCGGACTCATAACGATATTGACCCGGCAGTCCAGTTTTTTCAACCCCTCTACCGCCAACTGCCAGTTCCCAAAATGAGCGCCAAGCAAAATGACCCCGACCGGCTGCCGCTCCGCCAGTTCGGCAAATGCGTCATACCCGGTCGAAGTGTGCTTAAATGAGATCAGTCCGGCATTAAACGCGGCCCGGTCCAGCAGCATCCACGCCTGGTTGACAAAAATACGATAAATAAATGCCATGCGTTTGAAAAAGCCTGCATTTGGCATGACATGACGCACATAAGGCATGGCGCGTTTAACCGCGGCCCAGTCAAAAAGCAGATAATAAACGCAGACGATAGCCGCGATGCGCCTGGCGTGTTTCAGTCCGACGATACGGAGCGTAAAATAAAAAAACATAAAGCCGAAGTTGCCGCCCCGCTTTGTATTCGTATTTTTGTATTCAGACATGCTTGTTCCTCCGAATCAGCAGCGCAATGACATAGACGATCAGTGCGGTCAGCAGCGACAGCGGAATAACGAGTACTGCCGCCCCGATCCACCATTCGATAATGCGCGAGCCAAGCTGCTTGCAAACTGTATCAAAAGATATCTCCGTCAACCATTTGCCGTGACGGAGAAAATAGCCGGTTTCGATGCAGAGCAGCGGCACCAGCGGCGGCATAAAAAAATGCTGTATGTTGACGGCCATTATTTTATTCAGATGCAGCCGTACCGCGGCATAGATAATCAACGCCGTATGAAATCCCAGTACCGGCAGAATGGAAAAGAACGCTCCTGCCCCCGCCGCCGCCGCCAGGCCGCCGGGCGTCGAATTCTCTACCAGCAATTCACGCAATGCAAGCAACGGATGACGGATAAAATGCCTTACTGGATTGGCGTCGTCGTCCGCGGCTCTGACCAGTTGCTTGTGCGGTATCGGAAGCATTCTCAGCCCGACCAGGTGTATGTTAATCAGCGTAATACGGAAATTGTCGAGAAACGGCCGGAAGGATGAGACGCGATCCTCCTGATTTTCCGGATACCAGACGCGAACCGGGACGCTTTTTAATGTAATTCCCGCCCACGCCGCCTTGGTCAGCACTTCGATCTCAAAGTTGTAATATGAGGAAAGAAAATGCAGTTGCGAAATGTATTTTACCGGATAGGCCCGGAACCCCGACTGGGCGTCATCAACTTTACAGCCGGTCTCCACCATAATCCAGAAGTTGGAGAACTTGCGTCCAAAATTACTGCTCCCGGGAATGTGTTGTCCTGAAAAGTCTCTCACTCCGATGATGATGGAATGATCGTCTTCGGCCAGCGCCGGAAGAAAGTTTTCAACGTCCTCCGGGTAGTGCTGTCCGTCGCCGTCAATCGTGATCATATAGGTGACGTCGCGCTCGTTGAGATATTTCAGCGCGGTCAGAATCGCCTTGCCTTTGCCCATATTGCGTTCATGCTTAAGCACCGTGATTCCGGTTATATCGGACAAGGTTTCCGCGACATTGCAGTCATTGCTGCCGTCATCAATTACCAACACGCCGTCAAGCGACTGCTTCAAAGTCCGCTCCGCGATATCGCGGATGGTCGCGCCGTTATTGTATGTCGGAATTACGCCCCAGATGGAAATTCTGCTGTTGTGATCGCGAGTTGTCATTTCACGCCCTTTCCCGCCAGTGCGGCCTGCAACTTCCGGTAAGCGCGCAGTTCATTGCTAATGGCATGAGGGGGAAATACTACATGTTTGACGTTTTTGAAACCGGCCTCCAGCGTATTGTACATCTTTTCCTTCGGCACTGCCGGAGAAAAGTAGAATGTCGGATACAATAAATTATGGTCGTCTGATATGACGCCTTCGCGTCTGGCGATGGCCTCAATCGGAGTGTTCGGTAAAATGCGGATTCCCATAAAGACAAAAGATGGCGCCTGCTTAAGCCTGCTTATATTATTAATACCCTCCGGCAGCGTTGTTTTCGTCTCATTGGGCCCCCCGGCTATATATGAACAAGACACCTGAATGTCTTGTTGCAGAAATGCGGCACATGACTTTTCGACTATTGCGAAGTTATAATCCTTGCCGAGACCAGCCAGTGTGGCATCAGTCATGGCATCTGCTCCCAGTTCCACGGTTTTGATCCCGGAACGCCGCATCAGCGCGATACTTTTGTTGTCGAAATCAGCCGGCGTGAAAAAAGCGCTCCAGGGAACTGAAACCCCGTGGGCAATCATGGTTTCCAGCAACTCAAGATAGCCGCCGTCAGGGTCATTGAATATCGAGTCGGTAAAGTAGAACATTGCGGGATGAAATTTATCCCGTAAAAATATCATTTCATCAACAATTTCATCGCATGGCCGCTGTCGGCACTGCTTTCCTTCAAGCAGCGGGTAGGAACAATAAACGCAATGGTGCGGACAGCCGCGTTTGGTCTGAATGGGCAGGATGCCGGTTTCGCGCAGGTAATATCCGACAATATCATCGTTGTAAGCGGCGCCGCTGAATGCCGCGGGAAAATTTATGGCGTAAAGCAACCGGTCAATCTCGTTTCCGCGCTCAACCGCCTCGACCAATGCAATAACCGCGGATTCCCCGGCTCCGACAATCCCGTAATCGGCTCCGAGATAGGAAAGTATGGCCTCCGGCATCAGTGAAAAACCGGCTCCGCCGAGAAATATCCCGGCCTGCGTTGCGGCACGGATAACCTGTACTGTATGGGCCGTGTCGTCCAGAAAAAAACAGGGGTTCAGGCTGTTGACGTTATCTATATTTCTGATGCTGATTCCGACGAGTTGCGGGTCGAAATCAGCGATGGCATTTCGCAATGAAGCATCGGTTTCGCTGCCTGCGAGGAAGTCAATCAGTTTTACTTCATGTTTTTTTTGCCTCAGGACATTGGCGATAATTCCAAGTCCGAGCGGAAAAACCGCGTAAGGATCAGTCGAAAGGTTATTTGATATCAGCAGGATTCGCATTTACTTGCCCTTCAATTGTTCGCGGGCAAACGCAAAAATTGCTTCCGGCGTTGCTTGTGCGGTCCGGCTGAGGTTCGTGTTTCCGCCGCCGGCGAGAGTCAGACAGACCAGCGTATCGGCGCTGCGGCAGGACAGAATCATAATTTCCGCGTCGCCGTTTGCAATAAAATCACCGGCGGTGTTAAGCAGTTCGCCCCAGATATCGTTTTCGTCGCGAATATATAGCACGGGACCGCGCAGTCCGAGGCAGACGGATGCGTCAACGGCGGCACTTGTCGGCAGCGTGTGTACGAACAGACTTGAACGCCCCAGTTCCTGGCCGCCTTCCATGTAGTCCGTAAAGTACGCAGCCTGGTCGGATTCATGTTCAAAATCATCAGCGGCCAGCACTCCCACGGTCTGTTCCGGCAGGAATTTGATCCCGCTGTCCCGCAATGCCAGCGCGACGGCCAGGGTGAAGACCTGAGCATCCGGAGAGAATCTTCTAAAATAAGACCAGTTGCCATTTTTCCAATCGCCGTCGGACAATTTCTCCTTCAACTCCCCGGGATTCTTAAAGCTGCAATGCACTCCGCCGAGCAGAGATTCGCAGTCGGATGAGCGGATAATGCTTCCGCCTGTTATTTGTAGATAATCCATTGACATTCAATTCGTTGTTATAGGTCTGCGTAAACAGCCGAAGTATTAAATACACACAACGCGTAAAATAGTCTGATTAACTCGATATTTCAAGATTGAAATTAGATGTACAAATTTTTTGGATAAAAATTAAGTTTGAAATTACTGCCATCCGTAAATTATCAACTTAAAAAGTTGTACGTGAAGTGATTGAATATTCTTGATTAATCCGGTAAACCATACTATTTTAGAAGTTCAATCGTAATGATGATACATATATGAAAATGGGGATGGAGTTATTGTCTATGTCATTGAAACAGGCATTCATTATTGGAGGAAGCCGGGGAATTGGCCGTGCCGCGGCTGTCAAACTTGCCAAACTGGGCTTTAATATCGTTTTTTCCTGCCGGAGCGTAAGCAGGGAGGCGGAAGAAACAAGGGAGGCTGTCGCCGCTGCCGGAGCGAAGTGCGAGATTGTAACGTTCGACCTGGCTGACCGAAGCGCCACAGTTAAGGCGGTGGACGCTGTGATTGAAAAATCACTGCCGGATGTGGTCATTTATAACGCCGGGATTGCCAGAGACAACCTGCTGGCATTGATGACGCCTGATGAATGGGACGACGTTATGCGCGTTAATCTTGATGGTTTCTATAACGCGGTTCAGCCTTTTATTGCCCCGATGCTGTCCAGAAAAAGCGGACGCATCATAATTGTCACCTCAGCCTCCGGGCAGACCGGCCAGGCAGGACAAGTTAACTACTCTGCCTCCAAGGCCGGGCTGATCGGCGCGATGAAGGCTCTTGCGCGGGAAATCGGCAGGCGGAATATTCTAGTCAACGCAGTAGCTCCCGGTGTGATTGAGACCGATATGACTTCGGAACTGCCGAAAGACAAAATTCTGCCGATGATACCGCTGAATCGTTTCGGCAAGGCGGAAGAGGTCGCTTCAGTTATCGGGTTCCTCGCGTCCGAGGAGGATATGTATATTCACGGACAGGTTATAGCCGTCAACGGCGGACTGGTGATTTGAGCAATGGACACACCGGACGTGAAATACGATGATCTGGTCGCAGGCAGCGGCATCAGCGGCATGACAATGGCTTTGCTGCTGGCAAAGGCCGGGCGCAAAGTGCTGCTTATTGAAAAGCAGCCTGCCATCGGCGGGTGCATGCGCCGCTTTAAACGTGAAGGTATTCCTTTTGATACGGGTTTTCATTTCACCGGCGGCTTTGGCGGTCTGCTTTCAGATATGCTTCGCGCACTCGGAATGGAGGAGGACGTCCGTCCGGAATTTCTTGATAATCCGAAGACAAACCGTATTTACCTTGAAAATTCCAACTCGATGTATGAAATGCCCTCCGGCTCAGATGCCGTCGGCAGGGAACTGAAAAAACTCTTCCCCGGGGAATGCGAAGCCATAGATAAATATTTGCACCTCGAGGATGATATTGAGCGACGCACTCCGTTCATGGACCTGAATAAACTCAATTCAGAAGAACTCTTTTTTCTGATGCGGCATATTGACGAGGATTCTATCTCGCTGCAGGAATATCTTGACTCGATTACCTCCAATACCAAATTGCAAACTATCCTCGGCAGCGCTGCACTCTGTTACGGCAGTCCGCCGGCAGTGATGCCGTTGTCCATGCATTGCCGGGTGGCGGCCGGTATGCACAAGTCTTTGGCCAGGGTGGCCGGCGGAGGTGACGCTTTCATCAAGTCATTCAAGCGCCAGGCAGGGAAATTAAATATCGACATTATGACCAATACCGAAATTTCTGAGATTGTCGAGCGCCGCGGCAAGACTGTCAACGCCGTGAAGTTGTCAAACGGCACGACTTGTTATTTCGAAAACTGTATTCTGGCAATCCATCCGCGGGAAATAATTTCACTCCTGCCTGAGGATGTCGTCCCGGCGTCAACCCGTCAGTCAGTAGAGGACTACGAAGAGAGTTTTTCATTCTTTTCGTTGTTTGCGACCGTTCAGACAGATTATCCGGTTCCATGCGCGTTGACTTCGTATCTTACCCATGACAATCTTAACGAGATTATCCGTCCCGGCTCCGATGCTTGCGCGATGGCTATTCTTACCGGTGTTGAAGTTGCCGGCAACAATAAGGTCAACGTTCTCTGCGCCTTCGAAAATGAGTTTTCCGGAGAAGCCGACCGCTGGAAGAATGTCGTTTGCCGGAAAAACGATGATTCATACCAGCAATACAAAAAACGCCGTGCCGAAGCGATGATTAAAAAGATTGAAAAGGTTTATCCAGAGTATGCCGGTAAAATTAATGTCCTGAGCACTTCGTCCACTTTGACCTTTAATGAATATCTCCCGCCGCTTGGATCCGCCTACGGAATCATGCACAAAGTCGGCGAACAAAGCCTGTTCGGCCGTCTTCCGGTCAGAAACTTTTATGCTGTCGGACAAAGTGCGCTGCTGCCGGGAATCCTTGGCGCAATGCTCTCTTCGTTCATTGTCGGGCGCTACCTGCTGGGGCGCAATTTTCTTTCATTTTAAAAGAAAAAAACTGGCATCCTAATATAGTCCAATGTGTACCAATAAAATATAAAATCACGATGAATTCCTATAGGAGACAATGCCGTTTTATTATTACGCTAATCAACGTCATCTCGAATTTTAAATTCTGTATTTCAAGATACTTGCATAATTCACATAAATCAACCAGAATCCCCAATAAACGCATTGCCAGCACTGCGAAGCCAATGAATTCTGTTGAAGATGTTTGACTTTTTAATTTTCTCTATTAGAGTTCCTATGATATACAAAAAAGATATAATAACTTGTTGAATAGGAGAGACCAGATGCAAGCGATACGCCGGTTCCTCAACTTCATCCTTCCGTCCAAGGCCGCAGTCAAGGCGGGAACGAAACAGTGGCTTGCCGAGTGTCCATGTGGACACAAACGGGATTTATGGGATTCTGGCGAGATGCGGTACAAAGCTACGGGAGAACCAAAACAGCTTGGACGCTGTTCCGTGTGCGGCAAAATCACCATGCAAAAGATTCGCAAGAAGACGGAAGCAGAGAGACTAGAGATTCCTTGAGGGGGAAAGCCCCAATGACACTCATGGGTGGGTCAAAACGGACTGTTTGGTTAATTTATCCAAGCTTTAGGGGATAAACGCAACACTAGTTTTTGAAATCATTTTGGGCATTATTTCGGGACGTTAGCAACAATGATAATACTTGAATTCTTATTCTAGTTTCATACATAAGCAAAAATAAACCCAACACAACTAAAGAGAATATATTACTTCCCCATTTGTTAATCGCAATAAACCAAACGGTACATGTAATTAATATTCCAATAGCACACAAAACAGTAATAGTGTTGTATGTTTTTAGCAGCTTCCCCGACAATGTTATGTCAATTTCACTTGTAGAATCAGTTATAACATGGATTTTTATACGGGAAAAAAGAGCGGAAATTATTGAACGCTTCACCGGTAAGTCCATCATGTATGACTTCGCAAATTTAATAAATGCTAAGTCCATATAGAGAAGAAAGCATAGACACAAAAAAACAATAAACATCGCAGTATCGTATGGGGCGATATTCGATAGTTCAAAAGTTTTGTTGTAAATTGCTCTAAAAATTCCCAGCGCTTCCAATAGACCTATAATTATTAGCGCTGTTGTTATCTTAGATGCCCTCTTTTTTAGCTTCTCCTCGTCACAAAAATCCGTACTACGTCGTTTTAGCAATTCAAGGTTTGGAACCCAAAAAAAATCTATCATACAATTACCTCTTGATTCCGTGAGAACGTTAATTTTCTTTCTTTACCTAATTTGCTGGGTTAAGACTGATTTTGCAAGCGTTAAAGTTCAGAACCCACAATAAGAAAAGGCCGGCGAGATTAAACCGCCGGCCTGTTTGAATCGCTGCAACTGCTTATTTGAAAGAAATATTAAAGATGGGCATAAACGGGATCCAGCCATCTTTGATGTAGTTGATCAGGCCGAATTGAATTCCGCGCTTATTGGTAATGTTGACCGCGCCAAGCTGAACTCCGTTACCGCCGTCAGCCATATTTACTGCGCTGGCCTGGAAACCGTTCACCTTTTGGGCGGAGTTGACAATGCTGAACTGCGCTCCGTTGATATCTTTGCTGATGATAATTGCCGCCATCTGAAGTCCGTTGACTTCTCCCGCGATATCAACCAGTCCGGGCTGGAACCCGTTGGTGGTTTCGGACATATTGACCCCGGCGCAAGCCTGAAGCCCGTTTACATTCTCTCTGCTCCGACAGAATCCCAGAGCTGCCTGAACACCATCAATTCTCCGGTTTTCACAGACAATAAAGCTGGATTGCAGCCCTTCGACATAGTCCGTACCCGCCCAGAAAATCGCAAGTTCATTGCCTTTCACGCGGCCAAGGCCGGAGCTGACTGGACATCCCAGTTTCAGAAAATAAACATTGGAGGTTCGGGTGTAGGACGGCGCATCAAACCAGAAACCCAACTGGAAGAAAGTCCACTCGTTCAGCGGATCCTTTCCATCTTTTACCATACTGTCAGCGGCTTGAAGCGTCATGCCTAACGCTCCGGCTAATATAACAACTGCAATCAATAACTTTTTCATGGTACTTAAACTCCTTTATACTATTTTGTTCAAAACTTAAAATTAATTATCGGAAGCACAGGAATTGTGTTGCCTTCTATATAGTTGACGATACCGATCTGGAAAGATTCATTCCGGGCTACATTGACAACGCCAAGCTGAAGCCCGTTGATCACCTTGCCGATATTCACGATGCTGAACTGCAAACCGCTAAGCTTTTTGCTGACCGCGACCAGCACACAAGCCTGCACGCCGTCAATGTTGTCTGTGGCGCCGCAGAAAAGCGCGGTTTCAACCCCGCTGACTTTGCAGGGGCCGTCACAGAACGGAGCGCCGATTTTGATTCCGCAAACATTATTTCTCTGGGTTGAAGGAGGAAAGCCGAACCAGAAGCCAAACTGAACAGAATCCCACTTTGCAGGGGGAACGACTTTTGTCGCTTCCGCCTCTTTCTTGACGATTGAAGGCTCTACCGGTTTTACTGCTTTGTTCTGTTCTTCCGCCGACAGAACAAAACAAAAGCTTATCAGCATACACATTAACAACAGTTTTTTCATTTGCCACTCCCAAGGATATTTTGCTTTTTTGATGTTTATATAACGGTGATATTAATTTGTGCTCTTATAATAAAAAAACAAGTAAAAATATTTTTTAAAGTCAAACAATTAATAAAAATCTCCTGCCGTTCAGGCTGTCTCCGACGCAGAGGAACGGGGAATTAAACCCTGACTGATTAAAACTGGAGCCAATGAACGGAATCGAACCGTTGACCTGCTCATTACGAGTGAGAAATTTTAAGCACAAGAAATGCGAAATAGTACCTTATTGGCACCTTATTAGCTTGACTTTTGAATGGAATTGACATATAATAACTCTTGTAGACAAATGATAATTAGGGAGAGTTATTTATATGACTAAGAAAACAAAAATCAAAAAAAAGACACGCCGTACTAAAGGTTCTGGAAGTATTTTTCACAAGAGGAATTCAAGTAACTGGTATTATAAAAATCCTGCAAAGAACATTAATGCTGTTTCTTTGGGGACAACCGATTATAAAAATGCTGTTCAAATTGCAAAAGAAAAATACGGCTACCTCGACCTAGAGGATGAACAAAAGCAGCAGGAACGGCTCATGCTAAATTACGAGACGACACGCAAGCGCCTAGAAGATGAACAAAAAACAAAAATACCCTTAGATAATCTTGCTGAGGAATACGTACAAGCAATAAAGCCGTCTCGTCGTAGCCAAGGAAAAGATGAAGAGTTAAAGCGTTCAACAAAAGCGATAATTAAGCATTTTACGAATTGGGTAAAAACCAAACACCCTAATATTTTGACAATGGATCAGGTGACATCTCTAATCGCCCAAGATTATTTTAATGCTAAAACCTGCAAAGCGTCTTCTTACAACCGATATCTAGCAGAATTGCGTGTTGTCTGGAGCCGGATTAATAAAAGGCACATGCGTTCTTTCAATCCGTTTGAATCTTTGATAAAGATTGAAAGCAATACTGTGAAAAAAGAAACCGTCAGCAAGCGACCTTTTACGCCTGGCGAGCTAAAGACCATAAGCGAAAAGGCTATTGGCTGGATTCGTCTAGCAGTTATTATTGGATATTATAGCGGCTTGCGCTTAGGAGATGTTATTTCCTTAAAAAATTCAGATATTACAGAGGAGGGATTTATTTCTATTGAATCAAAGAAAACTGGAAAAGACCAGTTAATATACTGTCCGGAAATTATTCCATATTTACAGGAATGGCGTAAAAGTAAGGATTCAACAGAATATGTTTTTCAGGAACAGGCTGAAACTTATTTGGGGTTTAGAAAATATCGCCCTACAGCAAGAAGCAAGAATAAAGATCTGGACATCAAACCCAATCAGACACAAATTTCCAAATGGTTTCAGGAATTTCTTCAAGATACTTGCGAGTTTAAAACCCAAGATGAAGCTGGAAATACCGTACTTGGTTTTCATTCTTTGAGGGTATCTAATGCAACTTATTCAGCAAGAATAGGCATAAGTCGGGAAAAAATAAAGGAGCAGCTTGCACATTCTGACATGCGAGTTACAGAAGGATATATTCAGCGCAAACTCGAAGAAATAAAACAGGAAATGATGCTTTCCCACAAATCGCTTCCCGCGCTTCAATCCCTTGACTTCACGGATGAAGTTGCCGAAATCAAAGTAAAAATTATGTCTATCGAGGCGACAACAATTAAAGAGTTTAAGCAGAAACTCTTGAAGTTGATATTGCCCCAAAAGGCGACAAGGAAGTCTTCTAAAAAAGTAGAAACCGTTCCTCAACCATAAGGGATTTGCTTCAATCACTAATTTTCTTATTGTCTGATCTCTGTAAGGAATGAATAATTTAGTTTTCATGGGATCTTCAACTTTTATAGTTTTGTGTAATTGCCAAAACATCAGCCAGATGAAAACGAATATGGCGAGTTCCAATTTTCCAAAATTTCAGAGTTCCGTTTTCGCACATGCGGTCAACAGTCCGTGTGCTGACTTTCAGAAAATCAGCAACCTCAGAACGGGTTAAAGGTCTGTCAGGTAGCTTAGGAGATTCTTTTGCCGGAATGTTTTCTTCAAGTGCTTCACGAAGACGCTTTTGCTCTTCAGAAGAAAGCTTCCCTGAGTTTTCGAGGAATCCGATAAAATCCATGACCTGCATTTTTGTTTCATTACGCATTCTATTACCTCTATTGTGCTGATGGTTGTTTCACATTTTTCTCAATAATGTTTAGTTCATATTTCTTGATTTTTTTATTCGTTCCATTTTTCATAGCATAAAATTTTTAGCCTTAATATCAATCCTTCTTACCGTTTAAGGGTGCCAAGTTTAACTTTCGGTGGATAACCAGCCGCTATTCGGAGTATCAAATCTTCGATATCCGGAACATAATATATGCGTGTACCACGTTGATTATCATCAAATTTCATACTCCGGATATAACCATTCCTCGTCCAGGAATCAAGTTTTCGATGTCCGATTTCAAACATGGCGAGTACCCGTTTCTTACGCCCCCACAATAAGGGTAATGGTCTTGTTTTTGCTACAAACTCTTTCATGTTTGTGCTCGCTTTATAATTATTAGACTTAATGACTTATTCGAAAATAGTTATCTGACTTAAATTTGAACATAACGGACATTTTTCATTTATATCAATAAAAAGTTCATTGCTTGGAGCAAAGCCAGCCAGATGAACATTGCGATAGTTCCAGTTGCGTTTCCGGCTCATCAGCAGGGAATCTATGGCATACAGACCAATACCGGCGACGACTTTCAATATGTCCTTGACCGCAGGAGTACGACACGGAGCTTTTCGCGCCTCAAGACAATTTTTGTAGGCGCATCCGAAGCACGGTCCGTTTGGCTCCTGCACGAACACATAACCATTTTCCGCAACATAATCAACGGCGATAAAAATTACCGGAATTCCGAGTGTCCGATAATACTTGGATACCTCAACTCTCGCAGCGTTGTTATCGACACCGCATACAACGACATCGGCGTTCAAGTCGTGTTTTAACGCAACGGCATCCTGGAAACTGTAGCCGTAACCATGCAATATTGTTCCGCAAGTCGCATGTCTGGCAATATTCTCAGCCAAGCACACACCTTTGTTTTTGCCAATATCCTGTTTAAAAAAGTGTTGACGATTGAGGTTCGACAACTCGATGGTATCATGGTCATAGATAACCAGTTCACCAACACCTTTTCTGACCAGCCCTTCTGCAAGCTCAGAGCCAATTCCTCCTGCTCCAATAAGAATTACTTTCGCTTGCTCAAGAGCCTGCTGATTAAAATCAGGAAGAATACTCTGCCGGTCAGATATAGCATCTTCATTTTTATTAGAGGGAGTTAGCCTCCTGGTAACAATTCGCTTATGTGAGCGGAACTTTGAAAATATTCTCTCCAACATTTTTTACCTCCCGGCCTTTAATTGATACTGTAAATTCAGCATATACTGTGAAAAAACGAACATGACCATCACGTGTGACAATCACTCCGACGGCATCAGATCCAGCCGACTGAATCTTTGCAAGATAGTTAATATCGATTCCTGAAGGCGCGGTTGCGTCCGGTCCGCTTCCCGGATGGGAATGCGCCACCAATTGAATCCTGTAATTTTTCTCATGAAGCTCAATCAGAACATCTGCACATGATCTCGCTGTTCCTCTGGCATAAACGACTGATTGCTTTTCCAATGCAATCGGACAAATCCTATACGGCATTCGAAATTTATCAAAATCATTGCCGGTAACGTAAACCACCTCCTCGTCGTAGCGAGGAGTAAGATGCTTGATTAAATCCTGCAGGAACCAGTAATCAAGCAGAAAAGTAACATTCAGTTTCAGAGTAGTAAGCTCTTCGGCATGTTTGCTGATTTCGTAAAGCTCGTTATACTTCAGCGCCAGTTCAAAATATTCTTTGGCCTTCTCTCGACGGCAATTCCTGAATGCGTCAAGCATTGCCTGGTTTATGGTCTTTTCTTTCTCCCGCACTTCATCCCTGAAGACTTCAATCGAATTGCTGCATGAAACATTCTTCATAATTGGTATGCCTCCGTCAAGATATTTTCAACATCCAGAAGTCCGGACGATAGATCAAAGTAACCTGCCCGGTTGTTGTGAATAAAATACCACCCTCGTTCCCGAAGCATGAAACACGGCCAGTGAGAATGTTTGCTCAGACACTCAGGCGGGTCCTTGATAAACATTTCCATGCGTCCACTTGCGCTGACAGTGGCTTTGCCCGAGAAACTCCCATACTTTGTCCGGAAATAGCCGTAATACCGTCCATGTGTCTTTTTCCAGCCTCTCTGCTGCCAGTATGGCAACTCTGCACGTTCTACAACCTTAATACCTGGCTTTCCTGTTACGTTGCGGGATTTGGCAACGGTCTTGATACACCTTGGCGGCGAATGTTTGCCTGATGCATTTGAATTTGCATTCGAATTGCAAAGATCATTAATGCCCCTGGCAAATTCTCCAATGAATGAAGTTAGTCCATTAAGAAACGAAGATTTGGTAAAAAGTGGGCCGAAGCCCACTTCTACAGGAGTTGAGGCATAAACTTTAGCGCCGTCAGCAACGGCATCATATATGACCTCATCTTTGCCAAACGGTTCCTGTCCCTTTCCTGAACTCAAGACATATCCGTCAGGGAGCTCGATAGTTTTCAAGACATCTCCGGCCGTTGTACCGGGCAGAATATCGAGGTCGTTAAATTTACCTGATTCTGCGATAACTACTGTAATTTTTTTCATAATTTCATTTTCCTTTATTTAGTTGTTATTGGATTTTACCTAAATGTGCAAGTTTTGTTGTTCACCTCCCTTATAACTTGCACGGGTTACTCTTATGTCATTGTGGAGATTTTTTACTTAATCCTCCCGTCTTTTACGCTCAAAAATTACTTTCCCCAGCGGGGAATGCCTTATCCTGTAAAATTATTTTCCTTGAAAATCGCTTTTTTGTAACCAAAGAAACATTCCCAGCCCAATAAGCCCAAGCAGCAAAAGCGGGTTAACAGCAAGCACAATTATTATTGGAACCAGCAATAGCAGCCGCTGATTTTTATCCAGTTTCCTGCAATGGTTTATAACAACTCTAATGCATCTGTTAAAACCTGATCCTTCACTATTCATTTTCATTTCCCTTCTATTTTATTAATATTTGTTATCGAGTCTTCAATCAATGCATTGACTCTACTGTTGTCTTCCGTGGCGAGTGATTTTATTCACTTGAATATTTTTCAGGCTCAAAGCAGATATTCACCACTGACGATTTCTTCAATTTCTCAATAGCGGAATAGCAGCGGTTCTGTGCGGTAAACTTGTCTCTGCCAAGGTCTTTGCCAATCTCGCGAAATGACTTTTTTTGAGCCCAGCCAATCAAGGCTTTGCGTTCTTCTTCCGAAAGAGAATCCAAAAGAATCAACAACTCAAAGAGGTTTTTCGTAAGATGATTGTTGATACCATCCCGCAAGCATTTCCAAAGAAAATCCCCAAGCACGTGAGACACATCTGCCTCTAAAGCGGCATAGTCGAATTCAACAGAGTTGCGGATATCGTTTTCATACCGCCCCTTGTCGTTATCATTCGAGTTATTGTTTGGGGATTTCATTTTTACATGCCTGTTTTCAATTTATTTTTTCGTTAACAAATGATTCATATCTATTTTGTATTCCTTGGGTATGCATCTTCACTTGCCTGATACCCGCTTATGTCTATCTTACAACAAGCCGGGGAAATCTATGATTAATTTTTCAAGTATTTATGCTCAAAACCTTGTTCCCCACTGGAGAGTGCAATACAAATATTGAAGAGTTCAATTAATGTGAATTCTTTAACTCAATCTCTAATTTTACCATCAAAGGCGAATCCTTTACTTTTTTGAGAGCAGTATTATATATTTTACGTATTTTCCACCGAGTAAGGCCTAGATCCATTGCAATCTGCGTCCAGGATTTAAGCTCTATAAACCTGCTTATAAGGCTTTCGATTTCTTCTTTTGATAACGACTGAACAAGAAACAACATTTGAATTATTGCATAGGCTGTTCCCTGTTCAGCTTCCATAATTTCGGGGGATGCGTTAAAACTTTTCTCAACAGCATCATAATCAAATTCTACCGCATTGCGTATATTATCTTCCCATAAATTGCTTTTATCATTTTGATTTATCATTTTTAATTTGCTCCTGTATTATTGCTCGCTAGAGTTGCGACCATTATTTCGGACACAGAGAGTATGACATTTGTATTTAGCCAAGTTATTTCTTTCTGATAATTCATAACTGCAAACACAATTGCGTTGTCCATGTCTGCAAAAAACCGCATCCGGCCAGGATTGTTTTTTTCTTTTACTCCGAATCTATTTCCTTTCATAGCTTTCAGTGTCGAGTTACATCCGGTACCATGATTCCAGCCATTCTCTTTCTTTACGTTCATTTTAGCGTCCTTTATATTATTGGTTCGATAGTACTTATTGTACTGCCAAAACATGAGGATGTCAATACATAAATAGCTTAAAGCAAACGAGTTATGAATATTAATGTAATCATGAAATGTGTCATTTTTTTAGTATGTGCGGAGATGATTGTGTCAGAAAAAGCACACTTTGTGTCGTTGTTGAAAATCTTAAAAAGTGTAATTATTACTGTAAAAATAGCAAAACATGCAAAACAAGATTTAACGGTAGCTGTTTTGATCTTATATGCGGGGCATAACACTAAAGATTTAGTCTGAAGTGATCCATTAAATGAGCTTGGGGCTCCAGGTCAGGTATTTTAGATTATTTAATGAATCTGGATTCGTATATCAGATAGATGTTTGAATTCTCTTAAAGTCTTTGAGGAGGAAGATTATATAAAGGCCAGCGCCTGAAAACTAAGATTCGAATTTTGTTTCAATAAGGGCATCGAGGGATATTTCTTTATTCAAAACAAATTCCACGTCTTCATCAATTTCAATATTTTGAGGATGGGTTGATATTCTATACCCTTTTCTGTAGACGCTTTCAATTAAATTTTTATAGTCACAGAGCACATCATTTTTTAACCGTTTTATGACTCCTGCTATATAACCTGAAAGTCGGATAATGCGTGCACGTTACGCA
>TBL_comb47_HYPODRAFT_10002372_pt1 | contig 23332 bp, 16 predicted proteins | sample TroBogypolimnion_40_FD_10682 | JGI IMG/M metagenome (IMG submission 10682)
GTTTCNTTATTATCCTTTTCCACGAGATACAATTTGAACTTGTTATAATCAACTGATTTACTATTTTGAGATGATAATTCAGTTTCCTTTTCGGTTATTTTATTTCGTTTCTTTTCTTCCAGTAATATTCGCTGATTTGTTTTCGCTTTGCTTTCTCGTTTTCTTTGCGGTGCTGTATATTGTAGTTTCTTTCCGTTTTTATCCATCATATAAACTAACGAACGCTTGCCTGGATCGCAACCAACAATATTCCTATCTTTCAATGTATCCAATTGTTCTTTTGATAAATCTTCTATATTGTAGAAATCTTGTTCTGGAGTAGCAGGAACTCTTGAACCCCATTTCTTATCCTTCAAATCTTTCCTAATAAACAATAAACAACATGAAATCCCATCAGTTTGTATTTGGTTATGGAACTGATAATGAGTATTTTTGAATATACTATTTTTCAAATTTAAGAAATTACTCCATACTTCATGTTGATTATCTTTTACATTGCTTAACAAATCTCCCTTTTTCACTTTGTTACCATTTTTATCCTTTTCAGGACAAAATAAATTAATTAAACTCGCAGTGTCAATGATAATGTGCTTTGGAATAATATTGGTGCGTAGCGGTAATGGTTGAAATAACTTGCTTTCCATTTTCTCTAATACCTCATTCATATACAACATACCCTTCAAATATTCAAATGGTCTAACTTTCACATCATAATGAATTGACTTTTTAATTTCAGTTGGTAGAATATTACGAAGATGTTTGTGTTTCCATTCATTAAACATTTCATCTGTTTCTGTTAAATCAAACAATTGTTTTTTGAACCGAAACAAAGTTGCTTTTTCTTCGGTTATTTCAGTTGTTGTTATATTGATAAATCGTAAAAAGTGTTGGATAAAGTGTTCTTGAAAGTTATTGTTTAATGAAGTGTGGATTTGCGTTGCTAAATAGGGTATCAAAAATGATTTGTTTTTCAAGTTAGTTTTCTCATGGTTCAATAGTGGTTGGTACTCTTCTTGATAAAATTTTTCTAATGTGTCTAAAAGTTCGGCATTATTACATTTCTTTCCTCTATTATCCCTTGATCCAAGCGATTTTATACAATAGGATATGAATGTTTCGTCTAAATCAGGCAAGGGTTGCTTTTTAGTGTAACAATTCAATACATACAACCGAATAAACTGATATGCATGTATAATCAAATAGTTCATTTCAAATACTAAATCATTTACTACTGGTTGTATCGTATCACGATTAAGTAGTATAGTCTTCAGTGGTATCTTGAAAGTTTTGTAAGCGGACTTGTCATCATTCCTAAACTCTTTGAATTCATCCTTCTTCTTTTTCTTGACCTTCATATTATATATATTATAAATATTTTATTTTTAAGTTATTTTAACGCAACACATTTAAATATAACGCATTATAGTAAATATGGAACAAATTGAAATCAAATATAATTGCGAAGTATGTAATTATAAATGTATTTACCCAGCACATTGGAAACAGCATATTGAAAGCGAAAAACATAAAAATAACGGAAAAAGAAAAACCAGATGTGATAAAGTATTAGAACCAAAATGTAAGCATTGTGATTACACAACAAAAAATTTAACATGTATGAAGGTTCATTGTTTAACACAACATTCAAGCAAAGAGGAACGAAAAAAAGAATTTAAATATTTCTGTGATAAATGTGATTTTGGAACATACGCAGATATATTATTTACACGACATTGCGAAACAAATAAACACAATGATATTACTCCATCTCCACTTCATAATCCTTCTCTGCAAACCCAATTCTAATAAAGTCTTTTTAAACATTATTTTCTCCCAAACTTGCTCTAAATGATACATTAATAATAAAAATAACTGAAGCAAAAACTGGATTAGACAAGGTGCGCGAATATGAAACAAAAAATCAAGAATTGGCATTAATCAATAATTATACAAATGAACAATTGATAAGTGCTAGAGATGAAATAGATAGAATATTTAAAAAGATCGATACTTTCTACAATTTGATTAAACAAGTTGGATTGAATACAAAAACAAAAACGGTTTAAAAACATTTCAATGATAAAATATAACAATCAATGGAGTTAAATATCGAGCCAACTGTATCTACAAACGAGAACAATGATTTCTCAGTGAATGAGTTGAATTATATCAGAGATACAATTGAAAACATGAATAAATTCAATCAAGTAGAGGTTCTACGCATATTGAACAACAACAAGGATGTTATGTTGAATGAAAACAAATATGGAGTGCATATAAATTTGTCGGAGCTTAAGAAGAATACAATTGACGAACTTGTCATGTACATCAAGTATGTAACAACCCAAGAAATTAACCTGCACACCATAGAGCAGCAAAAGGAGGATTTTAAGAATATATATTTTGCAAAAGATAATAAAGATAATGGCAAATTCTTTAGTAAGTAAGCATACTATGGAATTTATTCGAGCCCTACAACAACCCGATTATAATGATGTATTTTCAAAACTACAAGATTATATACTTACTGATAGCACGATGAGCAATGCTATTCGAGTTGCGCCCGAAGTTTCGAAGAATCTCAAAAAGCAAAATACACGAGTTCGTCAAGAAACATTGCTATCAAAACAGCCCGACGCAATTTTTGAGCCGCGCGAAAAGGATTCATTGTTCTGGTGTTTCTATATAATGAAGCACGGTCAGACGGCGTATGATATGCTAGATCACAGAAATTTCATCATCGAAAAGAAAGTGAAAATAGAATATGTCGAAAAAATACGAACCGACAAGCAACAGATTAAGTTACATAAATTCGCAACTTTGACTCACTTAGAGAGCAACTTGGCAAACGACGACCGTATTGATATTCAGTCCTTTTTGTCTTTGTGTGTTTTTGAGAATTTGAATGTTACCGTTGTTAAGAAGCGAACATATTTTGAATTGTTCATGAATGATGGTGTGGAGTTGCACACGATTCACTGTTTAGACAATCATAAATTTGGGTATAACCAAATTATTCCAGACAAGCAAACGCTTCTCAAGATAGATAATGTTGTAAAACCCATAAAGGCGATTGCATCGTATAAGGTCCAAGAACTTTTGGATTTTTGCGGAAAGCTAAAAATTCAAACAATAAATCCGGATACAAACAAGACTAAGAGCAAGAATGATCTATACGAATCGATTGTACAATATTTTTAGTAGAGAGTAATAAAATTGAATTGCAATATAAAAATATGTCGTTTAGTATATATATATACAAATGGCTTCTATGAAAAAAACAATACCTGAAAAAATGCAAGAAAATATGGAAAAAGAAAAGCCTCGCGACATTGGAACAAAAGCCAAACCATTGTCGAGTATCGAAAGCATCGTATCTGCGTATTTTGAACTATCCCCGCCTCCATTTCGGTCTAAGCAATATGAGTTCGAAGTGAAGTTTGGAACAAAGGGCATTCGCCCGCTGACCAAGAATGACTATACAAAGTTGATCAAGAAGCTCAAATCACGCGGGTTCGTCTGCATCGATGAGAATGGTGAATACAGTTTGAAAATTCAACATGAGTTTCTCGATAGCAACACAGGTTCATTCCGGATGTCAGATGTCAGAACTGAGATTTATGGGATTGAGCACATCTCGAACTACTGTAAGACAAACGATATCGAGCCTTTGAAAAATTTAGACAGCAATTTGATAATTCGTCAAAAGAGAAATATATTCAGCAAGGATCGCAGAACAATCTACAATTTCTACAACAATGACTTCAATTTCGCGGCTTCTCTACAAACAGAGCAAAATGTCTCTTCGGGAACCAAGGAAAATATAATCGCTAACTGGAAACAGTGCAAGAAAACTTTTCGATACATGAACCGAGTTACATTTGTGCATGACGATTATCCGGTTAAGATTGATATCAGTATTGTGAGATCGGGACTTCGCGAAGGTGCCTTTGCAAAACCAGTCTATACAGTCGGCGAATCAAATGTCTTCAAGAATCCCAGCAACATTGAGATGGAAATTGAAATTGACAATAACCGGGTTGGTCCTGGAACGCCCTTCACCACTCACGCCCTCCTTTTGGATGCGATACGAAAATCGATTAAGCTCGTCTTGAGTGGTCTGCAAGAGACAAATTACCCAATATCGTATCCGCAACAGAAGAAGAATTTAGAGGCTTACATGAAGCTGATTTGGGAAGACAAGTTTGATCCGATGAGAATTGTGAATGGCAACTTCATCGGTCCCAGTTCAGTCACATTGCAAATGACGAACATTGCGCCGGTGGATGAAAACTCCACAATCATCAACATTCGAAACGATTTCGTCGTGACCGACAAAGCCGACGGAGAACGACATCTGATGTTCATAAACGGAATTGGCGAAATTTACTTGATCAACACGAACATGACACTCATATTCACTGGCGCTATCACGAGAGAAAAGGAATATTTTGAGTCCCTTTTGGACGGAGAGCTTATTTTGACAAACAAGGAGGGGAAATTCATAAATCTGTATGCTGCATTCGATATCTATTATGTGAAGAAAGAGGATGTGCGCGCCCTACCATTCTTTCAAAAGAAGAAGGAATCAAAGGGTGATGACCGATATCGTTATAAGTTGCTGCAGAAGATGACTTTGGGTCTGAACGCAGTTGAAATTGGTTCGAATAAACCATCTGGTGCAATGCAAACTGTTAAAGAATCATTGGTTGGGCGCACATTGAAGTTATCGCCTATCATAATAAAGGCGAAAGAGTTTTACCCTGTCAGCAGCGACGATCAGATGTTCAGCGGATGTGATACAATTTTGGGAAAAGCCAAAGACAATGGATTCGAATATCATACCGATGGATTGATTATCAGTCCTGCTTATAATGGAGTTGGATCCGACAAGCAGGGGCATGCTGGTCCCAAGACCAGAATCACTTGGGAGTATTCCTTCAAATGGAAACCGCCCGAGCAAAACACAATTGATTTCTTGGTCACCACCATGAAAGATACAACGGGTGCTGATATTGTGAAGACGATTTACGAAGATGGATTAAATATGGAGTCTGGCGCCCAGCTCACTGAATACAAGACGCTTCAGCTGCGATGTGGTTTCGATGAAAATGACGAACGGCATGGATTCTTAAACCCGTGCCAGGATATCTTGGATGACAAGTTGCCGCAATTCAGCGAAGAGAGGACGAAACGGGGATACAAACCTGTCCAGTTTTATCCGACCGATCCATTTGATAGCGAAGCTGGAATTACAAACATCGAGCTGAAAATGGATGCCAGTGGAGCAAACCAAATGTTCACACTCGAAGAAGATGCGGATGTCTTTGGCGATTTAACGATTGTTGAGTTCAGATACGACCTCGCTGCCAAACCTGGATGGCGTTGGATCCCGCTTCATGTTCGCTACGACAAGACGACAGAAATGTTGCAGGGGAAGCAGAATTTCGGGAACGCGTTCCATGTTGCAAATGATAATTGGAAGTCGATCCATAACCCGATCAGTGAGGATATGATACGCACCGGGGCAAATATTCCCAGCATTATGTCGAATGAGGATGTGTATTACAACAACTCGACTGGGAAATTCAAAACAGACAACATGAAGAACTTCCACAACTTGTTCGTGAAGCGGTCTCTGATTAAGGGTGTGACAAATCGCGGCGACACATTGATTGATTATGCATGTGGAAAAGCTGGGGATTTGCCGAAGTGGATTGATGCCCAGCTGTCGTTTGTGTTCGGAGTGGATATTCACAAGGACAACTTGGAGAATCGCAGTAACGGCGCCTGCGCTCGAGTCCTGAATATGCGCAAGAAAAATAAGTTTGTACCGGATGCCCTCTTCGTGAATGGCAACAGTTCAAACAATATTATTGATGGATCTGCGATGCTGAATGATAAAGCGAAACAAATAACGGGGGCTGTATTTGGAAAGATTCCGAAAGATCCCAAAGTTTTAGACAAAGGTGTAGCGCGTTTGTATGGCAAGGGCGCCGACGGTTTCAATGTGTCGTCGTGTCAATTTGCACTCCACTATTTCTTGGAGTCGCCGGACACACTGAAGGGGTTTATGAAAAATTTGGCAGAATGCACAAAGATCGATGGGTATTTCATTGGGACGGCATATGACGGGAAGAAGATATTCGAGTTGCTGCGAGACAAAGAAACTGGTGGGAGTATGCAAATCGTGCAGGATGATGTTAAAGTGTGGGAGGTCACAAAGCAATACACAAATGGAACATTCAACGAGGACAATTCGAGCTCGATTGGATACAGGATCGATGTGTATCAGGATTCAATCAACAAGACATTTTCTGAATATTTAGTCAATTTCGATTACTTGAACAAGGTGATGAGTTTGTATGGGTTCGAGCTGATTGACAGGATGACCGCTGGTAAATTCGGACTGCCGAATGCATCTGGACTGTTTGATGAATTGTTTCGGAGCATGCAGGTAGAATTGAAGAAGAGCAAATCCAGAGGCAACGAGTATGGGACGGCGGCTTCTATGAGTGAATATGAAAAGAGAATTTCATTCTTGAATCGATACTTTGTGTATAAGAAGATTCGCACAGTCAATCCCGACTTGGTTGTTTTGGGAACGGAAGATTTCGAGCAGACCCAAATCAATCGTGAGCCTGCTTTAGAAGAGCCCAAGAAGAAAGCAAAGGCGAAAGCGGATGCGTCCGCGACTGTTAAAAAACCTAAAGCAAAACCTACGATTCGTCCGTTGTCTGACAAGTTGAAGCTAGTTGGAGATATTGAGGAAAATAAAGTCAAACTGGTAATTGACGATTCGGATACTGACTAAAGCAGAGAACCTAGGTTTAAGCGCCTATGGCGCGACCGTCGTGCTTAAGCTTCGCGAAAAAGCCCTTCTCCGCACCTCTCTTGGCTCTTGCTTCGCTTTAACGCTTTTCCAAAGGTGGATATAAAAAACGGATGATTAACACTTAAATATAAATTTCATTAATATATAACTAACAATGAGTTATTATATATTACCCAAAACGAATAACATTCTTTCTATTGACCCAAAGACTTGCACTAACTATATCGAACCAATTGTATCGATATCTCTATTTAACTATTATAACGAAGACAAGGCCATCATCGATGACATATGTAAAAATGATTCTGAATTATCATGCAACACATTCTCCGACATTACCAAAATAATAAACCCATACGAATATATTTTTTCAAAGGTTCCCGGTTCCCAATTTTCAGTTAGTAAGTTGAAACCGAAGTCGAACATTGTATATGACATGATCGAGACATTCAACACATTGAATTTATTCGAAGCGTTCAAACAGTCAAATATGAAAATCATGCATATTGGAACAAATTGTGACGATTCATACGATAGCATCGATATTTTACGAGAAGGAGGTTACAATGATCAGCATTTTTCTTTTTTGGAAATTAACAACGAATTGTACAAAACAATATATGATTTGAAATTCGATTTAATGTTTTATGAGATCGATACACGAATCGTTGATAATCTAAATCTATATTCATTACATCTCATTAAATTCTTGATGATTATTTTACGAAATCAATCAGTTGATGGAACTTGCATTATCAAGATAGATCATAATTTTCACAAACCGATTATTGACATTTTGTATCTGTTGTCGTCCATGTATGAGAAGGTATATATTATAAAACCAAACACAAGCAATGTGATGACATTTGAGAAATATATCGTGTGCAAACGATACCTTGTCGATGAAAAAAGACAAGAACACAATCGGATTAATTATTGCAATTTATTTCAATTCTTACGAAATTTCACAAGGAATAAGAACATTGTGTCATTACTCGACGATCGCATCCCATCGATTTTTATGAACAAATTGGATGATTCAAACATTATAATCGGACAACAACAATTGGAATCACTTGATCAAATAATCAATATTCTGAAGAGTAAGAATCGTCACGACAAGATCGAGATGATTAAAAAGATAAATATCCAGAAATCCGTTGGTTGGTGTGAAAAATTTAAGATCCCTTGCAATAAGTTTTCTGAGAAAACAAATATATTTTTACGACTAGAAAACAACGCATTTCAAGAAACTGAAAAAACATATTAGTATCTCTTTACATTGGTCTTTACACACTGCGTCGATTTATTTTTATATATGAACGAGTTCGCAGGATTAGCTCCTTGGTTTACAACATTTGCATAAGCTCCAGCAGTATTTTTCAATGAAGCAGCATTTGTAGTTATCGTATCTACATCCAGCTTGAATGTTCGCGTGCTACTATCCACCGCACCCTGTTTGCAGAACTGCGGATTGTTCGGTTTATACACTACACATGGGGTGTTGAGATCACATGGGCAGCCAACTTCGTTAATACCACTATATATAGGTACGGGCGGGTTAGTATTACTGTATATATAATCATTGTCGTAATTCTTGAAATAAGCTTCGTTTTGAACGAATGACTTGCACCTGGCAACACGGTATTCTTCGTGACGAGTATAGTATTTCTTGTTCAATTTTGTGCTTGCACCCATAGCCCTTCTTCGAGCATTTTTCTCGGGATTGCAAAATGAGAAGGATGGGGCATTGTTCGCATGGACATTATAACAAGGAGGTTGGGAAATAGAACCGCCGCCAATTGGCGGTTTTTCTGTCAGATTGTTCTTGTTTATGAAATTGGAAGATACGATATTGATTCCCACACCAGAATTTGCTGTTGTAGCAGCAGCATCTTGAGAAACTGTAAATCCACCAGGTATATCTATCATTTGCTTCACAAGAGTTCCGGTACCTGATGACTTGCTAATCCGTGTTTGATCTACAGAAAAATCTCTTCCTTTTCTTGCGTGTTTAATTGGTCTTGGTAATCCAAACCCAATTGAAGAATTATTTGTTGGATCGTTGTTTGTTAAAGGGCGAATTGTTCCAGATGTGCTTCCTATTGGATTGATTCCTTTCCAAGGAACATAGCCTTGCGGATTAAGATTGTTATTCATACCTAATGGGAAAAACGCTGTTGACATTATATTATTATCGAAGAAAATAAAAGTCGTATTATATATTAAATGACAACAACAATAATAATAAATATTTTGATTTGTTTTTTCGTCCTATTAATCATTTATCAAATATTTTTAGCACCAACAATTGAAGGATTGGATAATAACGATGGCTACCAAGATTACCCTACTGATCCACTTATACTAGGCAAACAGAATGCTGGCAACATTCAAGTGTTGCGAGGACAAATAAATAGTCTTATGACGTTGAATGATACTGTCACAGCAACCAACAAACGATTAGATGATGTTGAAAAACAAGTGAAGGGTCTTTTAGATGCTCAGCAACAAACTGCTCTGGATGCAATGCCCAATGCTCCGGCAGATAATCCTAATTAGTAATACATTGTTTTTCAAAAAATAAATATATAAATATATCAATATACAATATACAAATGTCTTGCGATGATCCAACAAGTTATTCATATACTCCATTTATATCTACACCCGATTCGCTTGGTATATCGGATGAAGGTTCAACTGATACACTTGACAATGATATAAAGGGACTTATTGCTTACACCGAAGTATTGACAATGGGCACCGGAAAGGCTTCGACAACTGGCAATCCTTTAGGTAACAAATATTTTATGAACGCCTCTTCGAAATGCAAAGATGATGTTAGTGGTGCTGACAATGACCGGTATATATATATCAACAATGTTCCAGAAGGTATAATGGGGGGGGGATTATTGCCCGGATTAATTGGCAGTGTTGCAAAGATTAATCCTATGTCGATCATATCCGCCGCACTTGAATCTTCAACAAGTGCTCCTTGTAAAGAAATCACGCTGGAGACGATTGATTGCAACAACAGTAGATCGTATGAAACACATTATGTTGCCGTGTCAGATATTACAAATGATAAATTAACAAGTTTGACGGCTGATCAAATAAGTGCGATTGACGATGCGAAAAAAAAACAAGGGTTTCAGGGAATGACATCACCTAAAATGCCGGATGATACAGTGACTCAGATCTACTTTGCTGGTTTGGCTGGTCTTGGTATTATTCTTTTCTACAAGTTGATGGTGAATCGTGTTAGAGACCATTAAGTAGAGAAATTAGGTTCAATCGCTGAAAGCGCAACCGTCAGGTGAAGCCCTCTCCTTAGAAGAAACAGGGAGCAAAAGTGTATCAACAACCCTAACAACAAACAAAATATACATATATTGATAACTATATGTATATTTTATGGATTCTTAATTTGGCTCTATTTTTTCAAAACTGGAACCATTTATAAGGACCATCGCCCTTGATAGCAACATCCTTTTTCAGCGGTTCAACATCTATGATTCCGCGCTTTCCATGAACAACCCAAAAAAAATCGCAATTGTCGCCATACACAGTGAATTGGTTGTTCTCCACTTCGGAACTCACCAATGTAGTCATGTTTATGTTCATTTCTTCTTCGTAAATTGGTGTCAAATGGACAGTGAAATCGGTAGCCAAGTTCTTGACATATGGTGGCAAATTGATTACAACTGATTCATTGTTCGTAATCCGATCTGTTCCGCGATAATACACACCAACATCAGGTCCTTCCAAACATGCATGAACTAAATACTTATTTCGGTCATCGGGATGATCAATTATGAATGTTTTTGTTTGTGACAAGGAATTTCCATAAAATATTTCACCACTAGTTGGATCGTATATTAAATTATTATTACTAGAAGTAGCTTGGCGTATTGGTGTAACATAAAATGAATTTGATTGCACCGAATTCACATTTAGATTAGTAGCGTTCAATATAATCGTGTTTTGATTATTACCATTATAATCTGCATATGCACCAATCGCAATTGAATAAATTCCTTGACTTGTATAACCAGCTTGATAACCAATTGCAATTGCACCATCTCCTTGTGTAGTATTTCCAGCTTGGTAACCAATTGCAACCGCACCAAGACCTTGTGAATTATTTCCAGATTGATAACCAATTGCAATAGAACCCGAGTTCTGATTATTTTGACCTGATTGAATACCAATTGCAACATTTCTATCATTTTGTACATACAAACCAGCTTGGAAACCAATAGCAACTGAATATTCATTTTGGCTAATTTGACCTGCTTGGAATCCAATAGCAATTGCATTATCTGATTGACTTGAATAACCAGCTTGATAACCAATTGCAATTGCACAAGTCACTTGTGCATAATTTCCAGCTTGATAACCAATTGCAATTGCACCACTTTGTTGTGCAATATTTCCGGATTGATACCCTATCGCAATTATACATGTTCCTTGTTGTGTTTGTCCAACTTGGGAACCAATATGAATACCGGTAGAACCTATAGCCCAGTTATTTGGAACGAGGTTTGTATCCCAATATAAGTAATCCCCAAAACCAACCCCAGGAAACGGATTAGGACCTGTGAATCCGGTTGGTCCAGTTACTCCACCTGGGCCGGTTTGACCAGTTGGACCAGTTACTCCATCTGGGCCGGTTGGGCCAGTTGGACCAGTTGTCCCTGTTGTCCCTGTTGTCCCTCTTGGGCCACTAGGACCAGTTGGTCCGGTTAGTCCGGTGGGTCCGGTAGGTCCAGTTGGACCAGTTGCTCCTGTAAAACCAGATGAACCGGTTGATCCAGATGCACCAGTAGGACCTGAATCTCCTGTAGGTCCGGTTGGTCCAGTAGGACCAGTTGGTCCAGTTGGTCCAGTTGGTCCAGTAGGACCGGTAGATCCACTTGGGCCGGTTTGACCCATTGGTCCGGTAGGCCCTGTAGGGCCAGTAAATCCGCTTGGTCCAGTTGGTCCAGTAGGGCCAGTAGATCCGGTTGTGCCCATCGGTCCAGTGGGTCCTGTATCATTTGTTCCTCTAAGTCCAGTTGGGCCGGTTGTCCCAGTTGTCCCAGTTGGTCCAGTTGGCCCAGTTGGCCCAGTTGGCCCAGTTGGACCGGTTGGACCAGTAATTCCTGTTTCGCCAGACGGTCCAGTTTGACCTGTAACTGTGCAACCTGTTGGACCTATGTCACCTGTAAATCCAGTTGGGCCGGTTGGGCCAGTTGGACCAGTTGGACCAGTTGGACCAGTTGAACCAGTTGGGCCGGTTTCGCCAGTTGGACCGGTTGGACCAGTTTTGCCAGTTGGACCTGTATGACAAAACCCAGTTGGGCCAGTGTGACCAGTTGGACCAGTATATCCAGTTGGACCGGTAGATCCAGTTCGGCCAGTTGGACCAGTCGAACCAGTTTTCCCTGTGGGGCCTGTAAAACCGTAATTTGAGTCCATAGATGATCCATCAGGAAAAATTAACAACCCGGTTGGTCCAGTTGCAGATAATATTATATATCCATTTATTTGAACAATGTTTCCAAAATTTGTTTGGCCTTGAATTGGTTGTGATACGATGAAGTTCTCAGTAGTTGTGTATTTACTACTAACAATATTATTAGTTGCTGAAAAATTAGTTCCTCCATATTTTCTAAATGACATTGAATCTAATATATACAAATCTTTAATTTATTGTTTCTGCTAACACATATCCACATTCACTTTTGGGAAAAGTGAAGCAAAAATAAATGTATATCAACGAGTTCTTGTTTTTTTTACACCTTTTCTTTTATCCTTGACCGTTTTGATGTAACTTCCATTCAGAGGAATCTTCATCAGCGAAAAATAACTGTTCCACACGCATTATTTACTATGTTCGAAATCTTCAACTGTGTAAAGGTTCTCCGCCCACTTATAAGGTCCGTCACCGTGAAGTTGAACAGATGACTTGTATGGTTCCACATCCAATGTGTTTCGGTTGGCATGGACTAACCAGAAAAAATCAACATTTTCACCATAAACTGTGAATTGATTATTTTCAACTTCTGAACATTCTAAAATAATTTGGCGTTTATTATTTCCGATGGGTGTCAGTTGAACTGTATAATCGAATGCGAGTTTTTCTGTATATATCGGTAATTTTATTGTCGTTGAGCAATTGTCTGTTATTACGCCTTTACCACGATAAAACACCCCTTCTTCGGGTCCTTCCAAACAAGCATGCACTAAATATTGATTTTGAGGATCATCTGGATGATCAATTATAAATGCTTTCGTTGTAATGTCTCCCAATGCTACCGAACCATACGTAATTTCAGATGTGTTTGTAGCATCATATAATAAATTTCGAAAGGTGGAACCACTCGTTGGTCCGCGAATCGGTTTCACATAAAATCCAGTTGGACCCGTTGAGCTGAGACCAGAACCACTCGAATTCAAAATAATTGTATAAGGATGTTGGCCAGTTACACCAGTGTAGCCAGCTAGATATCCAATAGCAATTGAATTTGCACCTTGGTTTGTAATACTAACTTGATTACCAATTGCAATTGCATTCGTCCCTTGTCCAGTTGAACCAGCAAATTGACCAATAGCAACTGCACCTGAATACTGATTTACATTACCAGAATATCTTCCGATTGCAACAGCGTTCATTCCTTGTGAAGTTTCACCAGACCTCGAACCAAGTGCAACTGCACCAAACCCTTGAGTTCCTTGTCCGCTTATATGAAAACCAATCGCTACAGAGTTTTGTCCTTGTTGGGTTTGTCCTGCCTGATAACCAATCGCTACAGAGTTTTGTCCTTGTTGAGTTTGTCCCGATTGATAACCAATCGCAACCGAATAATTACCTTGCTGATAATTACCTGATTGGTATCCGATTGCAAGTGATCCATTACCTTGCTGACTGTTTCCAGCCTCTTGACCAATTGCAACTGCACTTGCACCTTGTAATGTCTGTCCAGAATTTCTACCTAGTTTTATTTGTGTTGAACCAACTTCCCATCTATTTTGGATATTATCCCAATACAAATAATCGCCATAATATGTTCCAACAACAAAAGAACCAGTTGGACCTGTTTTGCCTGTTTGCCCGGTTTGACCAGTTTGACCAATTGGACCTGTTGGTCCTGTTTGTCCAGTAAATCCAGTTGGGCCAGTAAATCCAGTTGGGCCAGTAGATCCTGTTTGACCTGTTGGTCCTGTTTGTCCAGTGGGTCCTGTTTGCCCGGTTAGGCCTGTTGCGCCAGTTGATCCAGTTGGTCCAGACGATCCAGTTGGTCCGGTTGGTCCAGTTGGCCCTGTTCGACCAGTAAATCCTATCGGACCAGTAGGTCCAGTTTGTCCAGATGCACCAGTAGAACCAGTAAATCCTGATGGACCGGTAAATCCTGATGGACCGGTAAATCCTGTTGGACCGGTAAATCCTGTTGGACCAGTAGAACCAGTGGAACCGGTTGATCCCGTGGGCCCAGTTGATCCAGTTGGTCCCGTTGGTCCAGTTCTTCCTGTGTAACCAGATGCTCCGGTCATACCTGTAGTCCCAGTAAATCCCGTTGGTCCAGTTGGGCCTGTCGGGCCAGTTGGACCCGTTGGACCTGTGTATAGACCCGTTGGACCTGTAAAACCTGTAGGACCTGTTAATCCTGTAGGTCCAGTATCGCCTATTGGTCCAGTTTCGCCAGTAGGTCCAGTTGGCCCAGTTGAGCCGGTTTCGCCGGTAGGGCCAGTAGGACCAGTAGGACCAGTAGGACCGGTAAATCCCGTTGGACCTGTTAATCCAAGCCAACCCGTTGGACCAGACGGGCCAGTGTGAGCTGTTGGACCAGTTTGTCCAGTTACTCCTGTCCAACCTGTAGGTCCTGTATATCCAGTATAACCAGTGGGACCAGTGGGACCAGTTAATGAAGAAGTTTGTAATATTGTTCCATCGGGAAAAATAACACCTGATAGAGTAGCAGTTGGTGAAAACCGGATATAACTTTGAGTAAATACCGAACCTTCAAAATAAATTGTATTTCCAAATGGATTAATAATAAAAAATGATGTCGTGGATGAATAATGATTTGTTACGATATTTTTTATAGCAGAAAAATCTCTTCCTCCAAATTTTCTAAATGATCCGAAGTTTGAATACATTGCTATTATATGATTTTACTTTTTTTCATTTGATACAACCCAAACCAGATATTACAATTCATGATAATATCTGACGACAATAAAATTTATGTTATATATGATATTTGTATGGTCCATCCCCATATACATTTGTCGTTGATTTCGGCATCTCGGCATTGATTGAATGACGCTTTGCAAAGACCAACCAGAAAAAACTTCCGTTTGTGCCATATACAGTGAATTTTCCATCGATCACTTTCGTTGAATATAGTTGTTGTTTGGGTTTCGTCAATGATGTTCTTATCGGTGTCAATTGCACAGTAAAATCATATCCCAATTTTCGGACATATTCTGGAAGCACAATAACAGCCGATTGATTGTTTTGAATTTTGTCTTTACCTCGGTAGAAAATACCTGCTTCAGGTCCTTCCAAGCACGCATGTACCAAGTATTTGTTTTGGGGGTCATCCGGATGATCAATTATGAATGTTTTTGCATTTGAGCATGGCTGAGCACCATTATAAACAACCTCATTAAATGTCAAATCGTACAATAAATTCCTGTATGTAGTTCCAATTGTCGGCGCGGAGCGGATTGGTTTCACATAAAATGCACTTGACGCAGTTGATGTTAATGTTAAAGTGCTTGCATTTAGCATGATCGTATTATTGTATAAATTACCTTCGGTGGTATTTCCAAAAGCAATTGAATTTAATCCTTGTTGTATTGAAGAACTTCCTGCCAAACAGCCAATTGAAATTGCATAATTCTGCTGATTGGTTACCCCTGCTTGATAACCAATTGCAATTGAACCACTAAATTGATTTGTGTAACCTGCTTGATAACCAATTGCAATTGCTCCAAAACCTTGGCTCATTTGTCCCGCGTTATATCCAATTGCAATTGCATTTATCTGCTGATTATAATTCCCTGATTGGTAGCCAATTGAAATTGCGCCTGAACTTTGGTTCGTTTGTCCTGCCTGGCAACCAACTGCAACCGCATTAAATCCTTGGTTATTTTGTCCTGCTTGATAACCAATTGCAATAGCAGCCGATCCTTGATTATTCACTCCCGCTTGATATCCAATGCCGACTGCATACACATTTTGATTTGTATTTCCAGTCTGGTCGCCGATCGAAATGTTATAGAATGGAACACTGGAAATGTTAGTTCCTAAACTAGAACTACTATATCCAACTATATTTCCAAGTGAATTTAATGATAAATTCCACGCACCAGATGTTGAAAAATTATAATATTGTGTCCAATCATTGTTGATGTATTTATATATAAAACCAGTTGGTGTTAGTGTGGAACCTGCGCATGCTAATATAGTCCCATTAGAATTCAAATTCACATTAGTGCCAAAGTAACTGCCATTTCTTATATTTGATCCTAGTTGAACCCATGTTGATGATGCATTATCATATTTATACACTTGAACACGCCCATAATAATAATAATAACCAGGGGATCCAACAGCAACAATTTTACCCCCATTAGCAAGCGAAACAGAAGTTCCTGTAAGGTCTCCCGCTGACCCAGATATAGTATTACCAATCTGAGTATTATAACTAAATATTTGGCAAATACCAATGGTGGTGGAGGTACCTGGTCCGCCAATTGCTACTAATCCCGAACCATCATCTGATATCGACGAACCAAAATTGCTTATTCCATTTCCTGCAGGCAATATTTGTGTAATTGGACTTCCATCTGATAATAAATACATCCCAACATGCCCGTCGTAATCTGTTGGATTTCCTACATAAATATACTTACCATTGTAAAACGCAACTGGATTTCCTCCACCATACGATGTTAAATAAGGCGTGTATCTAAACCAATAATTACTCCTATTTTGATAAACAACCGCAGACCCATTCCCAGGGCATCCAATAGCAACAAAATCACCTGCAGAATTCAATGCCACACTAGCACCTAAGTTGTATCCTGCTGGTCCAACTATACTAGCATCTAATTGACTCCACGAAGTGCCATTGTATTTGTATATATAAACAATTCCTTGATTTGAATTATATGTTGAATCGCCAATTGCTATTATATTTCCGGTTGAATTTAATGAGATAGATGAAACATGCGAAGGCGTTGTTATAGTTTGATTAGTATATTTATATTCATTTTTTCCAATTACAATCTCAGTGCTGCCAACTGTCCATTTGGTTCCGTCCCAATTCACATAGTTACCATATGTTGAGCCATTCACAACGATTGAACCCGTTACCCCTGTCGGTCCAGTAAACATATTACCGGTTGGACCTGTCAGACCTGTAAATCCTGTCTGACCAGTAAATCCGGTTGGTCCGGTAAACATACGACCAGTTGGCCCGGTTCGACCAGTTTGTCCAGTTTGTCCAGTAGGTCCAGTTTGTCCAGTAGGTCCAGTAGGTCCAGTAGGTCCAGTAAGTCCAGTTGAACCCGTTGCTCCTGTAAAACCCGACGAACCGGTTGATCCAGATGCACCAGACCCAGTGGGACCGGTTGATCCCGTGGGACCAGTAGGTCCTGTTGGACCTGTAAACATACGACCGGTTGCTCCTGTAAAACCAGATGAACCGGTTGATCCAGATGCACCAGTAGACCCAGTGGAACCGGTTGATCCTGTGGGTCCAGTTGGACCTGTGAACATACCAGTCCATCCAGTTGCACCGACATATCCAGTTGATCCAGTAGGACCTAATTCTCCGGTAGGACCGGTATAACCAGTTGGACCAGTTGGACCGGTTTGACCAGTTGGTCCAGTATATCCGTAATCGCCAGTAGGACCAGTAAATCCTGTTAGACCAGTAAATCCTGTTGGACCAGTAGGTCCAGTGAATCCTGTAAATCCTGTTGGTCCAGTAAATCCCGTAGGACCGGTTGGACCAGTTGGACCAGTTGGACCAGTGCGACCAGTTGGACCAGTTGGGCCAGTGCGACCAGTTGGACCAGTGAATTGCCCTGTCGCGCCAGTGATACCAGTTGGTCCAGTTACAGTTGGTCCGGTTGGTCCTGTCATTCCAGTATCGCCCAACTGACCACGAACATTAGCATCACCCTTTGGTCCGATTTGTCCAGTTGGATTTACTGTGTGCATTCGCGATCCATCTGAAAATTGTAAATAATTACCCAAAAGTGCAATTGTTAAATTTCCACTAATATCAATATTATCGTCGAAAATGATTACAGTCCCAGGTAGTCCAATTTCAGTCGATGTGAAATCTGGATAAACTCCGTAATTATTGCGTACGATGTTATTACTTGCGGCATAATCGCTTCCACCATATATTCTAAATGACATTGACTAATATATGATTTTAATATTTTTATACGATTCTTCCTCCACCTTTCCCACCTTTAGAAATCCACTTTTAGAAATCCACCTTTAGAAATCCACCTTTAAAAAAGGTGGAGCCAAATGGAAAACGATTGGATTACACTTTTTCTGAAACCGAAAAAGGATTTTTATCTATTTTCTCAAGTAGATAAAAATTAATTTTGCTTCGCTTTTGGCTCCACCTTTTTTAAAGGTGGATTTCTAAAGGTGGATTTCTAAAGGTGGATTAGTTTCTCTGCTTTCTCCTAGTCTTTCGTTTCGGTTTTGAAGAGCGCTTCGACTTCCTGCGTTTTCCACCTCCATAGCCTTGTCGTTGTTGTTGATAGCCTCGTTGTTGTTGTTGTTGTTGATAGTCTTGTTGTTGTTGTTGTTGTTGATAGTCTTGTTGTTGTTGTTGTTGTTGATAGCCTTGTTGTTGTTTTCTTTCCTGATTAACACCTTGACCCTGATAAGTGACAGAATTCAATCCCTGATCGAGACTACTTGATTTAGAATTTCCAGTACCCATTTATATAACATAACGCCTTATTTTATTTTACAAATTATCAAAAATCGCGAATCCGGCAAACCCACCTAAAAAATGAACAAGTGAATACAATCATTCAGCGAAAACGGTCATATGTTCTTTCCTTAATATGCACCCTTCTTTGCCGGGGCAACGCAGCCACTCGATCGCGCACGGCGCAAGCTCGATCTCGTGTCGCTCGGCGTATAAACCTTTGTCGATATCGGCGCCACTGCAGGTAACCCCACTTTATAACTGCTCTTACCAATCGCATTCCTCTTCAACTTATCAATGTGCGACGATGAATCGATCGGGGCAATGTAATTCATATGACCTGTCGTCGGATGCTTAATACCAGTCGAGTAATCAAATGTAGAATTGTGTGTAGCCTTGGCCAATGTGCGCGCGCGATTCATCGCTAAAGAGTTGGCCGATTCAGCGACTCTCCAATATTGGTGACGAGCGTTTGTGTCTCCATACGAATTTGCAAATTGCGGGGGGGTCGGACGAATACCCGTCAGCACTCCATAATTGTGTCGTGGCATTGCATTCGGAGCCTGATTCGTGCTCAAAGGTCCAACAACTAGCGACCCGACATTTCCAATAAATGTTCCATTTGATGTGGATATTCCATAAGGCGTAGACATTTAGTATATACAGTGAAAAGAAATTATCCCTTCAGTTTCGCACACACTTGATCCCAAAATGGTTCAGTAAATTGCTTGTATATGTCATCCACAAATTCTCTCTCTATATTGTATTCGATCTCATGACTTGTTGCATAATATGTCTTGTTCCGTGTCTTGCGAATAATGTTTATGATCGACTCATTGTTGATTGTTTCTTCTGTGATTTTATCAGTGATATCGATATATACGAGGCGAGGCATGACCCCGTATTCATAAATGCATTTGTGCAATATGTAATACAAACCGCGTCTTTTGTTGTAGGGATGTTGCCATATAACAATGTCATCGCCCCAAGAGAGATATTTTGAGACCTCGTGTGTCGTGTTTCCGTAGCGTTTGTTGTAAGCAATGAGTTGCAGAGCAGGACACGCATAATTTAATAGTAACAATAATAGAATACGAAACCATTCGGGCAGATCACAAATACCAGCAATCGCGCGAGGTATTTCCTTATTGCCAGACTGTGAAAATAATTCAAATGTAACTAGAATATCAAACCAACTAAATTTGTGGCTAACAATATAAATGGTTGGTCGCGCGGCTTTCGCTATATGTGTAGTATCGTTAATTATTGTTGTTCTATTACCTCCAAAAAATTTGTATAGTTTCATTATACTATACAAATACTATACATTTATTGCGTAATCTTGAATTCAATCCGAATAGTTTAATATCTCCTGATCGCGCGGTAAGCAGATTGGCTAGAGCTGCTATTGTTACCGCCAAACGAGAGATCGTTGTAGTTCTTGTTGAGCGCCTGTTGCTTCAAGTATGTAGTGTAGTTCGAGCTGTCATAGACATACTTGGGATTGCAAGTCGCAGCCGGAACACCAGTTCCATCACAATTGCTAAATATCGAACCGATCTTCAGTCCCCTCAGCCCGGGGCGGCTCTGGGGCGCTTGCGAAGATCCGCCGCAAGAGTAGTTCTGGCGACACAGCAGATCGCCGGCGTTATTCACGGCGCGGAACGGAGTCTGGATCCTCTTTTTGCCGGCATTACGGAGTTGAGCAGGATAAGTGGTGTTCCACGCCTGAACTAAAGAAAAACGGATGTTCTCGTATTCGGTGTATCGTTTGTCGGTGCATATACCCGACGCAGGTGCCATGTATCCTTTGATGGCTCCTCCAGGATTTCCGGGAGCTGCAACATTGATTTTAAAGAGAGACATTATATATAAAGCGCGATAAAAATATAATATAATGTAACTTTTCTAAAGGTGCAAAAATAATATTTTATGTGTATATAGAAATGTTGTTAATCACTGCACTTATTTTCGTCACTTTGGATGGAATTTACTTGAACCTGATTCGCGATTATTTCAACAAACAGATCAAGGCAGTTCAAGGTTCCGATATAAAGCCTGACTTCATTGCGGCGGCAATCACCTATATCTTCCTTATTTTCGGGTTGAACTATTTCATTTTGAGAGAAAGACGCTCTGTCAAAGAGGCAGCATTGTTAGGTCTCGTCATTTATGCAGTGTATGAATTCACCAACAAGGCGCTGTTGAAGAATTGGTCATATAAGACGACTGTCCTTGATACTGTGTGGGGGGCTACACTATTTGCTCTGACAACTGCGATTGTTTATCAGCTGCGACGATTCCGCATTTAGAGCCACCTTATCCACCTTTAGAAAAGGTGGAGCCAAAGCGTAGTAACTTATAAAAAATATTTTGTCAAATAATTCACAATACAATTTATTTTGGGTTTTTATCCACTTTTGGATTAGGAGTTTTGCTCCACTTTTCCAAAAGTGGATTTCTCAAAAGTGGATTTCTCAAAGGTGGATTCCGTCATAATTCTCGGTGCAATATTCATCGTGTTCAATTCCTGGAACAATAGTTTGCACGCATAAGGGATTTCCACATACGAGAAGTCAGACCGGTTGTCACACATCTTGCAATGATGGATGTGCATCTTATCATTGTATGCTGCAATGTGACCACACTTGTTGCAAGAATGGACTGCATACTTGTCAGATGAATCGTACATTCTTCCACGCGTGAATCGCGCAGCACCATGCGAGACCATCGCATCCTTCTCCATCTCACCAAACCTCAACCCACCGTCGCGCGATCGACCCTCCGCCGGCTGCCGCGTCAAATTCACCATCGGGCCATTCGCCCTACTGTGCGCTTTGTCATTCACCATGTGCTTGAGACGCTGGTAGAAGATCGGACCCATGAAGACACTGCACTCGTGCTGCTCACCCGTCTGACCATTGTGCAACAAGTCATTTCCCGCCGACTCGTATCCGAGCTTCATCAGCTCCTTGCAAATATCCTTGACATCAAACTCCCCAAACGATGTTCCGTCGCCGAAGAGACCGAGCTCCACCAAGACCTTTCCAAGAATTGTTTCCTTCAAGTGAGCAATCGTCATACGAGATGGAATCGCATGTGGGTTGATAATAATGTCCGGTTGAACCCCGTTCTTAGTGAATGGCATATCACACGATGGAATTATGTTGCCAATAGTGCCTTTTTGTCCGTGACGCGAACTGAACTTGTCGCCGATGGTCGGCTTACGAAGTGTCCTGAGACGAGTCTTTGCGAAATTGTATCCCTCGCCGTTCCTGTCAATGTAGTTTTTATCCACATAAGTCTCCTCAGCCGTTCGATAAATCTTGCTCTGATCCTCAAACTTGATCACCTTCGTCGGGTCATTGCGGTTCTCCTTGATGGGCGTCACTTTGGCAATGATAATATCGCGATTCTCCACAAGCGTGTTCTCGGGGATCACGCCTTTGGAATTCACCTTGTTGTAATTACCAATCTTCATTCCCTTCGTCTTCGTCGGGTCCGGTCTGCAACGGATTTCCTCGTCGCCATTAATCTTCTGTTTGTCCTCATCCTTCTCCGTGTGATAAATAGTAGTTGCAAAGAGACCGCGATCAATTGACCCCTTGTTGAACAGCAACGAGTCCTCCTGATTGTAACCAGTGTGCGTCATAATCGCAACAATCACATTCGACCCCGATGGAATCTTGTTCAGTTGAATCAAATTCATAATTCGAGTATCGACGAGCGGACGCCCAGGATAATTCAGGACATATGCGGTCTTGTCCATACGCCCTTCGTAGTTTGTGACATACACCCCCATCGCCTGTTTCCCCTGAGCACACTGGTAAGAGTTCCTCGGGGATTGGTTGTGTTCGGGAAACGGGATACACGATGCGAGGATTCCAAATATCGTGCTCGGATGAATCTCGCAATGCGTGAATTGCTTGAACTCGTCATTCACCAAATCTCTCGGTTTGGTAGCAATCATCGAAAAGCTCTGCTCTTCCGCATCAATGTATTCTAGTATAGCATCATCGAGGACGCTGCTTGAGAGCAAGTTATCCCACTTCAGCTCACAATCCTTTAGCCGCTGCATAATATTTGCGTTTATTAGTATATTGTTGTCCTTTATACGAAGCAACGGGCGCATCATTCTGCCGCTGTCGTTGCAGACGCGAATTTCTTTCAGTTTGTAATCGAAAACAACCGATGTGTAAATATTCAATATTCCCTTGTGTTTCTTGTCCTTCAGCATCATATACAACTCCCTCGGTTCATTTGTCACCCCGACCCAAGCACCATTTATAAACACTTTCACATTGTTAAACATTTTTAGGGGCGTCAAACTCGCATCGGTAAGCGGTATAATCGCCGGCATCACATATTCATACAATGGAAGCGAGTTGGAGTAAATCGTGACATGTGTCATGTAGCTGATATTTTTCACAAGACCAACAGACTGACCCTCAGGAGTTTCAGCGGGGCAAGTTAATCCCCAGGCGGTGTTATGCAGCTTTCTCGGCGGGATCAGCTTTCCGCTCTTGTCAGTCGG
>TBL_comb47_HYPODRAFT_10002374_pt1 | contig 23306 bp, 21 predicted proteins | sample TroBogypolimnion_40_FD_10682 | JGI IMG/M metagenome (IMG submission 10682)
TGCTGTAAAGGGATTCCTCATTCATGAATAGTCTCCAAAGCACATGATTCGCTATGTGTAGTTTAAATCATTCTTATCTTGGCTGGGGTGCGGAATGTCGGTTATAAATAAAATTTGATCATATTAAGGCGTGAATCTAACCAAAGTAAAACATCTTTACCACTTACTAAATTAGTAGCCTCCAATAATAAAGATTGATGATCAGTTAAAATATCCCAGCGAGATAATTGGCTCTTTAATTGTTGGCGTTGCTGCGCTGTAAAATGATAATGCTCCAGCAATTGATAAAATAGTTGTGGTTCAGGTGCAGTAATTAAAGCTGCAATTTCGCTAACCTTAATGAGTAATGCTGCAATAATTGATAATTGTGTCGCAATTAGTGCAGTAACTTGTTTAGCATTTATCGCATCTATCGATGAATCTTGGTTATCAGAAATCACTTTCAAACATAAAATAAGTTCGTTAGTAGTAAAACGGACTGCGGTTTCATAAAAGGCCGAAGCTTCCATGTCACACAGTTCCGATGCATGATATTCGGTTTGGGGTTTAGATACGGTTTGAAGACTCGCGCGACGACAAGGTGCTGTAGTAATTAAAGCAGGATAGTAACTTTTTTTGCTATCACTATCTGTTATCTTGTCTATTAAAAATAGCTCTCCTAAGGGATACTGGCGATGTCCAGCTGTGCCGATATTAACTAAGACCGCATGTTCAATTGCAATATAGCGTGCTTGTGAATAAGCCACTGCGGCAGCCATTGCACTTTTACCTAAGCCACTGACTACTAGACAGATATCATTATTTAAATAAACAGCGAAGGCGTGAACTGTTAAATCCTTTTTGAGTTTGTAATGCTCAATCAAAGGTTTAGCTTCGCAAGGCAATGCTGTATATATAAAAATCTTGTACGTGTTTGATGACATCATTTAATATAAGTGCTGGCTGTTTTTGATGATTAGCTTAGCAAAGTAGCAAAAACAGATTTTAGTGTTAGATTAGGGATTTAAAAGCTATGTTTATTAAAACCTTACCGATTATTTTTACTTATAGCCAATTATTTTCACAGCTTGAAGCGAGTATATTTTTAACTACCCTTTTTTTGCTGGTTTATTGTTATACGCCTTCAGTTAAAAGCTCTTGGCGAGATTCTTCAGCTAATGGTTGGTATCAAAAACTTTATTCAGCTTGGTTAGGTAAAAGCTCATTATGGCGAGCTTTTTGGCCTTTTTTTGTATTAGTTAATGTTGTACTTTATTACATTGATTATCGCGCGATGACAGAAACTTATACGATTGCAAGTTGGAAAACGGTACATGGTATGTTAGTGCTACCCATCGTATGGTGGATACGTTCAGTGTGGTTATGTTCGCAAAACACCCGTTACAAACTATTTAGTGTTGCTGCTCGGACTTTGACTTTATATTTATTGCTAGAATTTATTTTACGATTTTATATTAGTACTCAGATGCCTCAAACCTTATTTGATTGCCGTTTATTAATTTTAGAATATGGCGATTGTGTATAGTTTAACGCAACGCTTTTTCCCATTTGCTTATTAAGCTCGCAGCAATACTATTGCCAAATACATTAGTTGCGCTCCGGCCCATATCTAAAATTTGGTCTATGCCTAGTAAGAGTAATAAACCAGCTTCAGGAATTTTGAACTGAGACAAGGTTGCTGCGATGACTATCAATGATGCTCTAGGTACACCCGCTACGCCTTTACTGGTAAATAATAAAACCAAAAGCATAACTAGTTGATCACTTAAGGCCATATCGATTCCATAAGCCTGAGCAATAAATAAAACCGCGAAGGTCATATACATCATGCTGCCATCTAGGTTGAAAGAATAACCCAAAGGCAAAACTAAGCCGCAGACTTTTTCGTCACAGCCAAAACGTTCTAATTGTTGTAATAATTTAGGGTAAGCGCTTTCGCTGCTGGCAGTACCAAAAGCCAGTAGCATAGGTTCACGTATGTGTCGTAGTAAAGAGAATATTCGGATTCTTAAAAATATAAAACCTACGCCAGTGAGTGCTGTACAAAGTAGCAGTAAGCCTAAATAAAATTCGCCTATAAAATTGCCGTAAACCACAAGAATACCGATACCCTGAGTAGCAACTACTGATGCCATTGCCGCAAATATCGCAACCGGTGCATAGTGCATAATGTATGCAGTCATTTTTAGCATAATGTGGGTTAATGAATCTAACATCATAACCACGGGTTTAGCTAAGTCACCGATGGCAGCACACGATAAGCCAAAGAACATTGAAAATACTACGATTTGTAAAATGTCATTAGTGGCCATCGCTTCAACGATGCTTTTAGGAAATAGATGGGCTACAAAGTTAGCTAATGTAGCTTGAGCAGTTGGAATGCCTGTGCTCGCACCGATTACAGGTAAAGTAAGTTTTAAGGCATGACCCGGTTCAAATATATTTACCAACAGCATACCTAGCAATAAGCTAAAAAATGAGGCAGAGAAAAACCAAAGCATAGCTTTGATGCCAATACGGCCTACCGTTTGAATATTGCCCATTTTAGCCATACCAACCACTAGCGTTGAAAAAACCAATGGTGCAATAATCATTTTTATTAACCGCAAGAAAATATCCGTTAATGCTGAAAATAGCGAAAGTATTTGATTGAGGGCTGGGTTTGGATGGGCTAAGTCAGTAGTATAAAGAGTCAAATTAAGTAGTTCACCCACTGAAATACCTGCTATTAAAGCAATAGCGATATAAAGCGTAGGGTGTTTGTCGGGTGAAGATTGAGAGACTGTGCTCATGTTTGAATTAGCTTAAATAAAGAGAGTAGGGTGCATTTAAACCGTTTCGAATAGTGTTATAACATCGATTGGTTTTGTGATGTTATAACACTATAGCCAGCTATAATTTCAGATGTAATAATATATTAATTACCTATGTGCCGCAATTTATGGTCAAACTAGTGAATATTGTGACGACCTCATTTATTTCTTGGGTCTTATGAAAAGAATATTGATAGTATTTTTATTAGGTCTGTTGAGTGCATGTACCGCTATGCCGCCAAGGAATAGCGAAAATTTGTGTGCGACCTTTAAAGAAAAAGACGATTGGTATGAAGAAACTAAACACTCATACCTAAAATGGGGCGTGCCTATACCAGTACAAATGGCTATTATGCATCAAGAGTCACATTTTGTGGCCGATGCAAAGCCGCCTAGAGTTTGGTTATTAGGATTTATTCCTTGGTTTAGACCAACGAGTGCTTATGGATATGCACAAGCATTGGATGCCACTTGGCAAGACTATCTTGATAGGACAGGTAGTTGGACGGCTGATCGTGATGATTTTGGCGATGCCAGTGACTTTATCGGTTGGTATTGTGCAGTTAGTCATAATCAATTGGGCATAGCTAAAGAAGATGCTAAAAATTTATATTTGGCTTATCACGAAGGTAATAAAGGTTATAAGCGGAAAACTTATTTAAATAAAACAGGCTTAACGCGTACAGCTGAAAAAGTCGCAAATCGTGCAAGACTTTTTAAAAGTCAATTAGAAGGTTGTAAAATCAATTGATAACTTATGGTTAATTTTTGCTAAAATAAGCGCTCTTTTTATATTAACAAAAGGTGACACCTTGACAAGAATTCAAGTTATTTCAATTATCACCGCTATCATTATAGGGATTACTATGTTTTCAATGGCTAATGCGACTTCCCCCGCAGAAAATAAAGCTGAAGGTTCTGCATTCTTAATAGAGAATGCTAAAAAAGCAAATATCGTAACGACTGCAAGCGGTTTGCAATATGAAATATTGATACCTGGAACAGGCACTGTAAATCCATCATCAACCTCAAATGTAACAGTACATTATAAAGGTTCAACGCTAGATGGTAAGGAGTTTGATAGCTCATACAGTCGGGGTGAACCCACTTCATTTCCATTAAACAGAGTGATAGCAGGATGGACTGAAGGCTTACAATTGATGACCGTAGGTGCAAAATACCGTTTTTATATACCTTCTGATTTGGCTTATGGTTCTCAAGGCGCAGGCCCAATTTCTCCTAACGCGACTTTAATATTTGATGTAGAACTACTTAATATTAAATAATCGTTCAGGCTAAAGGCTAAAGGCTAAAGACAAAACGGTCGGTTTAGGTTAGCTAATCCGGCCGTTTTATTTTTTTAGATCTTGTTCAATAAATATATAAAGTACATCTTTCCATTCTTTCTTATCGCTCAGATCATTTTTTCGCCTTGAGCCTTTAACCTTTTGCCTTTTCTAATATGCCTATCTTTAAACTGTTCGCTACTACGCCTAAGGCGATGGAAACTTTGCTCGCCGAAGAATTACAATCGCTAGGTATTACTGAAATCAAGGCGACCATGGCTGGGGTTGCTTTTGAGGGTGATTTAGAAACCGCCTACCGAGTTTGTTTGTGGTCAAGAACTGCGAATCGTATTCTATTAGTATTAAGTTCTTTTGAAGTTAAAAGCCAAGAAGATCTATATAAAGGTATACAAGCGATAGACTGGTTTGAACATATCAATCCAGGTGATAGCTTTGCGGTCAGTTTTAGTGCCAAGAATTCAGAAGCCATTAATAATACCCATTTTGGTGCCTTAAAAGTTAAAGATGCCATCGTTGATCAAATGCGAGAAAGATTTCAACAACGTCCCAGTATCGACACAGCTCAACCGAGTATTAGAATCAATGTGTATTTGCAAGGCGAACTAGCTCAACTCAGTTTAGATCTTTCCGGGGAAAGCTTACATCGCCGTGGTTATCGGGATGTTAATATTAAAGCCCCCATGAAAGAAAACTTAGCGGCTGCCATGTTACTTCGTTGTGCTTGGCCGCAGATTGCCAAGCAACAGGGAACTTTGATAGATCCTATGTGCGGTTCAGGTACCTTGTTATTAGAAGCTGCGATGATTGCCGCTGATTATGCGCCGGGTTTGTTGCGCGATTATTTCGGCTTTATAGGCTGGAAAAAGCATGATGCGCAATGCTGGAATAAGTTACGTATCGAAGCGCAACAGCGTAAAAAGCTGGGTATTGAAACTTTGCCTATCATAGCTGGCTTTGATCAAAATCGTCAGACTGTCCATACTGCATTAGCACATATAGCTAATGCAGGTTTACAACATAAAGTTCATGTCGAACGTCGTGATATTGAAGATGCAAGTCCTGCAAGTAGTTGGAAGCCCGGCTTATTAATCTGTAATCCGCCTTATGGTGAGCGCTTAGGCACTGAACAAGAAACCTCAGATCTTTATAAAAGATTTGGCGAGTCTCTAAAAGCTCACTTTGTTGGCTGGAAAGCCGCTATGATTATTAGTAACCCAGAATTAGGCTTTCGTTTAGGGATACGTTCACAAAAACCCATTACCTTGTTTAATGGCGCTTTGGAATGTAAATTACTGCGCTTAAATATTGAAGAAAGTAGTTTCTTTATTCCCAAAGCAAAAACGCAGGAAGATAGAGTCACTCAAGCGCTGGAAGTTGTTAGCACTGAACAGCTCGAGACGGTAGGCGCGGATATGTTCGCTAATCGCTTAGCGAAGAATTTTAAAAAGTATGCTCGTTGGGCTAAACAGCATAACATTAGCTGTTATCGCGTTTATGATGCTGATTTACCTGAATATGCCGTGGCTATCGATATTTATCAAGGCGAGCAGACCTGGGTTAATATTCAAGAATACGAACCACCTAAAAGTATCGATCAACATAAAGCTGATCAACGCTTAGCGGCTTTATTAGCAGAAGTTCCTAAAGTGTTAAACGTGACGCGTGAACAGGTCTTTCTTAAAATACGTAAAAAACAACGCAGCACCGATCAGTATGAAAAACAGGCAGAAGTAGGGCAATTTCATACGATTGAAGAAGGTGGTTGCAAGTTGCTGGTTAACTTTGAAGATTATCTCGATACGGGGTTGTTTTTAGATCATCGCCCCATTCGTATGCTTATTCAAAAACAGGCTAAAGATAAGCGCTTTTTAAATTTATTTGCTTATACCGGTAGTGCTACCGTTCACGCAGCAATGGGTGGTGCAAAGGCTACCACTACGGTTGATATGTCGAATACCTATATCACATGGGCTAAAAATAATATGGCCTTGAATAAAAATAGTGGTGAGCATGAATACATACAAGCTGATTGTTTGGAATGGTTAGCCATCACTGCTAAGCAAGAAAATAAGCCGCAGTATGATTTAATATTTCTTGATCCGCCTACTTTTTCTAATTCTAAGCGTATGACTGATGTATTCGATATACAAAACGATCATGTCTCGCTAATTACTAACGCAGCCGCCTTATTAGCTCCTAAGGGTATTTTATATTTCTCAACCAACTTCAGGCGTTTTAAAATTGATTTAGAAGCGCTGATTGATTTGAAGATAGTCGATATAACTAAACAGACTATACCTGAAGATTTTGCAAGAAATCAGCGTATTCATTATTGCTGGAGTATACAAAATGCTGAATAAAGTTCAGATATTAGTGTCGGGTCGTGTGCAAGGTGTTTATTTTCGTGCCTTTACTAGAAAAAAAGCACTGCAATTAGGTATTAACGGATATGCACGAAACCTAGCCGATGGTCAGGTAGAAATTGTTGCTGAAGCTGAAGAAGCTATCTTAGAAAAATTTATCTTATGGTGTCACAAAGGTCCAATTACCGCACGCGTTGATCAAGTGTTAGTAACCTCTTTAGTAGTTGATGAGGTTTTTACTGGTTTTGAGATTAGATAATTAAACAGCCAACTTACTTATCAGCGGGGTGGTGTTGTAGGCCGGAATAAGTCTTTTCGAGCGTGAGCGAGTAAAGCGTTTCCGGCATACGCATTGATCGCTTTGCAGTAATTAATACATGCACTAAATTTATTTCGGCTCAAAATTAAACTATTGAAGTTGCGCTATCGCTAACTCGACTTACATAATAATTAACTATGTGTATAAAACGCATAGCGAGTAAACGATAAAAGCAGATTAAATATATTTTGATTTTTGAGTTATTATTCAAAGCACTTTGATAGTAAATGAAACTTCAGTGGTTAATCAGGAGAAAGCAGTGCTCTATATCGATCCAAATCAGCTAGGTAGTAAAGTCCAATTTAAATCACGTTATGGCAATTATATTGGTGGTCAATGGCTAGATCCCGTTAAAGGCGAGTACTTTGATAATTTGAGTCCTGTTAATGGCAAAGTATATTGTAGTATTCCTCGATCTTCGGCTGAAGATATAGAGCTAGCTTTAGATGCGGCTCATGCTGCAAAAGAAGCATGGGGCAAAACCTCAGTTACAAACCGATCTAATCTTTTATTGAAAATAGCTGATCGCTTAGAAGCTAATCTTGAAATTTTAGCCGTTGCTGAAACTTGGGATAATGGTAAGCCGATTCGTGAGACCTTGGCAGCAGATATTCCTTTGGCTGTTGATCACTTTCGTTATTTTGCAGGCTGTATTCGCGCACAAGAAGGTTCGATTGGTGAAATAGACGAGAACACCGTGGCATATCACTTTCATGAGCCTCTGGGTGTGGTTGGACAAATTATTCCATGGAATTTTCCTTTATTAATGGCTTGTTGGAAATTAGCGCCCGCATTAGCGGCGGGTAATTGTGTAGTGATGAAGCCAGCAGAACAAACGCCTGCCTCAATTTTAGTGCTGATGGAGTTGATAGGTGATTTAGTACCTGCTGGGGTCATAAATATAGTCAATGGTTATGGTGCAGAAGCCGGACAGGCCTTAGCAACTAGTACTCGCATTGCAAAAATAGCCTTTACTGGTTCAACACCTGTCGGTGCACATATTTTAAAATGCGCGGCAGAAAACATCATTCCTTCAACAGTTGAATTAGGTGGTAAATCGCCTAATATTTATTTTGAGGATGTGTTGGAACAAGAGGACTCCTTTGTCAATAAATGTGTAGAGGGCGCGGTGCTGGCCTTTTTTAATCAAGGTGAAGTTTGTACTTGTCCCTCACGATTATTAGTTCAAGAATCCATCTATGATGAATTTATCGCTAAAGTGATTGCTAGAGCTAAGCAAATTACACGCGGTAATCCCTTAGATACAGACACTATGGTTGGTGCACAAGCCTCTAAACAGCAGTTTGATAAAATCTTAGGCTATGTTCAAATTGGTCAAGACGAAGGGGCTGAAGTTTTGATAGGTGGAAAAGTAGCCGCTTTAGGTGCTGATTTCTCTGAGGGCTACTATATTGAACCGACCATTATGAAAGGTGGCAATAAAATGCGTATCTTTCAGGAAGAAATTTTTGGTCCTTTCATTTCAGTCACTACTTTTAAAGATGAAGCTGAAGCTTTGGCGATTGCCAATGATACCCAGTTTGGCTTAGGAGCGGGTGTTTGGACGCGTGATATGAATCTTGCTTATCGCATGGGTCGTGGTTTACAAGCTGGTAGGGTGTGGACAAATTGTTATCATCATTATCCGGCTCATGCGGCCTTTGGCGGTTATAAGAAATCAGGTGTAGGACGTGAAAATCATAAAATGATGCTGGATCATTATCAGCAAACTAAAAACTTGCTCATTAGCTATGATATTAATCCATTAGGTTTTTTCTAGTTGTTGTTTGGTCATTCCCTAACTTAATTATCGGCGAGGAAACGATAAAAAACACCGTAGGGGCGTATTGCATACGCCCATTAATTGAAAGTCCAATGTTATAGAGCTTATTTTATAAAAGCGTATGCAATATGCCCCTACGATCTTCACCACAATGTTATCGTTCTTGCGTGGGAATGCTTACAATTATTTGTGTAGATACCTATGCGTCGGTAGGAGGACAGGAAGCCCTCTCTACCGACGCACGGCTTCCCTGTCGCGCCCCTTTGGGCTAGTCCCAACAAGACCTGCGCTGCTCGGCGCGGCAAACGAGAGTAAAACTAATTTACTACGGAATATTAAATTGATAATTACTAAATCTAAAGAATTTTTACAATGTATGAGAAACTCTTGTAAAATCAGCCTGTCTGTGTATTTTTAATGTTTATTATGGAGTTAATTAAAATGAAAATAAATACCGCTATTTCTCGTCCTGAAGCCAGTATATTGGCTACTAACAAAGTTTTAAGAAACACTTATATGCTGTTATCAATGACCTTGATATTCAGCGCAATAACCGCAGGTACAGCTATGGTTATGGACTTACCGCATTTTGGTATGTTAATCACCTTCGTTGGTTTTTACGGTTTATTATTTTTAACTACTAAATACAGCAACAGCGCTTTAGGTTTGCTTTTTGTATTTGCCTTAACGGGTTTCATGGGCTTAACACTTGGTCCTATCTTATCAATGTATGTTAAAGCGTTTAGCAATGGTCATGAATTGATTATGATGGCTCTAGGCGGCACTGGCGTCATTTTTATGGGCTTATCTGCTTATGCTTTAACCACACGCAAAGATTTTAGTTACTTAGGTGGCTTTTTAATGGTTGGCGTATTGGTGGCTTTTTTAGCGGGTATTGGTGCTGCGGTATTTGCTATACCTGCGCTTTCATTGGCCGTTTCTGCCATGTTTATTTTATTGATGTCAGGTATGATTTTATTTCAGACCAGTCAAATAGTGAATGGTGGCGAAACCAATTATATTTTAGCGACTATTTCTTTATACGTTTCTATCTATAACTTGTTCTTAAGCTTGCTACAATTGCTAGGTGTATTTAACGGTAGAGAGTAAGTTTTGATTGATGGCGGATAATGCAACGTTATCCGCCTCTTTACACTAACAATCAAATCAAGGTTTGTTTTTCTCAGTGCTTTTAATAGCATCAAAAATGTCGGAAATCTATGAAAGTATTACTGCTAGTGTTACTCGTCATAGTTACTCCTGTGCAGGGTCAAGTATTTAAATGTACGATCAATGCTTATAAGACTATTTATCAAGCAACCCCTTGTCCACCCAAAATTCACGAACAAATAATTGACACTAAACCACGCTCTGCTGAGCAAGAGTCTGCGGCAGCAGAGGCTTTAAAAAAGTGGGAGTCGAAATACAGTGCACAACAAGCGGCTGAAAAGGCAGCTTTAAAAGCAGAAAAAAATAAACAGCCGCGTAATATTATTGTTCAGCTTATTCAAAGATCAGCGCCTCAATTACGGATCCGAAAGCCCAGTAGGCGTGGGATGATGAAATTGCATTGAGCTGGTGTTACGCAGTCATTTAAGGGTTTAAAAAACAAATAAAGATCGCTATCGTGACGATAAACATGATGAGTGTGCACCAACATTCAATCTTGGTGGATGCGCTGGCGAGACTATGAAAGTATTCTTTTTATTTCCCCTCTTTAGCAAAGAGGGGGTTAGGGGAGATTTGATCTATTAAAAATAATAATAAAATATCAATAACTTATGGCACAAAAGCCCCCGGCAGTCCTCCTTTTACAACATAGGTATCTACACAGATAATTGTTAGCATTCCCACGCGAGAACTATAACCTTGTGGTGAAGATCGTAGGGGCGTATTGCATACGCCCTTATAAAATAAGCTCTATAACATTGGACTTTCGATGTTGGGCGTATGCAATACGCCCCTACGGTGATTTTTATCGTTTCCACGCCGATAAGAAACTTGTGTAGATACCTATGCTTTTACAAAGGGAGAAGCTAAAATCATAATACCTTCACAGTCTCTGGTGCTTATCCACCCTACATTGTATTTGTAGTCGAATTTTCTATATAAAGAGTATCTTCTTTCAATCCCCTACGACATTAATTGTTGCCCATGATAAAATAAAAAATTTTGATCGTAGGGACATGAAGTTAATTAGAGGACTTTCGCATTTACAAGCTTTTGAACAGGGCTGTGTGCTAACTATAGGTAATTTTGATGGCTTGCACTTAGGGCATACTGCCGTCATAAAAAAACTAGCTGAACGTGGTCAAGAATTATCTTTGCCCGTTGTGGTGATGGTCTTTGAACCTCAGCCTTTGGAGTATTTTCTTGGAGATAACGCACCCTCACGGTTGATGCGTTTACGAGAAAAAGTCATAGAGTTTTCAAAATTACCAGTTGATAACTTACTCATAGTAAGCTTTAATCGTTGCTTTGCTAATGGTGACGCTGAGCAATTTATTGAAAATATTTTAGTTAAGCAACTCAATGTAAAGCATTTAGTGATAGGAGATGATTTTCACTTTGGTAAGGCACGGCGCGGTAATTTTGCCCTGCTTAAGGAAAAGGGTAAAGACTATGGTTTCAGTGTTGAAGATACTCGTTCTTGTTATATTGAAGGTCAACGTGTTAGTAGTACCTTAATAAGAGATGCGTTAGGCGAGGGCGATTTAGACCAAGCTAAACATTTGCTAGGTCGCAGTTATTCCATCTGCGGACGCATTGCTCATGGTGATAAGCGCGGGCGTACTTTAGGTTATCCTACGGCTAATATAAAAATGTTTAGAAAAAATACCCCCGTCAATGGAGTATTTGCCGTTACCATGACTGGCTTAGAAGGTCGTGAATACGAAGGGGTTGCTAATGTAGGTACCAGGCCTACTTTTGATGGCGGTTCTAAAGTGCTACTTGAAACCCATTTATTTGACTTCAATAAAGAAATATATGGCTGTTATGTGGAAGTGCATTTTAAACAAAAAATTAGAGATGAAATGCAATTTCAATCATTCGAACAACTGCAAGCCCAGATTGTAAAAGATGTGCTGAGTGCTAAAAAGATTTTTTCTGAGAATAATAAACTATGACTACCGATTATAAAAAAACCCTGAACTTACCTAACACTGCCTTTCCTATGAAAGGTAATTTAGCGCAACGTGAACCTGAACGACTCAAGAAATGGACTCAGGCCGAACTGTATCAAAAGATCAGACAAGAGTTTTTAGGTAAACCCAAGTTTATTTTACATGATGGTCCTCCTTACGCTAACGGCGAAATTCACATAGGTCACGCCGTTAATAAAGTCTTAAAAGATTTCATCATTAAATCAAAAACTTTAAGTGGCTTTGATGCGCCTTATGTGCCTGGTTGGGATTGTCACGGCTTACCCATCGAACTGATGGTTGAAAAGAAAATCGGCAAAGCTGGCGTAAAGGTGTCGCCTGCGGTGTTTCGTAAAGCTTGTAGAGAATATGCGGCTAAGCAAGTTGAAATTCAAAAGGAAGCCTTTATACGCCTTGGTATTTTAGGGGATTGGCAAAATCCCTATTTAACGATGGATTTTGCTTTTGAAGCCGACATCGTACGCTCTTTGGGTAAAATCACTCAAAAAGGCCACATGGCTGCGGGCGCTAAACCTGTGCATTGGTGTACAGATTGTGGCTCTGCATTAGCAGAAGCGGAAGTTGAATATGAAGATAAACATTCACCCGCTATTGATGTGCGCTTTAAAGTGGTTGATGAAGCTGCTTTTATGAATTTATGCCATCATGCGCCTGCTCACGAAGGGCAGGGTGATTTATCAGTGGTTATTTGGACTACTACGCCTTGGACTTTACCTGCTAATCAAGGTGTTGCACTCAATCTTGATTTAGAGTACGTAATCGTGCAGTGTGCGACAGAGCGTTTAGTCGTTGCTGAAGCTTTGCTTAAAGACAGTCTGTTACGTTTTGGTATTGAAGAATATCATGTTATTGGTTATTGCAAGGGCTCTGCTTGGGAATTTCAATTATTAGAGCATCCGTTCTATGATAGAAAAGTACCGATCGTTTTAGGTGAACATGTCACTACCGAAGCAGGTACTGGCGCAGTTCATACTGCACCGGGTCATGGTCAAGACGATTATATCGTTGGTATGAAATATGGTTTGCCTATTGATAATCCAGTGGGTGCCGATGGCGTGTTTTTATCGACTACTGAATTGTTTGCTGGTGAGCATGTTTTTAATGCCAATGCCCATGTTTTAGAAGTCTTAGAAAGCAAAGGCAAGCTGGTACATCATCACGCTTTATTACACAGTTATCCTCATTGTTGGCGTCATAAAACGCCTATTATTTTTAGAGCGACACCGCAATGGTTTATCGCTATGAATAAAAACCATTTGCGTGACTTAGCTTTAAGTGAAGTTAAGCGTGTCGCTTGGATACCTGATTGGGGTCAGGCGCGTATTGAAAGTATGATAGATGGTCGACCCGATTGGTGTGTATCTAGGCAGCGTACTTGGGGTGTGCCTATCACCTTCTTCATCCATAAAGAAACCCGTGAGCTGCATCCTCGTACCGCTGAATTGATTGAGCAAATCGCTAAGCGTATAGAAGAAAAGGGCATAGAAGCTTGGTTCGAGCTAGAAAAAGAAGAACTCTTAGGTGCTGAAGCTGCAGACTATGAAAAGTCTACCGATACCTTAGATGTTTGGTTTGATTCAGGCGTAACTCATGCTTGTGTGCTAGATAAGCGTGAACAACTTTCTTCACCTGCTGATTTGTATTTAGAAGGTTCTGACCAACATCGTGGCTGGTTTCAATCATCATTATTGGCATCGGTTGCTATGAATGATGTCGCGCCTTATAAAGCTGTGTTAACGCATGGATTTACCGTCGATAAAAACGGTGAAAAAATGTCTAAATCTAAAGGTAATGTCATTCCTCCTCAGTCGGTCATGAAAAATTTAGGTGCTGATGTATTAAGGTTGTGGATTGCTTCTACCGATTATCGAAGTGAAATGCGTGTCTCTGATGAAATCTTAGAGCGTACTTCTGACGGTTATCGTCGCTTACGTAATACCGCCCGCTTTTTATTATCTAATCTGGATGATTTTAATCCCGCCCAAGATAGTGTGGCGCATCAAGATTTATTAGCCTTAGATCGCTGGGTGCTTGATAAGGCTTATGCTTTGCAAGAAGAAGTTAAAGCCGCTTACGAAACATATCAATTCCAACATATCTATCAAAAAGTGCATCATTTTTGTGTGATTGATTTGGGTGGTTTTTACTTAGACATTATCAAAGATCGTCAATACACCGCTAAAGCTGATGGTTTAGCAAGACGTTCAGCGCAAACGGCGATGTATCACGTTTTAGAGGCTCTCACCCGTTGGTTAGCGCCCATTATTAGTTATACCGCTGATGAAATATGGCAGTATTTGCCGGGCGAACGTAGTGAATCTGTGTTCTTAGAAACCTGGTATCAGGGCTTGGTTAAGTTAGATGAAAAATCGACTATGACTCAAGAATTCTGGCAGCAAGTGATGTTGGTCAGAAATGCTGTTAGTAAAGAATTGGAAAAATCTCGTGGTAAAGGCGATATTGGTTCCTCGTTAAATGCCGAACTCGAATTGTATTGTAAACCTGAGTACTTAGAAATCTTAAACCAGTTAGCAGGCGAGCTACATTTTATCTTTATCACTTCAAATGCTTCTGTTATGGCTGAACAGCACAGTCCCGAAGATGCTATTCAAACCGAGCTTGAGGGGATTAAGTTAAAAGTCATCGTTTCTGAGCATCATAAATGTGTACGCTGTTGGCATCAACGTTATGACGTAGGCGAACACGCAGAGCATCCCGAGTTGTGTGGTCGTTGTGTTGAAAACGTAGCAGGCAACGGTGAGCATAGACATTATGCCTAAGTTTCCTATGTTGAAATGGTTAGGCTTGTCGTTATTAGCCGTGTTGTTAGATCAGATTACTAAGTTATGGGTTGCTCATGATATGCAGCTTTATCAATCTATTGAAGTCCTACCGTATATTAAGCTGACCTATGTGCATAATACCGGTGCAGCCTTTAGTTTCTTGAGTGAAGCTGGCGGCTGGCAACGCTGGTTTTTTGCTGCTTTAGCCCTAGTGATTGGTTCAGTGATTGCGGTCTGGTTAACTCGATTAAAAGCCCATGAGACTTTGCTGGCAGTTTCGTTATCATTAGTATTAGGGGGCGCGATTGGTAATCTGATAGATAGACTCGCTTATGGTTATGTCATCGATTTTCTGGATATTTATGTGCAATCCTGGCATTGGCCCGCTTTTAATATCGCAGATTCTGCGATTACCTTAGGCGTAGTGCTCATGTTGCTAGAATCGTTTGGAATAGGAAAAGCTAAAAGTTAGTCGTAGGGTAGAGTCGCGGTAGGATGGGTAGAGCGATAGAAGCTGTGAAAGTATTATGATTTTAGCTTCCCTCTTTGCTAAAGAGGGGAAATAAAAAGAATACTTTCACAGTTTCGATAGCGAAACCCATTAAAATCTCGGAAGAAATAATAAAAAACATCTGTCACTCTCATTTAACGAATTATCTTAAGCCCGCAGCAAAATATCTCTGATTTACGACAATTTAATGCACCTATTTTGTAATGGCACTGCAACTCCATTCAAAATAACGGCTAACGATATAGAAATCCCTTAGCATGTTGTCAATATCAGGGGTAATGGAGTAAAAAGCCCGTAGCATTTTGTCAGTATCCCGAGGGTAGTTGTGATTTGTACCGGTCATTTTGTCAGCATCCCGAGGGTAGTTGTGATTTGTACCGGTCATTTTGTCAGCATCCCGAGGGTAGTTGTGATTTGTACCTGTCATTTTGTCAGTATCCCGAGGGTAGTTGTGAACAATATTTATCTTTTTGTCTGGAATCCCCTTGATTTTCATAAGTTAGTAGTTGTAGGCCGGCATCTCTGTGGTGATGCTATTCTCAAGCAGAGCGCAGCAACCATTAAGTATTTTAAAAGTGTAGATACAAAAAAGCACCTAAACCGGAATGATTTAAGTGCTTAGTCTTGTAATCAGTTAGGGTTGCTAAACAGCTTTATCGTTTGCTCAGCTTATGACAATATAAGAGGTGGGCAGAGAACAGCGTTGCCCACTTTACTTGGTTTAAATGGATTAATGTTGGCAAGCAGATGGTAAATACGGATACATTGCAACCACACCTGTAGTAGCAACACCGGTTGCTGAAGCGAATGTGCCACAAGTCCAAGTCACAGTACCGTCTGCATTTCCAGTGCCAGTTAATCCTAAAAATGTACCACCAAGCGTTCCATTTAATCCGCCTGCTGCGCCAGCTAAGGTAACTATTACGGATGCAGGTCCTGCTGCTGTGCCGTTGTAATTAACTGCAGTCATGTATTTTGCGTTTGTTGGTAAAGTTGTTGCTATAGGTGGGTTTGCTGTTAATGGAAACGCGCTGTTAGTCGACCAAGCTTCAGTTATCGCATTCTTTTGCGCATCTAAGAAAGTAGTTTCTTCAACCAATTTAGCTCTAATCATATAATCTTGATAAGCCGGCAAGGCTATCGCCGCCAAAATACCAATAATCGCTACGACGATCATCAGCTCGATTAAGGTAAAACCTTGTTGTAATTTAGTGTATTGAGTTTTCATGAGTATCCTGACAGTGAAGTTAAATAATAGTAATTGAGCTAAGTTTTTGGTGCGTGATGATACAGGTATATTTTTGTGTGCTAAAGGTAAATGCCACTAGACTACTGCGGGTTTAGATAATTCAGGCATAGCTTAATAGATAGCCGTCTGTTGTGCTATCCGTAAAAACACCTAGAACAGAAAAATACGCTGATTCATAGTCTTATATTACCTTCGCTCACTATGTGCATTCAGTAGTTGTATAGTACTGGGCTGATAGGATCGTTCAGAGACTTAATCAGATTTATAAATGTATTAGTAAGCTGTTGTTTAACGGCTTTTGCTTGCTTAAAGCCTGTTATTAATAAGCTTTTGCCGCTATAATTGCCGATTATATTAATCCAGTTTATGAGTATGCATGGATATTAAAGACTATATGCAAGGCTTAGGCTTGCAAGCTAGAGCTGCTGGTCGCGTTATCAGTCGCGCAGATACCAGCAAAAAGAATCAGGCATTATTGGCGATTGCTGAAGCATTGGATAAACAACAAGCGTTGTTGATAGCAGAAAATCAGAAAGATTTGGATGCTGGTAAGCTTAATGGCTTAGATGCAGCTTCCCTCGATAGACTGGCTTTAACCCCTATTAGTATTCAAGCCATGATAACTGGCTTAAAGCAAATTGCAGCTTTGCCTGATCCTGTCGGTGAAATTAATCATCTGAGTTATCAACCTAGTGGCATACAAGTCGGACAAATGCGTGTGCCTTTAGGCGTTATTGGCATCATTTATGAATCTCGCCCTAATGTGACTGTCGATGCGGCTGCTTTATGCCTTAAATCGGGTAATGCTTGTATTTTAAGAGGCGGCTCTGAATCAATACATTCAAATCAGGCGATAGCTGCATGTATTAGTCAGGGCTTGATTGCTGCGGGTTTACCAGTTACGGCGGTTCAGATTGTTGAAACAACTGATAGAGCTGCGGTAGGTGAGCTAATTACTCTGCAACAGTATGTGGACGTTATCGTGCCGCGTGGTGGCAAAAGTTTGATAGAACGTATCGCTAATGATGCCACTATTCCAGTTATAAAACATTTAGATGGTATTTGTCATGTTTACATTGATGACATGGCTGACATCAATAAGGCTGTCGCTATTGCCGTTAATGCTAAAACTCATCGTTATGGTGTTTGTAATGCCATGGAAACCTTACTGGTCGCTGAAAGTATTGCTGTACAAGTGCTGCCTTTATTAGCTGCTAGTTATCTCGAAAAGGGCGTTGAATTACGCGGTTGTCTTAAAACCTGTTCCATCATTCCTCATTGTGCTAGAGCTAGCGAAGATGATTGGAATACGGAATATTTAGCACCGATTTTAGCGATTAAAATTGTCCATGATTTAGATGAAGCCATCGCCCACATCAATCATTATAGTTCTAGCCATACTGAGGCTATTGTTACCGAAGATTACACTAAAGCAAGGCGTTTTCTGCGTGAAGTTGATTCTAGCTCAGTGATGGTTAATGCCTCTACGCGTTTTGCAGATGGTTTTGAATATGGTTTAGGCGCAGAAATTGGCATTAGCACTAACAAACTTCATGCGCGTGGCCCTGTGGGCTTAATTGGGTTAACGTCGCTTAAATACATCGTTCTAGGTGACGGTCATATCAGGCAATAAATGATAGATATTTATATCGTTCAAACGTTCTGCGTCATTACCATTAAATTAAACGTTAATGTAGGTCGATTACTATACTGTGTTAGGTTGGCAAGCTAGATGATAGGAATATTTGGCGGCACTTTTGATCCTATCCATTATGGTCATTTGCGGTCAGCACTTGAGGTTAAAGAAGTTTTTGGTTTAACAAAGCTGCTGTTAATTCCTAGTGCACAACCACCGCATAGAACGCAACCTGAAGCGACCGCAACACAGCGCTTACAGATGTTAGAATTAGCAGTGAGTAATCATTCTGAACTCAGTGTCGACGCCAGAGAGTTAGCTCATGACGGGCCTTCTTATATGGTTGATACACTCGCATCTTTAAGCGAAGATTATCCGCAAGAAAGTTTGCTGCTGTTTATTGGTAGTGATGCGTTTAAATACTTAAGCCATTGGCATCAATGGCAACGTATATTTGATTTGGCGCATATTGTAGTGCTGACTAGGCCAGGCACAGAAATAGATCACTTAGAGGCTTTTTTTAAGCAGCGACTTTGTCAACAGTTAACAGAGTTGGCAAGTACTAAGGCAGGTAAGTTATACTTTCAACCAGTTACCTCGCTTGATATTTCGGCTACGGCTATCAGGCAGAAGATTATTAATCAACAGAATCCGGGCTTTTTACTGCCCGATATGGTGTTAGCTTACATTAAGCAACATCAGCTTTACCAGAGACATTGATCTCATTACCTACTAGGAATTTGAATGCAAGCAGAAGCAATTTTAAAAATCGTCGAAACTGTTTTAGACGAACGTAAAGGCCATAATATTACAACACTTGATGTACGTGGAAAAACCAGTTTTACCGATTATATGGTCGTCGTTACCGGTACTTCAGATAGACATTTAAAATCTATGTGTGATTATGTGGTTGACGAAGTCAAAAAACAGGGTACAAGACCTTTAGGAATAGAGGGTGATTTAGGTTCAGATTGGGTGTTATTAGATTTGGGTGATGTCATTGTTCATGCTATGACCGCTCAGGCTAGAGGTTTTTATCAGTTAGAAAAACTATGGTCTATCGAAGGTGATGCTACAAATTCAGAACAAAATTCAGGCGAATTAATCGACTGATATAAGAAAAATCACACAGGACTTCAAATCTTTGTGGCAATTAATCAAATAGTAATGGGAAATAAATGAACAGTAATACATTAAAAATCTTATGCTTCGCCTTTTTGATGTTACCTGCTGGTGCCTATGCCAGCGAAGTTGCCAACCTTTTAAGTCCTGCTAAACCCTTAAATATCACCGATCATTTTGTTGGTTATCTAGCTATTGGTGTTACTGTCTTAGCTTACATTGCTGCCATGTCTGAAGAGGCTCTTTCTCTTAGAAAATCTAAGCCTATGGTGATGGGTTCCGCCATTATCTGGTTTGCTATTTGTATTTATTACGCACTACATGGAGAAGCTAAGGTTGCTGCGGTTGCTTTTGAAAGTAACTTGTTAGCCTATATTGAGTTGTTTTTATTTATTCTGGTATCTATGACTTACCTGAATGCCATGGAAGAACGCGGTATTTTTGATGCACTTAGAATTTGGCTGCTTAATCGACAATATAGTTATCGGCAGTTATTTTGGATTACTGGTGGCTTGGCTTTCATACTTGCTACGGTCATTAACGGTATGGCAGTCGCTTTATTATTAGGTGCTGTAGCAGCAGCGGTTGGTAAGAAAAACAAAGACTTTGTTGCTTTGGCTTGTGTTAATATCGTCATAGGAACGAATGCCGGCGGCTCTTTAAGTCCTTTAGGTGGTATTTCTACTTTGTTTGTTTGGCAAAACAAAATTATGCCTTTTTATGAGTTTTTATTTTTAGCCCTTCCTTGTCTAGTTAACTTCTTGCTGCCTGCTGGCATCATGCATTTTTTCGTACCTAAAGAAACGCCTGCCGCCTCTACCAGTACAATCTGGCTGCGCCGAGGTAGTAAGCGCGTTATTTTTCTATTCATAGTCACTCTAGTTATTACCGTTTGGTCTAATATTGTTTTAGAGCTTCCACCTGCTGCTGGCATGATGGCAGGGCTGGGTTTATTACAATTTTTTAGTTTTTATTTAACTAAAACCGCTCACGAAATAAAAAGTGAATTTGCTCATGTTTATCAGCTCTTTCAAGTGGAAATTCCGAGTATAAATCGAAGACAAGATTTTGATATCTTTAAAAATATTGGTACGGTTGATTGGGATACATTGCTATTTTTTTATGGTGCCATGATGATGATTGGTGCTCTAAGTTTTATTGGCTATTTGGACGTTATTGCTCACTTTCTATTTGGGCAAATTAGCCCGACTTTAGCCAATATCATGATTGGTTTGTCTTCGGCTTTTGTTGATAACGGTACTTTAATGTTTGCGGTTTTAAGCATGCATCCAGATCTACCTGTTGGTCAATGGTTATTGCTCACTTTAACTTTGGGCGTAGGCGGCAGTTTATTGGCTATAGGCTCAGCGCCGGGTGTAGCTTTGCTAGGTCAAATCAAAGAAGGTTATACCTTTGCTTACCACATGCGCTGGATGCCAGTCATATTGCTAGGTTATTTCGCCAGTATCGCTATGCATTTTTGGATAAACGCTCGATATTTTTAAGTGTTTAGTTTTCTGCTCACGATTTTTAATTAATTGTAATCATTAGGTCTGTTTTAATGTCATCTCACACACAACATCAAAATAAAAAACAAATCGCTAGTCTTGCTATGGGCGCAATAGGCGTAGTTTTTGGTGATATTGGTACTAGCCCCCTTTATGCGCTCAAAGAAGTCTTTCTAAGTGGATTGACCATTGATAAGTTGCATGTGTTTGGTGCTTTGTCTTTAGTTTTTTGGACGCTCACTCTCGTGGTCACTATCAAGTACGCGATATTTATTATGCGAGCTGATAATAAAGGTGAGGGTGGCATTATGGCATTAACCGCGCTCGCTTTAGAAGGCACTAAAGGTGAACATGGTAGCGCTAGAAAAATTAGCTTTATTATTACCCTAGGCTTATTGGGTACGGTGCTATTTTACGGTGACAGTATTATTACCCCTGCTATCTCAGTTTTAAGCGCCATCGAAGGTCTGCAAATTGTTGCCCCTCAGTTAGTTGAATATATCGAACCTATTACTATTGCAGTGCTAGGCTTGTTATTTGTCATACAATCTAAAGGCTCTGGCAAGATGGGTATAATGTTCGCGCCTATTATGTGTATTTGGTTTACCTTACTTGCCGTCATGGGTGTCATGAACATTGTTGAAACGCCCGAAGTGTTGATGGCAATCAATCCGTATTATGGCGTATCTTTGTTGATTGAATATGGCTGGCATAGTTTCTTTATCATGGGTGCTGTTGTGCTTGCTATTACTGGTGCAGAAGCATTGTATGCAGATATGGGTCATTTTGGCTTGAAGCCGATACGTTATGCATGGTTTGGTTTTGTATTTCCATCCTTGTTGCTCAATTATTTCGGGCAAGGTGCCTTATTAATTCAGCATCCCGAAGCCATAGAAAATCCCTTTTATTTATTAGCACCTACTTGGGCACTCTACCCATTATTGATATTAGCGGCATTAGCCACGGTCATTGCCTCACAAGCCGTTATATCTGGCGCTTTTTCCATGACTAGACAAGCTGTGCAGTTAGGCTATTGTCCACGCGTTACTATATTACATACCTCAGGTCAGGAGCGTGGTCAGGTTTATGTTCCTGCGGTTAATTGGTTATTAATGGTCGCTGTTTTTATATTGGTACTTAGTTTTAAATCATCGACCGCTTTGGCCTCTGCTTATGGGCTTGCTGTAACAGGTACTATGTTGGCCACAACCATATTGTCCTTCATTGTCATTGAAGCCTTATGGCAATGGAATAAATATACTAGCGTAGCATTCTTAGCAATTTTTTTAACGGTAGATACAGTATTCATCTCGTCTAATAGTTTAAAGATTCCAACCGGTGGTTGGTTGCCTTTAGTAGTTGGGGCAGTATTATTTCTAATATTAACAACCTGGATTAAGGGCAGGGCTTTATTAACCGAATATATGGACGAAAGAAAAATCTTATTTGAAGATTTAGAAGAAAAAGTTAGTGCTAAGCTAGCTAAAGTTGAAGGAACAGCCATTTATTTGACTAGAAGCTTACACGGTGTGCCTCAAGTCTTACTGCATAATTTAGAACATAATCATGTTTTGCATGAACGTATTATTGTTTTAACTATAGTGACGACCAATGAACCTTATGTTAGTGAAGAAAATCTTGTTAAAATTAGAACTTTTGGTAAAGAACGTAATTTTTACAGAATAAAGCTATATTACGGATTTAAACAAACTGCGGATGTCCGTCGTGCTTTAGAATTATGCGCTAAAGAGGGTTTAGAAATTAACCCTAAAAATGCTTCTTTCTTCATTGGTAGCGAGCAATTATCTTTTAGAAATAAAAGCCCTATGCCAAAATGGCGTAGAGCTTTATTTCGCTTCCTGTTTCATAACTCAACTAGCGCTATAGATTTTTTTAAAATACCGGTAGACCGTGTTGTTGAATTGGGTATTCGTATAGAGTTGTAGCTTGTATTTTTTAGAGCGAAGGATATCTACACAAGTAATTGTTATCAATTCCACGGAAGAAAATAATATTCTGGTGATGGCAGTAAGGGCGTATTGCATACGCCCTTATCAAATGTCTTATAACATGGAGTTCTCTAAAAAATAATGAACCTGTGGTCACTGAGCGTAAACCTAAGCGACCTCGCGTTGGGCGCCAGCTATTAACTGAACATTTGTCCATTGATAATAATCCGTTTGAAAACGTAATCCGCCCGAACGCGCTAGGAAAAAAACTGGCTATTTGCAGGTTCAGAACGTGTTGGTCTAAAAACTGCTGTTATTCAGCGCTTACAGGGTACCGCGAAACTGATTGGATTAACCCCTGAGGTTTAGCTAAAAGATACTTTTGAAAAATTGCCGACTTGGCCGAATAGTCGTATTGATGAATTACTGCCGTTTCCGGTTTTAACTAACTCTAAATCACAGTAATTTTAAAGGTGTGCTGTTGTGCTGATTGTTTACTATAAAACGAGTCTTTATATATCTCTGTTTACAGGTCTATACTCTGCACGAAACTCTCTTTTTTAATATTAATAATAGGCTTTGGTTTAATGCAGTCAATGTTTTTCGAACTCATTAATTAAAAGCATCATCTAAATTGGTTGTAAACATATCTTCAATTTTAATTTCTAAACTGTAAGCGCTCAATAAACCGCGTACTTCCCCTACTCATCAAAATGGCTATTTTTAAAATTCCACGGCAACAAGGCTTCAAGCTTTTCTACCGTATCAACATAAGGCAAGGCCTTGAGCACTTGCGTTA
>TBL_comb47_HYPODRAFT_10002376_pt1 | contig 23294 bp, 20 predicted proteins | sample TroBogypolimnion_40_FD_10682 | JGI IMG/M metagenome (IMG submission 10682)
TGGTCTACTTCAGGCAGCCAAAAGAAGGGCCCGAGGATACAGAACGACAAAGAACCTGATCAACATGGCATATCTCATTGCCGGCAAGCTTGACTTTAGGCTACCCACTTGATCCAGCGAGGGGCCCCAAAGGCGGGCCTGTTGCTGCGTACAACTTTTCCAGTTTCGTGACCGACCCGTTAATCGGAGGAGATTGTTCAGGGTGTCTTTACGATATGGGTAAAGAGGTAATCGTTGTCTGCCACCGGCGTGTGGCAACCGAAACACTCGCCGACAAAGCCGGCATCCTTGCCGTAGGGCTTCAGATCGTTCCCGACGAAACGCGCAAAACCCCAGCCGCCGGTAGCCTGGTACTTCTTGGCATCCTTCACCATGAACTCGACCTGTGCAAACGCAGCCGGCACGGTGGCGACCGGAAAGGACGGGTGTTTCTCCGCCTTCCACGCCACCTTGGCAAGCACGCTGCCGTCGGGGAGCGGCTTGGTGCCCGCATGTAGAGCCGCCACGGCAATGTCGTTGCCGGTGATGATGCGCAACTGCCCCTTGTCCTCCCGGTAGGAGGGAGCGACGACCTTCCATGACATGTAGTCAGGGTAAAGGGAAATCCCGTTCGGCGCTACCGGGCGCTCCGCAGCAACAACAGAGCCTACGACTGACAGAAGAACGACACAAGCCAGAACGATCCTGTTCATAAAATCTCCTTTGACAATAATGCAAGTGAACCACGATTGACAGAGACAACTAATATGTCTGTCATAATAACAGGTATCAGGCCCTTTGCAATTCAGTCATAAACTCGCCAATGTCACGCTTGGACAGACAACCCAATGCTAGTTTTGTCATGAAGTGCGAAAGGCGCGTTCACCGACTTTGGGACAGTCGAGCGCAATGAGGGGACGGGAATCCCTGCAGAGATTCCCGTCGTCGCCCTCGTCGAGGACACGTTTATAAGAGGCATTCAAGAAGGAGCGGCCAGCCTGGGCGGCTTGGCTCCATTGTCCACTGCGCGATCAAGTGATATTGACAAACTAATGGAATCCATTATATTGTTGGAATGGAAAAACGTACCCCCCACTATTCACTGCCAGTTATTCAAAGCCGTATCGCCGAGCAAGGGATCATCGTCTTTACTGCGACGGCGCTCTTTAATGCGGCAGTAATGGGGTTGTCGGTAGAACAAGCTTTGGGGCTGCTGGCATCACTCAGCCGCTCAATGTTTTACAAATCTATGTCGACCTACGCCGACAGCAGCATTTGGCAGGATGTCTATCATGCCCCTATTTTCAACGGTAAGATAGCTTACATTAAGCTGACATTAAATCAGGGCGCAGTCGTTATACAGTTCAAGGAGAAGTAGCAATGGCACAGACAGACAAAAGGCAATGTTCAAGTTGTGGTGCACCAGGCATGGCCTATGGCCGCAGAGAGATAATCCGGGATTTTGAAGGCAGCGCCATGGCCATACCTGACGTCGAAGGTTGGCTATGCGCAGCCTGTGGTGAGCTTGAGTTTGAGACGCCGGAGTCGGCCAGGAGTTTTTTTGAACGTGTTACTGTACTTCAGCAACAGGCGCGTGCGAGACAGGCTTCCGAACTGCGGGCCATCCGCAAAAGGTTGAATCTCACCCAGCGGCAAGCGGCGCAACTGTTCGGAGGCGGAGCCAATGCTTTTTCCGATTATGAGCGTGGCACAGCCAAACCCGCCCGCTCAACGGTTCTGCTGCTGCATTTGCTCGATAATCATCCCGAACTGTTACAGGAATTGCGCAAGCGTCACGACTGATATTGCCAGACGTCAGAGTCGTGACCTAAAGCAGTATTCGATTAAGGAGCATGCGGTCAATATTGTAGAATTATTTGCCCGGCAGGGTTATGATGCCGACTGGAAAGCTGCAGGAAGGCTTCTTTACCCACAGTTGCTGTGTTTTTATTCCATAACACCTGCTGTCAAATACTCCAGTGACAAGTTAAAACATAGGCGGGGCTATCCCGTCGCAATAATGAAAGGTGTCTATGAGCGCAACAGAAACAACCTCCGCACTGCAGATCATTCCCTTGGGTGGCTTAAATGAAATCGGCATGAACATGATGGTCTTCTGGTACGGCGATGACGTCATCATCGTCGACTGCGGCCTGATGTTTCCCAGCCCCGACATGCTTGGCATCGACTACGTCATCCCCGACATCTCCTGGCTGCGCGAGCACCGCTCGCAGATCCGGGCCATCTGCCTCACCCACGGCCACGAGGACCATATCGGCGCCCTCCCCTTCGTACTTCAGGAGTTGAATGTGCCGGTCTACGGGACAGCCCTTACGCTGGGACTGGTCGGCACCAAGCTGGAAGAGTACAAACTGAAGGACAAGGTGGAGCTGGTTGTCGTCAAGCCGCGCGACACCGTCGTCCTGGGCGCCTTCCAGGTGGAATTCCTGCGCGTGGCGCACTCCGTGGTGGACGGCTGCGCCCTGGCCATCACCACGCCCGAAGGGGTCGTGATCCACACCGGCGACTTCAAGATCGACCATACCCCCGTAGACGGCCAGGTGACCGACCTGGCCAGCCTGGCGCGCTACGGCGAAGCAGGCGTCCTCGCGCTATTGTCCGATTCCACCAACGTGGAGCGCGAGGGGTACACCCTTTCCGAGAAGACCGTCGGCGACGCCTTCGGGGAAATCTTCCCCAAGTGCACCGGCCGCATCATCGTGGCCGCCTTCTCCAGCAGCATCCACCGCGTGCAGCAGGTGGCCGACGTCGCCGCCCGCTGCGGACGCAAGATCCTTCTGAACGGCCGCTCCATGGTGAAAAACGTCCAGATCGCGCGCGAGCTCGGTTACCTGAGCATCCCGGACTCGCAGCTCATGGACCTGAAGGAACTGCCGTACCTGCCGCCCGAGCAGGTCTGCATCATCTCGACCGGCAGCCAGGGCGAGCCGATGAGCGCCCTGACCCGCATCGCCATGGACGACCATAAGCAGATCAAACTGGCCAAAGGGGACACGGTCGTACTCTCCTCGCGGGTCATCCCGGGGAACGAGCGCACCATCTCCGAACTCATCAACCACCTGTACCGCCGCGGCGCACAGGTATTCTATGAAAGCGTTTCGGAGGTGCACGTCTCGGGTCACGCCAGCCAGGAAGAGTTGAAGCTGATGCTCAACACGGTCAAGCCGAGATTCTTCATCCCGGTCCACGGTGAATACCGCCACCTGTACAAGCATATCCAGCTTGCCAAACGGGTCGGCATCCCCGAGGAGCGCTGCATCCTGGCCACCAACGGCGACGCGGTCTACTTCTACGCTGAAACGGGCGCCATCGTCGAAAAGGTCGAAACCGGGCGGGTCTTCGTGGACGGCAAGGGGGTCGGCGACGTCGGAAGCGTCGTGCTCAAGGACCGCAAGCACCTTTCCGAGGACGGCATGGTGGTGGTCATCATCGGCATCAATCAGACCTCCGGCGCCGTCATCTACGGACCGGATCTCATCTCGCGCGGCTTTGTCTTCGAGGACGAAAGCCGGGAGTATCTGGACGAGACGCGGGGCGTGGTGAGCGCCGCGCTGGAGGAGATCAATGCCGAGATGCGCTGCGATAACGAGGCGGTGGAAACCGCGGTGCGCCAGGCGCTGCGGCGTTTCTTCAAGAAGACCATCGCGCGCCGGCCGGTCATCCTGCCGATGATCATGGAAATGTAAGGGAACCTTTTGTCCCTGCTCGATCAGGCCAGGGCCTCGTTGTGAACTCCAACGGCGTCGCAAGGACAGGTATCAATCGGATGTATTGCGCTTCGACTCCGCTCAGCGAACGGACGGCAGCCAGAACTCCCTGAACGACGGTCGTAAGCGGAGCCAGGGATGGTCCCTGAGCGTAGCCGAAGGGTGGTCCTTGAGCGGAGCCGAAGGGTGGTCCCTGAGCGGAGCCGTAGGGCCCTGAGCCAAACATAGGTCTTTCCCTTTCACGGCTAATCGTGGTATTAATGAGCGGCACACCTTTCCCACGAGACGCTATGCACAGTCGCTGGATCAGCCACTTCCGCCCGCAGGTCCTGATAATCCTCCTGGTCGTCCTCGGCCTGCTGTGCGCGGGCGCGCGCGTTCCGGACACCTCGCGTCCGCACCGGCCCAAACCGAGCCAGCGCGTCGTCCTCGAAAATCACCACAAAAGCTGCCCCGACCACCTCAAACAGTGCTGCGATCTCCTTGCCGTCGTGGCGAAGCCCGCGGTATTGAGCGCTGCTATCTGGCAGCAATTCGCCCAGTCGCGGACCGCCGCGCCGCTGTACGCGTCCCCCCTGTTATTCCCCCGCTCTGGCCGTTCTCCTCCTGCCGCACTCAGCTAGCCGCTAACACTCACAACTAAAGCCCCTGCGCCCCCACCCGGCACAGCACTCCCGCTGCACCGCGCGGAGCCGTGCGCATTGATCCGTCTATCCAGCCAAGGAGAACGACCATGAAGACCTGCGTAAAGTCGCTGTCGCCATTATTATTGCTCGCCATGCTCACCTACACCGGGTGTGCCAAACAGGAAGTAGTTCGTAAAGACTCACCCTTAGCTCCGACACTGGCGCCGGCCAGGCAGGAGGGCTCGACAGGGGCGACAGCCAAACCTGTGGAAGCTACCGCTAAGAGCGCCCTGCAGGCGTCGCCCTCCCCGGCAGCCACGCACCCTGTCCCGGAGCGGGCTGCAACTGCACAAAGCGTCGACCCCGCGGCGGTCGCGGCAGAGGTGCAGCGCCAGCTGGAAAAGGTGTACTTCGACTTCGATTCCGCGAACCTGAGCGATGCCGCCCGGAGCGTGCTCACCGGCGACGCCGCGCTGATCACACGCAACCCCGGCGTCAAGGTACGGATTGAAGGGTACTGCGACGAGCGAGGCTCCGATGAATACAACCTTGCCATCGGGGAGCGGCGTGCCAGGGCCGCCGCACGCTATTTGGAATCGCTCGGAGTCGGAGCGGAACGCATCAGCACCTTAAGCTATGGAAAAGAAAAACCGGCCGCTCCCGGCCACGACGAAGCGGCCTGGGCGAAGAACAGGCGGGACGAACTGATCGCGTTGCCGGGCAGATAACCGCACCCCGAGTGGGGCCGCTCCGGCGGCCCCCTTTTCAAAATAGGAAGAGGTGCCTATGGACCGACGCATATTTGTTCCACTGTTGTTCCCCTTTGCCCTGCTGGCCTGCGGCTTTACCTGGGGGCTTGGCAAGGGCGATCCCTGCGGCGACGCGAGCAGGGCCGTGACGGAATTCACCCCGGAGACCCCCGCAGCCCAGCGGCAGACCGCCGAAAAAAGCGTTCAGAAGAATTGTGCGGACGGCGCCGCAGCAGACTTCCTGCGCGGCCTCTCCCTCGAGGCCGAGAAAAAGGGCGAGCAAGCCAGCGCCGCCTACCGCTCCGCGGCCGTTAAGGACCCCAAGCTGGCCGACGCCCACGGCCGACTGGGGCTGCTGCTGTTAGGAAAAGGGGAGCGAGAGGAGGCCTCGGTGCAGCTCATGACGGCCCTGCAGCTCAAGGACTCCCCACCTTATGCCCGCGCCGTCGGGGAGATCTTCCTGGAGCGGAAGCTCCCTGCCCTCGCCATCCACTTTTTTCAGCAGGCCCTCCCCGCCTTCGCCACCGACGCTATCCTGCGGCTTGAAATGGGCCGGGGCTACCTTGGCATGGGGAGTACCGAGAAGGCGCGCGCCCTCTTCGAGGAGGCGCTGCGTCTTGCACCGGCCAGCGCGGCCGGCCACCTTGGCCTTGCCGACTGCTACCGCCAGGAAAAGCACTTCGACCAGGCGATGGCCGAATTGCGTCTGGCCCTGGCCGCCGACAACGGCAACCGGGAGAGCCACTACCAGCTGGGCCAACTGCTCGAAATGGCAGGCAAATTGGAGGAGGCCGAGCGGGAGTACCATCTCGCCGGCGTAGAGCGCGCCCTGGGCCCTGCCGACTACCTGAAGAAGGCGGGCGAATACGCCGCGGAGGGGTCCTTCGAAATGGCGGCCGCAGCCTACGACGCCTTCCTGCTCAAAAAGCCCGATGCCACCGGGATTCGGGAAAAGCTGGGAGACGCCCGCATGGCGGCGGGGCACGACCTGGAGGCGATCAGCGCCTATGAGGATACGGTGCGTCGCCGGGAGGGGAGCAGCAGGATCAGCTACAACCTGGGAATCCTTTACGAGCGCAAGGGGAACCTGGACGAGGCGCTCAACAGTTTCCTGGAGGCGGTCCGGCAGGACGCCGGGAACGGCGACGCCCGGCGCCGCCTGGCGGAGATCTACGCGCTGCGCGGCTCTTTTGCCGAGGCGATCGATGCCTACCGTGAACTGATCGCCCGCCACGACGCGAACCCCCTGAGCTACTACAAGCTCGCCCGCCTCCTCGAGAAGGAGCGGGATTTCCCTGGCGCGGCCGGCGCCTACGCCAAGGCGGTCGAGCTGGACCCCAACAACACCGAGGCGCACCGCGGGCTCGCTTTTCTACTGCTGCGCCGGCACCTGCCGGGGGACGTGGACAAGGAGTTGAGCGAGGTCCTCCGCCTGCGCCCGGCGGACATGGAGGCGCGCAACGCCCTGATCGCACTCTACGTGAAGCAGAAGCGCTACGACGAGACGACCGCGCTGCTGCAAGATGATGTGCGCCTTAACCCCGAGAGTCCCGACAGCCGGTACCGGCTTGGGGTCATGTACGCCTTCCGGCACCGGAATGACGACGCCCGCGCCGCCTTCCAGGAGGCGATCAGCCTGAATCCGGACCACGCCAGGGCGCTCAACGCACTCGGCAAGCTGTACCTGAAGGCGGGAGACCAGGACCGGGCCAAACAGGCCTTCGCCGCAGCGCACCAGGCCGACCCGAAACTGCTGGAACCGATCGACCTCTCGAATCGACTGGTTTCGGCACCTGGCGAGAAAGCCCAGCTCCGAACCCAGAAAGAAAAACGGAGTCCGAAAAAGAAGAAGGGAGCCGGCAGGCCCCGGACGAGGCGCAAACTGCACACAACAAGGAAGCAACAATGATCCATATCGCCGCGCTCATCTGTCTCGGCATGCTGGCCGGGATGACCAGCGGGCTGATCGGCATCGGAGGGGGGATCATCATCGTCCCCGTCCTGGTGATCTTCTTCCGATTCTCCCAGCAGCTCGCGCAAGGGACCACGCTCGCCTTGATGGTCCCGCCCCTGGGCGCCTTCGCGGCCTGGAGCTATTACCGGCAGGGGTACGTCGACGTAAAGACGGCCGCCGTCATCTGTCTCGGCTTTCTGGCCGGCAGTGTCCTGGGCGCCGACCTGGCGCTGCGCATTCCGGCGGAGGTTCTGACGCGGATCTTCGGCGCATTGCTGGTCGGCATCGGGATGAAAATGCTGCTGACAGGGTGACCGGCGGCGACCTCCTCTATCAGTTTCAACTATTCAAGGTACGCAAGCGAGGATAAGCATGACGGACGGCACGCAAGGCCTATCAGGGATAGGCGACATTGTGGAAAAGTTGCAAACAGGAGCAGCAGGTTCAGCCGCGCAAGGACTGGACGTCGGATCTTTACTGGGGAGCATGAGCATGACCACCATCATCATTAGTCTGGTGGCGGGACTGATCGGGTCGGGCTACTTCATGTATGGTAAGAAAAGCCAAAACTTCATGATGGTATTTAGCGGAATAGCTCTTTGTGTCGTCCCCTACTTCATCGGCAACACTTTACTGCTCATAGCGGCCTGCCTGGCTATGACAGCCGCACCTTTCGTACTCTGACCTTGTCATAAAATTCATGGTAAGCTTACTTACAAATAGTACGTTTCTCCAGGATTCGGCGTAGGTAAGGTAACCCAAGAGTGAGCAGTGGGCGCGCCATGAACAACTTTGAATTCACCGCACTGATCGGGCTTGGTTCGGTCGCCGCAGGTTTCCTCGGGGCCCTGACTGGGCTGGGCGGCGGGGTTGTGATCGTCCCGATGCTGGTACTGCTCTTCGGAGTGGACATCCGCTACGCGGCCGGCGCCTCGCTGGTCTCGGTGATCGCCACCTCCTCCGGTGCGGCCGCGGCGTATGTCAGGGAGGGGTACAGCAACGTCCGCATCGGCATGTTTCTCGAGGTCGCCACCACGACGGGTGCCCTCGCCGGGGCATTCCTGGCGGCACGCCTCCCCTCGCCCCTCATCTCCATCGTCTTCGGAGTGGTCCTGCTCTATTCAGCCTACCTTTCGTTCCGCGCGCGCCACAGCCAGACAGAGGAAGGCGGTCCCGACCCGCTCGCAGTCCTCCTTAACATGGACGGGAGTTACCCGACCCCTTCAGGTCCGGAGCCGTACCATGTCCGTGCGGTTCCACTTGGATTCAGCTTCATGGTCCTGGCCGGCGCCATCTCGGGGATTCTCGGCATCGGCTCTGGCGCCTTCAAGGTGCTGGCGCTGGACCGGGCCATGCACATCCCTTTCAAGGTCGCAACTACCACGAGTAATTTCATGATCGGAGTTACCGCGGCAGCCAGCGCCGGAGTCTACCTGCACCGCGGCTACATCGATCCCGGCCTGGCAATGCCTGTAACACTGGGTGTTCTGCTCGGTTCCTTGCTTGGAGTACGGAGCTTGGTAAGAAGCAATGCCCTGTTTTTGCGGATAGTATTCAGCGCGGTCATCGTCTTTCTGGCTCTCGAGATGATTTATAACGGCATAACGGGAAGGCTCTGACAGATGGCGAAAATACCAACAACAAAAAAAAACTGGACCGACCGGCAGATGGATTCGATCATAGCGAGCCTCTTACTAGGAGGCGTGGTCCTTGCCGCGCTGGTGATCCTTGCCGGTGGCGGCCTCTATCTGTACCGCTACGGGTCAGCGTTGCCCGACTTCCGCGTTTTTCGCGGCGAACCGTCGGACTTGCGCAGCCTGACCGGTATTTTCAGCGATGCGGTATCCTTGCGCAGCCGGGGAATCATCCAACTGGGGCTGATAGTTCTGATCGCGACACCCGTCCTGAGGGTCGCCTTCTGCCTGTTCGCCTTTCTGCTGCAGCGCGACCGCCTTTACGTCTCGGTAACCTTGTTCGTACTCACCCTGCTTCTGGTCAGCCTGCTCGGTGGCGCGAGATAGGCGCGAAATAGCCGCGAAATAGCCGCGACGTTTCATGGGTTTCATCTGGACCTTTGGTGGGCGACCTGTTGAAGTCCGGGAGTCAATCGCCCTGAGGAATCAGCCAAGGCCGTCACGCAGCACCCTCTTCTCCAGTCTCTATCTAACCGAATTACTGCATAAAATTCCGCTCCAAAACCTTGCGACTCTATTTGACACCACTTATTTACCACTTACAATTGATACAGAGGCAGGCCTGCACCTCGTCCGGCGGCATGCCATGAGGAATGGCGGTGACAGGTCTCAAAGAGCATGAAATATCTGCTTCGGCTTTCTTTCAGGCAAGTCCTGATATGGAATGACCCGGGGGTGAGTTTCAAAAAATGGCGTACTTTTTACGCCGGGGGAGGATTAAAAATGAACACAAAGCATACACTGAAGTTCGCGGCCTGGTGCGTATCGCTGTTTGCGATGAGCATGGTCTTTGGATGTGCCCATTATGAGCGCAACACGGGACGCGGCGCGGTACCCGGTTATTACATCCGTACTGAAATGCAGGATGCCGACCGGGCATTGGACTCCGCACGGCAAGCCGGCAAGGACAAAGCATGCCCTGAGCAGTACCAGAAGGCCGATGCTCTCAGAAATCAAGCCTACGACGTGTACCGGGCCTGCCACACGGAGGAAGGTGCCGCATTGGCGCGGCAGGCAACGGCACTGGCCAATGCCCCCTGCCCTCCAGCGGGTGAGGCCGCCCCAATGGCCCCCGTGGCCCCCGTGGTCATACCCCCGGCGGCTCCCGTACACTACAAGTACTGCCTGACCCTCAATATTGAATTCGATATCGACCAGGCCATCATCCGTCCGCAGTACCGTGACGAGGTGGCCAAGGTGGGTGAATTCATGAAGAAATACCCGACCACCTCCGCCGTCATCGAGGGGCACACGGATAATGTCGGGGACGCTGACTACAACATGAAACTCTCGCAGCGCCGGGCCGAGAGTGTGGTGAACTACCTGGCGGATAACTTCGGCATCGATCGCTCGCGCCTCTCCGCCGTGGGCTTCGGCCTCACCCGTCCCATCGCCGACAACACAACTGACTCAGGCCGGCAGAAAAACCGCCGCATCGAGGCGATCATCGACTGCGCCTTTGACGTGACCAAGATCCAGCCGCCGGAAAGGCTCTGCATGTCGCTGGTGATGGATTTCGATTCCGGCAAGGCCGACATCAAGCCACAGTACCGCGATGAGATAGCCAAGGTCGCCGACTACTTAAAACAGTACCCGAGTACGACGGCACTCATCGAGGGGCACACGGATAACGTCGGGGCCGCTGACTACAACATGAGGCTCTCGCAGCAGCGAGCGGAAAACGTGGTGAACTACCTGGTGGATAATTTCGGCATAGATCGCGCGCGACTTTCTGCCAAGGGGTACGGAGACACCCGGCGCATCAGCTACGATGACACGGCTGCGGGGCGGCAGAAAAACCGCAGGATAGACGCCGTGATCGACTGTGTGATCAAGAAGTAGCGGCGGCGCGGTTGGCGTGATGGCTTGTTGCGGGAAAAGCAGCAACTACCCCTGACAGAGCCAAAAAAATAGCCCATAGACACCTATGGGCTATTTTTTTGAGGAAATCTTGAACTAAGGTGGGACGTGAACAGGTGGCCTTCTTATGCCCTGCCAGCCTTGACGGGCAACAACCGTGACAGGTTTTCCTTATAGGCGATGATCCCCAGGAAGGTCAGGAACAGTGCGCCGTTTGCGGCAAAGACCAGCAGTCCTCCGCGAAAGGGCCAGTATTTGCTGAGGAAAAAAAGAGCCAGCGCCAGGACGAAATACCCGATGATCTTTGGGATCTCGTAGTCCACATGGAAATATTTTTGTCCCCAGAAATAGGAAAGCAGCATCATCAGGAAATAGCAGATGAGGGTAGCCCAAGCCGCCCCCGCGTAACCGATTCTGGGGATCAGCACGATGTTGGAGGCGATGGTCACCAGCGCGCCGAAGGTGGTGATATACGCCCCGTATTTGGTCATGTTGTTCAACTTGTACCAGATCGACAGGTTGAAGATGACGCCGAGAAACAGGTTGGCGAGCAGCAGGACCGGAACGATGCTGATGCCCGCATAAAACTTCTCGCCGATAAAATGCTTGATGATATCGATATTAAGCATGACCCCCAGGAAGATGGCGAGCCCGAACAGGATGAAATAGGTCATCACCTGGCTGTAGATCTCCCGCGAGTCGTGCTCTTTGGCGTGGGCGAAGAAAAAGGGCTCGGCCGCGTAGCGAAAGGTCTGGATGAAGAGCGTCATCAGGATCGCGACCTTGTAATTCGCACCGTAGATTCCGATCTGCGCCATGACATACGCGCCGGGGTTGGGTACTCCGGCGGGGACCACGATCAGGTAGCGCAGCAGGATCCTGTCGAGGGTCTCGTTCACCATGCCGGACAACCCGGCGAGCAGGAGCGGCAAGGTGTACCAAAGCATTTCCTTGAAGAGTCGCCGGTCGAAGTTCAGTTTGACCATGATGACATCGCGGTACAGGATCAGGAGCGTCGCGCCGCTTGCGATCATGTTCGACAGGAAGACATAGCCGACGCCGCCCGACGGGTGGTACAGGGCGCGCGGCAGGTCATATCCATGCCTGATCAGGTAGGGGCAGAGCAGCAGGAAGAAGAAATTGCAAAGTATGTTGATCAGGATATTGCCGAGCCTGACGATGGCGAACTTGAGCGCCTGGTTCTGCTGTCTCAGCCTCGCGAAAGGTATGGAGACAATGGCGTCCAGTCCCACGATCATCACGAAATAGACGATGTATTCCGAGTGGTTACCGTAGTGCAGCCTGCCTGTGACAAACGAGGAGCACAGGATACCTGCCACGATGAACGCCAGGTTCAGGATGACCACCGGAATGAGGGAGGTGGTATACACCGTGTCCTTGTCGTGGTCGCTTTGGGAAAAACGGAAAAAGGTGGTCTCCATGCCGAAGGTGCAGATGATCATCAGGAAGCTGGCATAGGCGTACAATTCCGTGACGATGCCATACTCCTGAGGCAGGAAGATGCGCGTGTAGAGCGGCACCAGGAAGTAATTGATCAGGCGGCCGACGATGCTGCTNAAGCCGTAAATCGCCGTCTGCTTGAAAAGTTTTTTCAGGGGATTCATTGATGGTTTTCCGGGTTGGACTGCTGGTGCGGTAACTGCCGGCTGAAGACCGAGGCTTTAGGGTGGACCGCAGCTTCACAGGGTAGGTCGCGGCTCCGAGGGCAAACATAACATCCCTCACCTTGCGCTGTCAAAGTCTATGATTCTCGGAACTATCGTTACCTGAAAGGGAGCTTGATGGTGAAAAGCGCCCCCTCGCCAGGAGCCGAATCCACGGTAAAGCTTCCCTTGTGGTTCTGCGCGATGAGGGTGTAGGAAACGGACAACCCCAGGCCGGTGCCGACGCCCACCTCCTTTGTGGTGAAGAACGGTTCGAAAATCCGCTTGCGGGTGCTCTCCTCCATGCCCGGACCGTTATCGGAGACTTTCACCACGGCCCAGTCCTCCTCGCACGTGGCGGTGATGTTTATCTGAGGTCTGGGCGACCTGCTCTCCGCCATGGCCTGCGCGGCGTTTTTAAGAATATTGATGATCACCTGCTCGAACTCGGTCGCGTTTACCGGCACCTGTGGCAGATCGGGCGCGAAATCCCTGGTAATGTGTATGTTGCGGAAGTCATATTTCTTCTTGAGATCGTAGTCGTTGGCCGCCAGTTCCACCGCCCCCTCGATGATGTCCGGCAGCGACGCCAACTTGTGCTCCGAGTCGCTCCTGCGGCTGAATTGCAGGATGTTCGACACGATCTTGGTAGTTCGCTCGCCCGCCTTGTACATTTTCCCCAACAGATTGAAGATGCTGCGCTGTTCCAGATAGCTGCGGATCTGGGGCAGGCTGAGCCCCAACGCTTCGGCGACGGCCACGTTGTCCGGCAGTTCGTCGGAGAGGCGGCGCTCGATGTTCTGCAGGTTCTGGATGATGATGCCGACCGGGTTGTTGATCTCGTGCGCCATGCCTGCCGCCAGGCCGCCAATCATCGCCATCTTCTCGGCCTGCACCATGAGGTCCCTGGCCTGCTGGCGCTCGGTCAGGTCCCTGGCGAAGGAGATCGACATGGGACCGTCGTCGAAGATCAGCTTCGTGATGTCCAGGTAACAGGGGAACTGGGTGCCGTCCTTGCGAATGCCGACCGTCTCGTATTCACAGGGGACGCTCGCCGCACTGACACAGGCGAGCGCCAGTTCCGTTATTTCGCTCCGGCACTGAGGCGCGATGCGGTCGCAGATATGAGTGCCGATCAATTCGGACGGGTCAGTGAACCCGAAGATGGTGAGGTAGGCCCGGTTCACGTAGTTATAGTGCAGGTCGTGGCACATCGAAATACCGATGGGAGCGTCCTCTATGAGAGTGCGGAAGCGCTTCTCGCTATCCTCCAGAGACTTCAATGCCATTTTCTGTTCGGTGATGTCAATGGCAAGCACGGCAATCCGGACCACCTCGCCGGCGTCATTGAAGACCGGGTAGTAGGTCTGGTCATAGACCCTGCCGACCCGCGCATCCTCGAAGCGCACCGGCTCCCCGCTGGCCACGGCCTGTGCCGCCTGCCGCATCCTGCTGTGCGCGACCTGCGGCGGGGAGTAATGGTCCCAAAGGCAGGAGCCCAGCAGCTCCCGGGTGTCCCTCCCCGAGCGCTGCGCCGCAGTCGAGTTGACCGCAAGGATGCTCCCCTTCAGGTCGATGAGATAGGCTGAGTTGTGGATACCGTCCAAAAGCGCGCGCGCCGTTTTTTCGCTGGCGCTGAGAGCCTCCTCGGCCAGTCGGCGGTTTTCCATCTCGACCAGGATCGTGTGCAGAATCATGACAAAGCTTAGGATGATGATGGCGATGGCGAACAGGCTCACCACGATGAACGTGGTGGCGGATTTCGAAATGGTGGCGTCGAAGGTCTCCACGCCCCACTGGTAGTTCTTTTCGGTGAATTTCAGGATCTTGGCGAAACTCTCACGGGCCTTCATGGCCTTGGGAGTGATGACCCGCTCATACTCGGGGTAGGCGTTGTGGCGCTCGCCGGAGGGAATCTTGCCGAGCGCGGTCATCATGATCTGCGTCGAGTTGAGCCAGTCCTGCGCATCGACATTGGCGGCAGCGATTAGTTCCTTGATCTCGCTCGTTTCCGCGGCCTTATCGAGCACCTCGAAGTGATGGGTGACCTTCGAGACGATGTCACTGACAGCCCTGGTGTCCCTTTCATAGTCACCGCCCAGCATGATGTCGCGGGAAAGCCGGGAAAGGTAGTTCATGTCCCGGCTCACCTTGATGACACTTTGTTGGGTGACGATTTCGTGGGAACGCAGGAGATGGAATTCTTCGGAAAGGTTGCGCACGCTGACAATGGCGGTTATGGCCATGGCAGATACGCAGGTGGTGATGACCAGTGCCAGCAGGTACATTTTGATCTTGATGCTCATTTCTGTACCTCGTAACCTGGCAGAGCATTTGGTGCGGGATAAATCTGGTAGCAGATGCTGAGGCTTGAGAGATTACTCGCATTTAAAGAACATTATCAAGAAGTTTAGTGACAGGGACTCAAGAAGCAGACGAGGGCCTTTGGCTGTAGCCACCTTTCCATCCGGCTCCAGCTCTTCCCCGCCCCTTGCGGTAGGGGGTCGGGGGGCGGGGGTAGCTGCCACAATTGGCAATGTTAGCAACCTCACCCTCCCCCCTGCCAGTGCAACAATCCTTTCGCTCCCTGCCTCAAATTTCCGGGTGGTTCGCTTTCAGGTCAGAATGGCAAGGGGCGCATTCCATCTTGCCACGGGTGTTTTCCAACACGCTCTTCTTGTCGTGGCAGGAACGGCATTCCTGGACGGCCTTCGAAAGGGGGTACATCGCCTTGAAGGAGCCGTCTGCCTGGGCGTTCAGGAGTTCCACGGTCTTCATGACGACCGAAGCGGTCAACTGGGCGCAGCGGTCCTCGCGCGCGTCGGAAAAGGATTTCACCTTGGCGACTTTGCACCAGCGCGACACGGAAATGTGGCAGAGCGGGGACTTGGAAACCGAGTGCACAGGGGTCGTTTTCGCGTTGGCTGGCCGGTAGTTCGGCAACTGCTCCTTCTCGTACCAGCTGAACAGCTCGTCCACGACCGGTTTGGGCGTCTTGGTAAGGAGCGATACCGCCAGCATGGCGCCGTTCAGCGCCCCGCACAGAGTGGCCCAGTCCCCCCCTCCCCCGCCGCCAATGGTCATCATCTTAAGGGGGAAGTTGTTGTAGGGAGCCCCCTGCTTTTCGGCATATTCGCCGAGAATCCCCTTGAAGGCGCCGTACATGCAGTGCCGGTTCTCTTCGTAGAAGGCGATGTAGGAGCGCTCGGCACAGGCGGCGGGGTCGAGTTTCACGTAGGGCCAGGGGAACGGGAGCGCTTCGTTGCCATTGGATTTTTCCACACCAGCCAGGGCCTGGCCGGTGGCAAGGGCGCCGAGCAGTACCGAACCTGTAGCAAGGCCGATCATTCCCAATGCTTCTCTGCGTGTCGTCATGATGCTCCTCCTTGGTGTGTTGCCGGGGTGCCCGATGGGCTGGTCCGGCAGTTGATTAGTGATTTTCCTGTTCGCATCCGACCTTGTGCGGCGCCGCACCAGCACTTTTGCCCGGCAGCGCCGCTTCTACCGGGTAGCCCAGCCTGACCCAGCCGGCAATGCCGTCGGGCATCACGAAAACGCGGCGGTAGCCTAGCAGGACGGACTGGTTCGCCGCCAGTGCACTTGCGGAGCACATCGGGCTTGCGCAGTAAAAGATCAGGGTCGAGCTCTTGTCTTTGGGCAGGAAGCTGGCGATCTCCGGGCTGTCGATATGCACGGCGCCGGGGATGTGGTTTTTGGCCCAGATTTCCGGGACGTTCAGGTCCAGAAGGACGACACCCGGCCGGTTCATGATCCGGGCGACCTCGTGAACCGGGATGACCTGGAAGTAATCGTCGGCCTGCGCGAGCGCCGGCAGCAGCAAGAGAAGACCCGAAAGCAGGTAACGCAGTTTAGTCATGACAGCTCCCTTGTAGTCGCCCTTTAAAATCAGCCAGCGACCTCTTTCAATCGTTCCTACGCTCCAGCGTGGGAATGCATCCAGGGACGCTCCAGCGTCCCGTTTCAGCTGAGTGGTCCGTCTTACCGGTGACGCATCGGCGTCACCTCCGGTGCTGGACGCTGGAGCGTCCTGAGAGCCCGTTCCACGCTGGAGCGTGGGAACGATGGTGAGTAGCATCGGCGCTGTGCCCACGCGTTATCCAGGTAACCTCCCCTCGACTTTCATAGGGGGGATGTAACCATCGAGGCAACCTCGATGACGGCTTTTTTTCTCAACTCCCCCACATACTCAATTATCGCCTGCTGAGCCTTGACCTGTTTGAGATAGGACGCAATCTTCTCTCTCACTTCGGCAAGGGTACTGATAGAAGCTACGCTGCGCGCCGTCAGCTTGAGGATGTGGTATCCAAACTGGCTCTCAACCACCGCGCTGATCTCCCCCACCTTTAATGCTGCCACTGGAGTTGCAAATTCAGGTATCATCTCCTCCTTGCCGAAGACTCCCAGATCGCCGCCTGCTTCCTTGCTGGGGCACGCCGATTCGATTCTGGCGAGTGCCGCGAAATCCTCCCCCGCAAGAATCCTTTTCCTCAGGCCCTCGGCTTTCTCCCGCGCCTGGGCCTTTTCTTGCGCTGTCGCCTGGGAATCGGCTTCGATCATGATGTGGCTTATCTGATCGCCGCCAGGCACCGTGAACTTATCCTGGTTTTGCTGGTAGAATGTGCCGATCTCCGCTTCTGAAACAACGATCTTCGCGACGACTTCCTTGGCGATCAGGTTGGCCGCCACCACGTCGCGGCGCACTATCTCCTGAGCCTCGCCTTCGGTCAGGTTGTTGGCCTGCAGGGCCGCCGCATAAGCAGCCGGCGTAGGAAACTTCTCTTTTGCCTGGGCGATTCTTTCCGTCACCCGGTTTTCCAGCTCCTTTGTCATCAGCTTCAGTCCGCCCTGGTAGAGCAGCTGCGCGCCGATGAGCTGCTCCAGTGCGCTGCTCTCCGCCTCCTTGCGCGCGTCGGGAGTCAGGTCGTGAGAGGCGCGGCTTTGGGCCAGGAAGACGACGATGGCACGGTCGACTTCACCGCGCGTGATGGGCGCGCCGTTCACCCGGGCGAGCACGCTGGCTGCCGGCAGCGCTGCGCTGGCCTCGCTTTGGGCGCCGACGGCTCCCGGCGCACCGGCTGGCGCCACCTCCCCAAAGCAGGTACCGGTCCCAAGATGCGAACAAAGTAGCGCACCACATAACAGTGCAAATATTTTCAGGGTTCCGCCTGTCACGATCTGTCTCCTTCACCGTTTTGCCAAGGCTGGCCCGGCAGCCGGTTAGCCGGGCCGGCCTTGGCGGTTGCACTAAAGGGAGGCTTGGGCGCCCTTGATCAGCGTCTCGGCTTCCCTCACCTTCTTCAGGGTGTACTCGGGGGCATGGACGCCCCAGGAACCGTCCTTCTCGACCGCGGTCACGATGTCCTTGGCCTGGTTTATCATGACCTGGACCTGGGCCTTCTGGGCCTGCGTTTTTTGGGATGCGACCAACTGCGGATCCAGTTTAGCGAAGCTTGCCTTTAGTCCCTTGACGGACTCCTTGACCGGCCGCTGCCAGCCGTCGACGACGTTATAGACCTGCTTTTGTTCGGTGAAGTGCAGGTTTTTGGGGAGCTGCGACTGTGCGCCGGAGTGGCAGCCGCCGGCGTTGAGCAGGTTGCCGTCGCTGAAGCTCGTCCTGCCGCAGGACCACATCAGGTCGACATACGGCCTGCCGTCCTTCTTGGTGAGGCGCCAGGCACCCTTGAAGTCGCGCCCCTTTCCTTCGGGAGGATTGAGGGTCTTTTCATCCGGAGAAACGTTGATCTTCCAGATGTGGGAAGCGCGGGTGTTATCGAATCCCGCCTTGTCCGGGAACTGGATGGTTCCGAAGTTTTCGCAGCTCATCATTACCGGCATGTGGCAGCTGGAGCACTTGTGGTCACCATGGGCGGAGTTGTTCTTGAAGAAGGACGCCTGGGTGTCGTGGCAGTCCTGGCACTGTTTCCTGATGGCAGGAACGGTATAGGGATCTCTCCAGTCGTTCTGGGTAACTTCATGCGGGTCGTGGCAGGTGCCGCATCTCATCCCCTTCTCACCGTGCTTCGTGTAGAAGGACTGGGAACCCTCCGTGCCGCAGGACGGGCAGGCACTCTTGAAGAAGGCGCTCAGCTGGTGCTTGGGGTCCTTCTTGGCGTCATCCTCGTTGTAGGCGAAGCGCTGATGGCAGCGCTCGCAGTTGGACGGCATGCCGGCCCCGCGCGCCCCTACCAGGTGGGCGCCCGCGCCATGGCACTCCTCGCAGGTGATCCCTTTGTTGACGGTATGCTTGCGCAGTTCCACGGGGTTGCCCAGGGCCGCGAAGAGCTCCTTTTGGCTCTTGAAGTCGAATTTGAAGCTGTGACACACCTCGCAATAGGAGCTGGCGGGCTGGAAGAGGAAATTCTTCTTGTACTTGGCCCCGTAGGACGTCATGCCCCAGACGTTGGAGCCGTTGTCGCCGAACTCCTCCAGCTTGGTCGGGAAACCCGGGACAAAGGTGGCGATCTTCTTGGCCATCTCCGGGGTGAGTGACTCGCCCCAGTGGCGCGAGTGCTGGTTGCCGCCGGCCACCAGGGTGCCGGTCAGGTCGCGCAAAAGGCCGTCCTCGATGTGATAGGTGCCGCGCACCAGCCAGGCGTCCAGGTAACCGTACTTGGTGCGTGGGGTGCCGATGATGGCGTACACCATGTCCGGCGTGATTCCCTTGGGGAGAATGGCCATGTCCTTGGTGCCGTATAGCGGCGCCTTCAGGTCCTTATTGGGCAGCTCGACCATCTCGTCGGGGAAGCGGACCACCAGGGCGTGACGGGAGCGGCTCCACTTCTCGTATTGCGCGGGGTGGCACTCGCCGCACTTCTTGGCGCCCACGAACTTGTTGGGGAGGTCCAGGATCGACTCCATGCCGAGGCGGTAGGTCATCGCGGTCTGCATGTTGACCTTCTTGGCGTAATCCTTGCCGCCGCCGAACTCGACGAATTCCTCCTCACGGTCGCTGATCTGGTACTTGCCGATCATCTTGCCTGCCTTCTCGTACTTGAAGATCGGGTGATTCTTCCTCAGGTAGTCATAAAACTCCTTCTCCTGCTCCACGTACCCTTCCAGGGTGCGCACTGACTCCGGCTCCGTCGCCACCTTTGGCGCGTGTCCGGCTGTCTCGCCGGCCAGGACGGCGTGCGCCGACAGCAAGGGCAAACAGGCTGCTGCAACGACCACCATGCTTCTTAACAATCGTTTCATCGTGCCGCTCCTTTCGGGCTCATTGGTCCCGACTCTCTGTGCAACAGAAATAGCCATCACATTGCCAACGAATAACTGCTAATTAGCACTTGTTAGAGCAATGACAGTGCCAAAGATTTTTATTCAGTCAGTCAGCTAGATAGAGAGATTTGGCGAAGTGAGCCCTTGGGACAATTGGCGCAGCTAATCGAGCAGGGATGGGGCTGAATGCTGGGAACGAGAGGGTTTTTGCGGGCTGGTACTATTGGCGCAGCTGGTACATTTGTCCCAGGGGTCAGAAACTACAGAAAAACGAAGTCAAAGGCTCGCACGCGGATGACACGGATTAGACGGATAAAGGCAGATCAACCTAAAGTCTCCGGGTTACCCCAAAAGCTTTGCCCTAAAAGCTTTGCCCCAAAAGCTTTGTTTAATCCGAAGTTATCCGTTCAATCCGTCAAATCCGTGTGCGACGCATTTGACCTGTCTTGTTTCAGGTTTATTTTCCGCTGCGGACAATCAGGAGGCGGAGTGATCCCTGCCGCGGATGATCTTCTTGTTGAGGGCGTTACGGGAGATTCCGAGGTAGCTGGCCGCGACTCCCTGATTGCCGTGGGCCAAATCGAGCGCCTGTTCGATCAGCACAGCCTCGGCCTCGTCCAAGGTCGGCATGCGCTCCTCATCGCGAAAGCGCAGCACGACCGAGGGCTTGGCCGTGTCGGAGGAAATCCCCTTGGGACGGAATTCGGAGCCGATTGCCTTGCGGAAACTGTCAATGGAGAGCACGCCGTGGCTGTGCCTGGCCACCGCATCGAATACCATGGCCCGCAATTCGCGCACGTTGCCGGGGAAACCGTAGGCAGTAAGATAAGAACAGAGTTCGGCGGGACAGGTCGGTTTCTTCTTGTCGAAGGCCCGGGCGGCCTCCTGGAGAAAGGAGTCCAGTAGCAATGCCAGATCGCCGTCCCGCTCCCTGAGCGGCGGGATCTTGATCTGGTGGGCAAAAAGGCGGTAGTAGAGGTCCTGCCTGAAGGCGCCGGCATGCACCATGCCGCGCAGGTCGCGGTTGGTCGCGGCGACCACACGGGCGTCCGACCTCCTGGGCGTGTCAGAGCCAAGCGGGTAGAACTCGCGCTCCTGCAGCAGGCGCAGCAGCTTGATCTGCGAGGTCTCGCTCAAGTCGCCGATCTCGTCCAGAAAGATGGTGCCGCCGTCGGCCTGGGTCAAAAGCCCACCGCGGCGCTGGTCCGCGCCGGAGAAAGCGCCCTTGACGTGGCCAAACAGGGTATCGGTGAACATCTGGTCGTCGAGTCCGGACACGTTCACCGGAACGAAACTCCCCCGGCGCTCGCTGATCTTGTGCACCGCCTGGGCCAGCAACTCCTTACCGGTTCCGGTCTCGCCGGTGATCAGCACCGGCTCGGCTGAAAGAGCGATCGCCTCCAGGTACTGCATGAGGGCGATCATGGCGGGATGCTGCGTCTTGATCGGCGCGAAGGCATCCTGATGGCCCAGGTGCCCCCTGAGCAGCTTTTCCTTGAGGGAGTCGATCTCCTTCAGCAGTGAATTTTCCCGCAAAGCCCGCATCAGCACGAGCTTCAGCGCGTCCATGTCGAGGATCGGCTTAACCAGGTAATCCCTGGCGCCCAGGCGCATGGCGTGGATGACCTCCTTGACGAGCCCCACCCCGGAAATCACGATGATCGGCGTCTCTGGGCTGGAGGACGTCAACGCGGAGATGACCTCGAAGCCGTCCATGACCGGCATGCGCAGGTCGGTGAAGACCAGGTCCGGACGCTCCCGGCCGAACACTTCAAGCCCTTCCCTGCCGTTGGACGCCTCGAAAACGGTAAAGCCGGCGTCCAGGAAATAAAGGGCGATGCTCTCTCGAAAGTCCACCTCGTCGTCGATTATCAGCAGCTTGATGGGCATCGCGATCACCGTCTCGGGAAGTCAGCAGGTCTGGTCCAATGGTGCACCAGATTAAGGCATTCTCCGGGTAAAGTCAAAGGCATTCTAATGATAGTTCGGTGAGTCACTGGGGAAATATCATATTGCATTGACAAGGTGATTGGGATGATATATAGACATTCATATATTCATACCATTGTTGTGCAGTGCAATCCACCGTCGGGAGGTACCCACGTGAAAAGAAAGGTCGTACTGCTGGTTGCCTGCCTGATTTCTGCCATTGCAGCCCCGGTCAGCGCTGAGGTGGTTTCCCTGCGCGCCGCCATCAACCGCGCCCTGGAGAGCAACCATCTGCTAAAGGCCGCCGCCCTGGAGCAGGGAGCCGCACAGGAGGAGGTTGCCGTCAGCCGGAGCCGTTACCTACCCCGCCTGTTTCTGGAAAGCGGAGCCGCGCTTTCCACCACACCGAGCAGCGTTTTCCTCATGAAGCTGGACGAGGGGCGCATAGATCCCGCCAGCGACTTCTCGAAAAACACCCTGAACCACCCCGGGGCCCGGGGCGACTTCAAGACCGCCCTGAGGCTGGAGCAGCCCCTGTTCGACCTGGGCATCTCGACGAGCGTCGACCTGGCGGCGAAGGACGCCGAGGCCTCCCAGGTCTCCCTTGATCAGGCCCGGGATAAGATCGCCTTCCGGGTCTACAACGCCTACCTCGACGTGCGCCGTGCCCTCGCCTTTCGCGACATAGCGGACCAGGAGGTGGCGGACGCCCTGGAGCACGCCCGCCTGGCCCAAGTGCGCGAGAAGGACGGGGTAGGCCTGACCTCGGACCAGTTGCGCACCTCTACGGCGCTCACCGAGGCCCGGCAGCAGCTGATCTCGGCGACCAACGACCTGCTGCTGGCACGCCTGAGGCTGAACCTGGTCGTGGGGGGCAAACCCGGAGAACCCCTCGACATCTCGGAAGACCCGGCCGAGGCTCCGGGACTGGCCGAACTACCGCCCCAGGAGGGTCTCATCTCCCTGGCGCAGCAGAACCGGCCGGAGTTGAGGGCCGCCCAAAAGAGCGTTGAGAAGGGGGACCTCGCCGTGCGCCAGGTCCGGAACTCCTATCTTCCGACGCTTTATGCCAGCGCGTCCTACCAGGTTAATGACCGGGACCTGCCTCTGGGCTACGACAACGATTCCTGGAGCGTCGGCGTCAACTTGCGCTGGGAGCTCTTTGACGGCAACCGGCGCTCCCACGAAAAGGGGAAGGCGGCGCTCGCCCGAAACGCGGCGGCGGAACTCCTGGAGAACGACCGCCGGGAAGTGGCGCTGCAGGTGACCGAGGGGGTGCTGCGACGCCAGGAGGCCGGGCTGAAGCTTGAGTCCGCCCGCGCCGCCGTGCAGGCAGCCCGGGAGGGGGTGCGCCTGGTGCGTCTGCGCTTCGAGAACGGTCTGTCTCCCATGGTGGAAATGCTGGACACCGAGGCCGCCCTGAACAGGTCGAGGGCCAATCTGGTCGAGGTGGAAAACAGCTACCGCAGGTCGGCTGCGCAGCTTTATTTTACCTCGGGCGTGTTTATCAAGGAGGTGTTGCGATGAGAGTCTGCCGGAGGGTGCTGAGCGCCCTTTTGATCGTGTCGGTGCTGGGCTGTGGCAAGAAGGAGCCGGAACCCGCTGCCGCTGTAAAGCCCGTGCAGGTACAGGGAGCCAGCATAGCCGCGCTCGCCCAGGAGTCCATCCCTGAGATCCAGGAGGCGGTCGGCACGGTGAGGGCACGCAACCTGGCGGTCGTGAGCGCAAGGATTGCCGGGAACGTGACCGGTGTGTACGTGAAGGAGGGCGACCGGGTTGCCAAGGGTAAACTGCTGGTCGCCATCGAAGCCGCCGAGGGGGGAGCCGCCGCGGCGGGCGCCGCCTCAGCGGTGGACGAGGCCGCCCGTGGGCTGG